>Ga0082212_10008916_pt1 | contig 13004 bp, 9 predicted proteins | sample TergutNt197P3_FD_71548 | JGI IMG/M metagenome (GOLD analysis project Ga0082212, IMG submission 71548) | Neocapritermes taracua P3 segment gut microbial communities from Petit-Saut dam, French Guiana - Nt197 P3 | ecosystem: Host-associated > Arthropoda: Insects > Digestive system > Gut ... | reverse complement strand
GTCAGGAATGGTGTTGCGGAGATATTCATGGAAGTGGAGCCTTTGATTGGAAAACGACATGTAGTTGCAACGGAACGCCGCACACGGAAGGATTGGGCGTTACAAGTCAAGCAAATGCTGGACTAGCGTTATCCCGACGCAATCAAGGTACGATTGGTCTCTGGCATAATGTTGCAAACCAAAGGGAGTTTATTATGGGCAAAAGAAATGTAGTGTCAATTAGCTTGTTTTCCGGCGTCGGCGGGCTGGACATTGCCAGTATTATGGCTGGTGTTCCAGTTGTAGTAAGCACCGATTTTGATAGCGACTGTATTCAAACATTAAAGGAAAATGAACAGTTCGGAGCGACAAAAATTCTCGAAGGTGATTTGCACGGCATAAAAAGTGAAGTGTTTATAGAAATCGCTGAGAAGCAAGCAGGAAGTAAAGTGATCATCATAGGCGGTGCGCCATGCCAACCCTTTTCAAAGGCTGGATATTGGGTAGGTAATGATACACGACAGGGCATCAATGACCCACGAGCAACCCTTGTGGATGAGTTTCTACGTGTTGTGAATGATGTTCGCCCAGATGGATTTCTTTTTGAGAATGTAGAGAGTTTGCTTCACCCTACCAACAAGAGCATAGTGGAGAGGTTCATTGAGATAGCTTCCGGTTGGGGATACGATAACAAGGTCGTTCGGGCGAATGCTCTTGATTATGGAGTCGCACAGCGACGTAAGAGGATTTTCATAATTGGAACAAAGGGTCAGTATAAAGGAGAAACTCCACGCAAGACTCACTGCACGCCCAATGATGTAGCAACAACAGGACTAAAATCGTATGTTCCCGTTGGAGAGGTTATCGCTGGATATGAGTGCGATGAATATGCTGAAGACTACGAAGTCACCATTGGTGGAACATACCACGAAGATTTATGCCAAGTGCCTCCAGGTATGAACTATAAAGCATTAACTGCGTGGTACGGTTATGAAAATCCTAAGTTCATAGCCGATAAACGATTTTGGAGTTTTCTACTAAAACTATCGCCATCAGAACCATCGTGGACGATAACAGCACAACCGGGACCTTGGGTGGGCCCGTTCCATTGGGATAACAGGCGGCTACGTGTACCTGAGATAGCAGCAATTCAGTCTTTTCCAAAGGGGTATAAGTTTGCTGGTAATAGGCGTTCGATTCAAAGACAAATCGGTAATGCCGTGCCACCTCTGATGGGTAAAGCTATGATTGAATACTTGAAAGAGAGTTTAGTGTAATATGCCAATTAATGTACTGAGTGTGTTTTCTGGTGGCGGTGGCATCGACCTTGGTTTTCGTGATGCCGGCTATCAAATCTGCTTTTCAACAGATAATTGGAAAACTGCCTGTGACACTCTGTTGCGTAATGATGTAGGTTTGGCGGTTAAGTGTTGTGATATCAGAGATGTTAACTATGCAAGAGAGTTAAATGAAATCGGACTAACCTTTAGTGACATTGATATACTGGTCGGTGGCCCCCCATGTCCTGCCTACTCAAAGTCAAGATTTTATCGTATTGAAAAAAAACGTGCTTTGGAGGATGAGAACTCTTTTACGCTACACGAATATTTACGCGCTTTAGAAGAAATCCGTCCGAAAATCTTCTTTTTTGAGAATGTTTTTGGTTTTGTGTATAAACCTCATAAGAAGGCCTTTGAACTACTAGAAAGAAGGTCTGATGAACTTGGATATGAAATTACCTATCGTGTCATTAATTCTGCAAATTACGGATTTTAACTTGCGTGATATTTGTCATGTATGTAAGAATGAAGATGGGGACAGATTTGTCGGCATAAAAGCAGATGCTGACAGAGTAGCTGTCTATTTTCCATTAGGGTATCAATTACCTCCTATTACAGAAAATGAACGTGAACTACGTCGCGATATCACGCACCTAATACTTGTTCTTGCCGCATTTACTGAGCAGAAGGACAAACTTCTTGCAATGAAAAATTTCTTTGCACCGCAAAGTGTTGATTTCCCAGTTAATGCTTATATGACTGTAATTACGGACTACATGACTCGTTCCTATTATACTGAAACGGAACTAAAATATATTACCAGCGAGTCGGGAAAAATCGACTGGCGTAAAACCATTAAAAAACACCAACCTATTATCCAATCAAATGGCTCGCCAATATATACAAAATTTGAAGTCCGTAACTTTGCTCCAAATGACCGTACACTTATCACGCGTGTTCACGAATTTTGTGTCCATGAAGCTTTCCATAAACTGGGATGGCTATTTTCAAGTGAGGAGCCACGTCAGCCTCAACTCAAACTTGAAGGCAACAAGAATATGTTTATAGGTGTCGTGCGTGATAAAATGGGACAAACTTTTATAGACAATGACAAGCGGTTATTCCAAAGCATGATTGATATGCTCAACTATCTTGATGAGCGTTCTCCACAAAACCGTTATTATTTTGGAACAGACAATTTTGAACATGTATGGGAAAAAATGATTGATAAAGTGTTCGGTGTGAGAAATAAGCGCGACTACTTTCCGCGTACCAACTGGAAGTACCTTCCCCGAACAAGTCACGCTGCACACGAAAATGACGCACTCGAACCGGATACAATTATGATACCAGCAAATATGGAAAAAGCGTTTGTACTCGATGCTAAGTACTATCGCTTTGGAGTTACTGGTATCCCATCCCATTTGCCGCCGTCGTCTTCAATTAATAAGCAAATCACATATGGCGAATATGTAAATACATTTCCTGAGTTTCGCGGAACTGATAAAGTATATAACGCTTTTATAATGCCCTACAACAAAACCGCATATGATAAACTTAACAATCCAAATGGGAACTATCTTGGTCTATCGGACAATTTTGAATATATCGGTGAAGCGCACGGAGATTGGAAAACGCACGGTTTGTCTTACGAAGTCGTCCAAGGAATATTGGTTGATACTCGATACTTAATGTACCACTATTCAGGCAACACCAGTATACAGATTTCACAAATGGCAGATAAAATACTTGCTGCATACGAATACCACAGGCTACAGAGTGCAACGTAATATCTTTTATACGTAAGCGTCGTTTTAAGGACACATTCCCCGTAATCGTCGATTGGCATATGATTCCATACAATACGATAACGGCTTGGGGCGTTTCGCATCCTTAGCCCACAAGAGAACAGATCGAACAGGATTTGCTGTTGTCAAAGGGACGGGATTTATTTCTTTACGATATGATTTCATTTCAGAGTTCCTTTCAATTCGATTCATTCCCCTGAAATGTTAACCCGAAATTCCGGATAAAATATGTTTTTGTGTAATTTTCATGTAGGGGCGGTTCGCGAACCGCCCTATTAATAAAAAATCTGTGCGACAGCGCGTTCTCCTGACTTGGGAGCGCGTTCTCCTGACTTGGGAGCGCGTTCTCCTGACTTGGGAGCAAGGACTTCCAGTCGCCCGTTATGACAAAGCCGCAAAGCGAGCCTATTTGGAAAACGCTGAAGGTTCAAAGGAATTTGTCGATGCGAAATGAGAAAACACGCCGTCCTATTGTCCTTGTGTTTGCGGGCCCGAATGGGTCGGGTAAAAGCACGGTCACGCGGGAATTGCCGACGTTGGATAAATAAAAAGCTGAATAAATTAATTAGTCGATAAGGAGCCTGTTTTTAATCAAACCCCAAGAAGAAGGTAAAAAGTCGTGAATGAGATAATCGCAGACATGGGGGCCACCTCACGGCGGCTTGCCGTGAACCATCACTGAGGTAACATAAATATGAAGTGGGTAGCCCTGGGAGCGCCCGCGCTCCCAGGGCGCTTCCCATGTAGTGTAGGAATGAGAAAAAAACATGCTTTTTTTAATAGGCGGAGTCACACCCAGGATCAAGCCTTTAGGCAAATGCCGATGCGCATGTCGCGCCTGCGGCAGGACGGCTGATCTTCAAATAAGCAAAAAATATTCGGTCGTCACGTTTTTCTTTATTCCAATTATCCCGTTCGGCGTCTCATACACGGCAGTCTGCCCGAACTGCGGCAGTGTTATGAAGCTCACAAAAGATAAGGGCAGAGATTTTGAGCAGAACCACGGCGGCGCGATTTACGACAGCGATTTGCAAATCACGCAAAACAACGCCGCCGCCCACGCCTGCCCGTCATGCGGAGCGCAAATTATCACGAACCAGAATTTTTGTTATCATTGCGGCGCTAGGCTTTAGCACGGATATTTCACGAGGCCGTATATGAAAGAAAAAATCGTCAATCACTCGTTAAACAAATTAATTCCTCTTGCCGAGGAACTGCTTGAAATCGAAGTGCCGTATCTCGGCGTCGTCTCCGCGGGTTTTCCCTCCGAAGCGTACAATTACATGGAGGAAGGGATTGATTTCAACAAATTGCTTGTTAAACGCAAGGAAACGACGTTTTGCCTGATCGCCGGCGGCGAATGCCTGTCGGGCGATGGAATCAACGACGGCGATCTGCTGGTGATTGACAAACTTGAAGAGCCGTATCAAAACTCAATTCTTGTATTTTCCGTTGATGGTGAATTTACTCTGAAACGATTAAAATATGGCGTCGGGCACGTAGAGTTAACCTCTACAAATCCCCGATTCAAGACAATTATTATCCGCGAAGGCGAAGAACTCCGCCGTTGGGGAGTCTTGACGTTCTCGATAAAGAAATTCTAACCATGTACGCACTGGTAGACTGCAACAATTTTTTCGTATCCTGCGAGCGTGTTTTTGATTCACGGCTTGACGGGAAACCTGTAATTGTCCTGTCAAACAACGACGGCTGCGCCATTTCCCGCAGCGCCGAAGCAAAAGCGCTTGGCATTGCGATGGGAGCAAATTTTTTTGAAATCGAACATCTTGTGGAAAAACACAACATATTCGTTTTTTCGACAAATTTTGTCCTTTACGCGGATATGTCGATGCGCGTCAAAGGAATGCTTGCGCAATTCAGCCCTGAAACGGAAGATTATTCAATAGATGAAAGTTTTCTCTCTTTAGTCGGTTTTGATGATGTCAACCTCAAGGAATACTGCGCCAATATTGCGAATACCGTCAGGCAAGGCACGGGAATACCTGTTTCCGTCGGCGTCGCACCCACAAAAACGCTTGCGAAAGTCGCAAATAAATTCGCCAAAAAATACGCCGGCTACAAAAGCGTCTGTCTGATCGACTCGGAAGATAAACGCGTAAAAGCCTTAAAGAGTTTCGCAATCGGCGATGTGTGGGGCGTCGGGCGGCAGCACACGAAGCGGCTTGCGTCAATCGGCGTAAAAACAGCGTATGATTTCACGCAACTGCCGCAAAGCTGGGTGCGAAAATACATGACCGTTACGGGAGAGCGCACCTGGAACGAGCTTCGGGGCGAGCCGTGTATTAAAATGGAAACAGCGCCGCCGCCGAAGAAAACGATAATGATTTCGCGCTCTTTTGGAAAAATGATTGAAGATGAAACTACAATCAGGGAAGCCGTTTCCACCTATACGGCAATGGCGACGGCAAAACTGCGCAAACAAAAATCATGCGCCGCTTCTCTGCTTGTCTTTATCGACACCAATCCTTTCCGTGAAGATTTGGCGCAATACAGCCGACACATCGTGCTGAAATTGCCTGTTGCTACAAACTCGACGCAGGAAATGATTCATTACGCCCTCGAAGGATTGGAAAAAATTTTCCGCCCGAAATATCTTTATAAAAAGGCGGGCGTAATGCTCATGGATATCTGCTCAGAAGATGCCGCACAGACTAATTTATTCGACACCGTTGACAGAAAGAAACACCAGGCGCTGATGAACGCCCTTGACGGAATAAATGAGCGTTATGGCAGGAACACCCTGAAGTATGCATGCATGGGCAACGGCGCGGCATGGCAGATAAAACAGGAGCGCCTGTCTCCCTGTTACACGACGAGGTTGTCGGATTTCCCCAAAACGGTATAAGGGTTCCCCAAAAATATGTGTTTTTACTTTTCAAACAGCAAGCGGGCGCTGGAATTGGCAAACAGATACGGGCGAAAGACCGATATGCTTGAAACGTCGGCGGAAACGCCGCGATACAAGATCAACGCCTTCACGCACCCGATATGCCCTGTGGTTACGGAAAAAGAAAATATTGAATCAGCCAAATGGGGACTGATACCCGCCTGGACAAAAACAGCGGCGGAAGCCGACAAAATCAGGAAAATATGTTTGAACGCAAGAACCGAAACGGTTTTTGACCTCCCTTCGTTTCGTAATCCCATATTGACGAAACGATGCCTTATACCTGCCACGGGCTATTTTGAATTTCATCATCAGGATAAATCAGCGATTCCTTACTATATATTTTTAAAGGATGAAGAAATATTTTCGTTCGGTGGATTATATGAAACCTGGCGAAATCATGAATCGGGAGAAACGGCGCAGACATTTACAATCCTGACGGTTTCGGCAAATAAACTCTGCGCTGAAATACACAACGGCGGTAAAAACCCATTTCGTATGCCGCTCATAATCAGAAGGGAAAAAGAAGATGAATGGCTTGACCACACGCTGAGAAGAGCGGATATAAAACAGTTTTTTCAACCATTCAATACAGACATGATGGACGCAAGGCCGGTTCCAAATGATTTTTTGAAGAAAAGCCCTGACGATGCTTCCATCATATCAACGGTTTCTCAATAACAATTATATCGCAGGCGTGTCGGCAGGCGCGGCAAACGCATTATCTTCCATTCCAATAGTGTCGCCGATAGCGAAATACAAAGGGCGGCTGCTTTTGGACGGAGGCGTGGCTTTGCCGATGCCAATAGAAAAATCCACAGAGGACGGTAACTTTTTCCATGTCATTATGCTTACGCAAAACAAGGGCTACGAAATGCGTCCTTTTAACCGACTGACCATTCGTTCGGATTGGTTTACTTGTAACTGTTTGATTAATAGAATATTATAGAATCCTATGGAACGAGATTAGATGGTTGCAGTTATTCGAATCCGCAGACCGCAGGTTGGAGTCCTGCCGGGTGCGCCATTTAACTTTTTAATTTTTTATTACTTGCGGCATTTGAGGTTTTTTGAATGTTGTAACGTAATTTACTGGAAAACAAGATTTCGAGGCAAGGTTTTGGGAATAAAAATAACCGTCGCCGAGGCTTTGGTAAAATGCCTGGAAGCCGAGGACATTAAGAATATTTTTGGATATCCGGGTGCGACAATCTGTCCTTTTTACGACAAGCTGGCGGATAGCACGATAAGGCATATACTGGTCCGTCACGAAATCAACGCCGGACATGCCGCAAGCGGCTACGCGCGAATTACGGGAAAACCTGCCGTCTGCGTGGCAACATCCGGGCCGGGCGCGACAAATCTTATAACCGCAATTGCCGCCGCTTATATGGATAGTATACCGATTGTGATAATCACTGGGCAGGTCGGCACAGAGCAAATCGGGCGCGACGTTTTTCAGGAAGCGGACATTACTGGAGCAGCCGAACCATTTGTTAAGCACAGCTATCTCATAAAAGAAGCGGTTCTTGTTCCCGAAATTGTTAAAAAAGCCTTTTATATTGCTGGAACCGGCAGACCAGGCCCGGTTTTACTTGACGTTCCCATTGATATACAGCAGCAGGTTATAAACTTCGAGTACCCTGAAAGCATCGAGATAAACAGTTATAAGCCGAGATACGATGGCAACAGGCTGCAAATAAAACGCGCGGCCGAAGCTATAAGGGAAGCGAAAAGGCCGCTCATATGCGTGGGGGGCGGGATTTTTAACGCGAACGCTCAGGATATGGCGATGAAATTCGCTGAACAAATAAACACACCCGTTATATGCACCATGATGGGGATAAGCGCGATGCCTTTCGAACACCCGCTTTATATGGGAATGATAGGCATGCACGGGAAAAATGCCCCGAATCGCGCGCTGGTTGAGAGCGATTTGTTGATTTTACTGGGAGCCAGGGTAGGCGACAGGGCGGTTACGGCCATAAAGAACCATAAGAACCTGAAAGTTATCCACATTGACATAGATCCCGCTGAAATTGGGAAAAACCTGCCCGCGAATGTTCCCGTTGTCGGAGACTTAAAAGCAGTTTTAAATCAGCTTCTTGATGCAACTGAGGCGAAGGTGAACGACGATTGGGTCAAGTGCGTGCAAGAATTTAAAACAAATGAAATTACCTTGCACGAAACGCGCGGTGGTTATGTAAATCCGGTGGCTTTCATCGAAGAACTGAACAAACAACTTCCGCAAAAATGTGTGATTTCAGCGGATGTGGGACAGAATCAAATCTGGACGACCAATAACATTAAGCTGCGAGGCGGGCGGTTCATTACTTCGGGCGGGATGGGCGCTATGGGATATTCGGTTCCGGCGGCAATCGGCGCGAAGATAGCCTGTCCCGACGCCGAGACAATAGCAATTTGCGGCGATGGAAGCTTCCAGATGCAGTTCATGGAACTTGCCACAATGGTTCAACATGGCGTTGCGGTCAAAATAATCATAATGGTCAACAGTTGTCTCGGCATGGTCAGGGAATTGCAGTTGAAGAATTACGGAGGGAAGTTAACCGCCGTTTCCCTTGACGGAAGCCCCGATTTTATTAAACTTGCCGCCGCTTACGGAATTGAGGGAGAATACGTAAACGATATCTCAGAAGCCGGAGTTGCGATTACGAATTTGCTTAATTCGCGTAAGCCGTATATTTTGCGGGTTAAGGTTGATGAAAACGAAAAATCGGTTTTATAAAAGGCAATCATGAAACATACGATTTCCATTTTAGTAGAGAACAACGCGGGCGTATTATCACGCATATCCGGACTTTTCGCGCGGCGCGGTTATAATATCCATAGTCTGGCGGTCGGCGTAACCGACAACGAAAAAATATCTCGCATTACTATTGTAGCGGAAGGCTCGGACTACACGCTGGAGCAGATAGAAAAACAGCTTAATAAATTAATCGACATAATAAAAGTGCGCTCGTTGCCTGCCGGTAAATATTTGGCACGTGAGCTTGTGCTGGTTAAGGTCTCCTGCGCGCCGCCGCAGCGCCACGAATTGATTTCAATCGCTGAAATAAGCGGCGCGAAAATTTCCGACATTTCAAATGAAACCATGACGCTGGAATTGTCGGCCGACGAGGTTGGCATAACCACGTTTGAGGAACTGCTGAAACCTTACGGTATAAAGGAAACGGTACGAACGGGGGTTGTGGCGCTACAGAAAGGAGCCGGTTCGCTCGGCAACTAATGAGTTGTTTTATAATGAGGTTAATACAATATGCTTCAAAACGCGGATGCCGGCGAAACCATATGTGTTAATGACTTGCCTGCATCCGCGCATGCGACGGAAGCGCGGGGAGACGCTTCTGCCTGGATATTTCATAATGAAAAAATATTCGGGTTAGTCGAAACTGTAGCGTAAGGCGGCGTAGAAATTGCGTCCGGCGCCTGGATAACCCCAGTACATTTCGTTTTTGCCATCGAACAGGTTGTTGATTTCCGTGCGCAGTGACAGCGCTCCGCCGCGGTCGCCAAACCGCGCCAGCTCTTTTTCACCGCTAAGGTTGACGACTATTCCGAACGGCCGCTCAATCCACGGCGCCGTCCACGTAGGCGGACCCGACAATTCCCATGCCTGCGTAAACACTTCTCCATAGCGATTGGCGCTGAGACGTGATTTAAGTTTCAGTTTAGGGTTGTTGTAATCCAGGCCGTAGCTGACCATCCATTTCGGCGTGTTTGGCAGAGTATCATTCGGGCTGCCGTTAAAGACAAGAAACTGGTCTTCATCCTCGTTGCGGCGGGTTCCGAGCATAGTGAATTCGACATAAGGCGTCAGGCCGAAGTCCTGCCCGAAAGCCTTGCCGATATCCGTGCGGAACGCGCCTTCCAAACCGGCGAGTGTCGAAGATTTGAGGTTTTGATTTTGCCCCCTAAAAGGTTCCGGCAATCCCGCTACGCCTATATAGAATATTTTATCGTCCCAATTCGAATGGAAATATGTCAGCGAGGCGGCTATGAAATTCCAGTTGATATCTGTTCCGAATTCCACTGTCTTGCTTTTTTCCGGCTTCAAATCCGGATTTGGAGCGGTAGTATTTCCGCCCGACATCTGGGCAGTTGAAGGCACCCTGAAACCTTCGGCGTAATTGACGCGCAGTTTCAGCCATTCGACCGGCAGATACGCCGCGCCAACAGAACCTCCGAAATTGCCGTAGTCCTGCTCCGGCAAAACGCCGCCCCTGGTGGAATACGAGTCGTAACGTCCGCCGGCAGAAAAGATAAGCCGTTCATCAAGCAGCCGCAGACGGCCGGTAAAATAGACGCCCGTGTCTTCTTTGATGTTTTCTTCAGGCTGCCATATATATGGCTGACTTTTATATCTGAGGTAGTCCACTCCGACGGAAAGCGAAACAAATTTGGCCGTATAACCGGTTTGGGCGTTGAATACCCGGTTTTCGGTTGTGGCGGTATATCCATAAGATGGGTATTCCCTGTCGTCGCTGCCGAAGGAATAGCTTGCCGACCAGTCAAACGCCTTGTCGTTTGTATATCCGGCATAGTTCAACGCAATATTATGGTTGCTTTTTGTGTACTGGCCAAATGACGATTCAGGCGTGTTGTTTTCATAAGGCCTGATTCCACTGCCGGGAAGCCGGGAGTCGATGCTGCCATAGTTGAAATTTATTCCCGCCCTGTGGCTGTCGGCGATGGTGTAACCAAGATCGGCGTTCAGCGAAGTATTGTGGCCTATTTCTGTGTTATACCAACGCCGCGCGTTCGAAGTCGTAACATCGTCGCGGCCGTAGTTTGTTAATCCAAGCGCAAAATCAAACCCTCCGCCCGCGCCGCCGAATGAAACCTTTTCCCGGTGCATGGCGTCGCTGCCGATGCCCGTTTCGGCGGAAATATAAAGTGTATCAATACCGGCTCCCTGCTTTGTGATGATATTAATAACGCCGCCCATAGCCGCCGGACCATATTGCACAGCGGCGGGACCGCGGATGATTTCCACGCGCTTGACGTTGGCCAATCCCAAAAGAGCCAGGTTGGCGTTGCCAATACGTCGGCCGTTGACAAGCGTGAGTACGCTGTTTTCAATTTCAGAAGACAACGATCCCGAACCGAAACCGCGAATATAAACAAAACTGCTATCGCCCTGCGTATAAACCTGAAGCCCGTGCTCCGCCACAAGATCGGCCAATGTCGAAGCGGTTGACGCCGCGATGTCATCTTCGCCGATAACGGTAATGTTGCTGCTGATTTCACGCATGCTTTCCTCGGTGCGGCTCGCGGTCACAACGACTTCGTCGAGCGTCGCTATCGCCTGCGCGGACAGCAGTGAAGCGCCGCCGGCTAATAACAGCGCCGCGATGGTGATTTTGAAAAATGGTTTACAGGCAAACGTTCTGCTTTTCATACGTGTTACTCCAAAAAAAATCCCCGGGCCTGGTCATTTGCTGACCAAACCCGGGGATGCCGTTTTTCATCCTCGTAAATAATTGCCTGCGGCGTCCTTTCCTCGAGACGCAACGCGCACAGAAATACTTTTTCAGGTCTTCCGGCTTCCGGATCGTTCTACTCGCCGCGCCTTCCCATCGTTTCCGACAGTGGCACATTGCGGCTTTTGTCCCCGGTTACGGCGGCGGGTCCGCGACGGAATTCAACCGTCTTCCCTGTTCACAAAAAATAATGATTACCGACTGTGTGAATCGAAGTCAAGCGTTTTTTTAATATGGGCGCGCGACATAAAAGTTTCAGCCCTGGGAGCGCGGGCATCCCTGCCGGCGTATAATTAAAATAAATGGGCGCGCCGAAGGCGCTTCAATTGAAGCGGGCAAAGCCCGCGTTTATTTTATTAATTATACGCCGGCGAGGACGCCCGCGCTCCCAGGGACGTGCTGCCAGGACTCTGCCGCTCTACTCCAGCGCAAGCCTCCGACCCACGTTCAAAATTGCAGTAGCCGTAATGCCGTTCAGGCGGCAGAGGTCGTTCACCGTAGTCCCGTAACGTTTTGCGATGCTGCTCAGAGTGTCGCCATTGCGCACCGTGTAGTAGCCATCCGCCGGAACTGCCTGCGCCGACTGTACTTGCTTATTCTGCGTATTTGCGGATGCCTGAACCGGGTTTTTACCCGATACCGTCTGTCCTGCTGACTCAGATACCACTAACCTGCGCCCCACGCTTAAAATCGCATTGGCCGTGATGCCGTTCAGGCGGCAGAGGTCGTTTACCGTAGTCCCATAATGCTTTGCGATGCTGCTTAGATTATCTCCGCTGCGCACCGTGTAATAAACGCCCGCCTCGAGTGCATGCGCCGCCGGGGCTTGCGTATTCTGCGTACTTGCGGATGCCTGATTCGTTTTGCCTGATGCCGCCTGCGCCTCCGCCGCATCTCCTCTCCTCACCACAAGCCTTCGCCCGATGCTTAAAATCGTATTGGCCGTGATGCCGTTCAGTCGGCAGAGGTTGTTTACCGTAGTCCCGTAACGCTTTGCTATGCCGCTCAGGGTATCGCCGCTGCGTACCGTGTAATAAACGGTTCTCCTCAGATCGGTTAAATACTCGAAATTTCCACTCGTCAATTCCAGCGTGTCGCTTTTCAGAACATAATTATCAAAGTCGATTATATACTCCGGGTTGAAAGGCTCGCCGTAATAGCGGATTTCAAAATGCAGATGCGGTCCCGTGGAACGGCCGGTGTTGCCGCCCAACCCCACCTGTTCCCCCGCCTTTATTGGCTCGTTGGTCTTGACCGTAACCTTGCTCAGATGCCCGTAGAGGGTTTCAAGACCGTTGTGATGACGCACTACGACAACATGGCCATACCCGTACCGGTCGTACTGTATCGCTCTTACGATACCGTCCAGCGCGCATTTGACCGGGTCGCCCGTCTTGAGCCTTACGTCAATACCGTAATGCCACTGATTCCCGCGGGGGCCGAAGCGCGAAGTTACCTGGTTTGCAAAGGGGTGCGCGAAAATTTTATCCTGGGATGAATCAACTAAAGGAATTTTTATGACGTCATC
>Ga0082212_10008915_pt1 | contig 13004 bp, 11 predicted proteins | sample TergutNt197P3_FD_71548 | JGI IMG/M metagenome (GOLD analysis project Ga0082212, IMG submission 71548) | Neocapritermes taracua P3 segment gut microbial communities from Petit-Saut dam, French Guiana - Nt197 P3 | ecosystem: Host-associated > Arthropoda: Insects > Digestive system > Gut ... | reverse complement strand
TAATTTGTCGCACTCACCTCCACGTACTCTGTAGTGTGCCTGTCTCCTCAATCACAAGTATAGCAAATTTTACGGCGTTAGGCAAGGCTGTTTCATTAGCCTTTTGTGCCTTTCGCAGAAAGGTATGGTCATAATTATGATGAAATGGGTCTTTTGTATACTAATATTATCCTCGATTGTTTTTGCAATAATCGGTGGTGATATTTCTTCCGTTTCAGATGCGGCTCTGCGTGAAAGCAATAATGCAGTCACACTTGCGATTTCATTGGCGGGGGTAATTTGTTTGTGGAGGGGCGTTGTATAAGGAAGGCAATCGCCCATACAGTATTCGACAACATTCGAGAATACAAAATGTAGGATTTTTTCGACAAAGTTACAGGTGTGATTCCACTGTTGACAGGCATTACATCAATATCGCAGGAGTTATGCCACTGTTACTGAAAAATCGACACACAATTGGAGAGGCGTTGTATAAGGAAGGTAAGGGAAAAGACTGGCAATAAGCGGATAGGTTGCAACCCCCGCTCCGACTTTGAAGGTCAGAGTGGGGGCTATACTTTTGTAGCGATTTGAGATTCAGAATCTTTATGTGACAGAGTTTCGGTGATAAATACTTTTGAATCCTGTGAAATGATTTTGGGGTATGATTTCACGATGTTGTTAATATTATCAAGCATACCTTTGAAACCGTTAAAATCTATTTTAGTGTAATTTTCAGCTACATATCTTGAAAATATTTCTTTACTGTAGTATTTTTCGTTTTCTCCTTTTTCCATTTTTCTTTTGAATTCTTTATCATCATCGCCTAATTTCTGATTCAATGTCTCTTGGGTAAATAAATCTTCGATTTCACACTCTTTTTTAGCATTAACCAAATTGTTGGTTACAAGGTATAAGTTTCCTTTAGGTGTTAATTTTACAAAGTTTAAAGTGTTTTGTAATTTATCTTCATCTTCCTTTGTTAATTTTGCATAATTAACAAATTGCCGTAATGGTTTCATTTTTTCATTTTTTTCAAGTTCATTATCAAAAATTAAAATCACTGGTTTTTGTGGAATGCCATTGCTCAATTTGTTAAAATACTCAAGATAATTAGGAAAAAAGTCTTTATCTCCTTTAGACGAAAAAAAGTTATAAATATTTTTAAGTGTATCTGCACCATGCGTTGAGATATTCATGAACCGAGTAAGCGTGTTTTCGATGTCTTTTGATTCGGTATCAACATTTTTACTTTTTTTATTTCTTCTCTTTAAGAACGACACTTTGTAAACGAACTTTCCATCTTTCATTTCTATCAAATCGGGATATTCCGTATGAAGATTTTTCAAAGCGGACTTTAAATAAACTATGTCAGTCTTTCCCTCTGTGATAATCAGCGGCTTGTTATTAGCATAAAGATACTTATAAACTAAAAATTCCTGATACTGTTTTTCTCTTCCGTTCAATGTCCAAAAGTCGGATTCTTTTTTCTTGATAATTTCATTCCAGTTATAATTATCATTAAAAGACCAGTCCGTTTTATTATGCCAAATAAGCTCCCTGTTGTATTTATCAAGTTGGTTGATAAAAGCAAACCTTCCCTCTAATTGATTTAGTGTTCCTGCTTTTCCGTTAATGAAAAACTCGCCGTTTACATAAAGGGAGTGTGCCATTGCTTTGGTTTCACGAAAATAATTTCTGTCAACATTGATTTTTTTATTAACTATCAGACCAGTAACAACTTGTTTAGAATCTTTATACTGTAGCCTTGTTTTTTTATCGTTAATTTTAAATCCAGCAGATTCAATTTCGGTTGATAACTCAGCGAAAAAACTGTCATATGAAACTGAAAACGCTTTATCGTTAGTTGAGAACGACAAATCATCAGCGTATCTTGTATAATCCAGTTTGTATTTTTTCGCTATTTTCAAAACTCTATAGTCAAATATTTGGCAAATCAAGTTCGTTATAATCGGTGAACACGGTGAACCTTGAGGAAGTTTTCCGTTATAACACGCAAGTTGTGATATTACGGTGGCAACTTCTTTCGACAACTCGAAATCTTTGTTTTTCATGAAATATCCTTGAACACGACCGAAATGAAAGCAATCAAAAAAGTTTTCTAAGTCAACATTAAATAGAAACCTCTTATTTCTATGTATTGTAGCGTTGGTTATTATACTTTTGTTTTTCTCAAAAGCATGAGAAACTTGAGGGGTGTTTTTCCTATCTCTCCAAAGAAATTGCTGATGTTTCCAAAGTGCATCTGATAATTTGCGTTGAATATTTCTGAGTTCATCATTGGGAGCGTTAATGTTTCTTAATCCGCCACTCTTTTTTGGAATAGAAAATGAGTTATAACAGTTATTAACGTCTTTAACATATAGAATATATGTTAGTCTTTGTATCGCTATTTTCAAAAAACAGCTAACTCTGTTCTTGTGGCAATATCGCTAAAATCTTTCATACTTTGAATCACATAACCTCTTCATAAAAAAGTAGTGTGCGGCAACTCATTATGCCGAACGAGTAATAGAGTAATATAGTATCGAGCTAATCGAACTCAAAGGATGGCAAACAAACCTACCATTTTAGTCAACGCTTGCGATAAGCACAAGCACAGAATCTTGCCGCACACTATATTTATTATACCACATTACGAGGAGAACTTCAAGACATTTCTCGATTTTTTCTGCAAAACCCTTTTTATTCGGAAGATTTGAAAATCCCCCTTGCAATTTTCCTTGTTTCATGCTATAATAAAGAGGAATCACAATGGGCGACAAGGAGGTTTAATGAATTGAGGTTATGCTAAATGCGTTATATAGGTTGTAAGACATTGCTTATTCCCGAAATAGAAACGGTCATTAATCGCCAAGTCAAAAAAGCCGATGTCTTCTGCGATATATTTTCTGGAACGGCGGTTGTATCAAGGCATTTCAAGAAGTGCTACGAAGTTATATCAAATGACTTTCTTTATTTTTCATATTGCCTCGGACGTGGTACTGTGGAAAACGATGAGACTCAAATATATAAAAAATTATCAGAATCACTCGGTATTAAAGACCCATTGCAGTATTTTTCTAATATCAAAAATAAAGAAATCGAAACGCAACCGAAAGAAAAACGGTTCTTTCAAAATAACTACGCTCCGACAGGCGGCAGAATGTATCTCACCGATGAGAACGCTCTGCGTTTTGATTTTACAAGAAATACAATCGAGGAATGGCGAAACGGCGGTCTGCTCAACGATGACGAATATTTCTATTTAGTTGCTTGTGCTGTTGAGGGGATTCCGTTTGTTTCTAATATTAAAGGAACATATGGTGCGTTCAGTAAATCGTGGGACAAGCGTTCTTTCAAAGTGTACGAACCGTATCGTTTGGCGGTCGAGACCAACGGCAAAAACAATCGATGTTTCAACGAAGACGGTGTTGGGTTACTTAATCGAATTGAAGGGGATATACTTTATATAGACCCTCCGTATAACTCACGACAGTATCTTCCGAATTATCATGTTCTTGAAACGGCTGCATTGTATGACTTCCCCTCTTTACACGGAGTAACAGGGCTTAGAAATTATGATGAGCAAAAATCCGATTTTTGTTCAAAAAGCAAGGTTGAAGCGGCGTTCACGCAATTAATCGAAAATGCAAAGTTTCAACATATAATCTTCAGTTACAACACGGATGGGCTTATGGTGGCACAAAGAATTGAGGAAATAATGAAAAGCTACGGCATTTCACATACGTTTGAGCTTACAAGGATTCCGTATCGTAGATATAAAAGCCGTCACGAAACAAACTTAGACGGGCTTTGTGAACTGATATTCTATATTGAGAAAAAGGTGTAAAAATGGTTAAGACAGGGTTTATTAAATCTCCGCTCAATTATACAGGCGGTAAGTATAAATTATTACCTAACATTCACCCTGCGTTCGTATCGGGGTCTCGTAGATTCGTAGACCTTTTTGCGGGGGGATTTAATGTAGGCATCAATGTCGATGCGGACGAGATTTATTGTAACGACCAAATTACTTATTTAATCGAACTGTATCGCTTTTTTCGTGAAACGAGTTTTGAGGAAATAACGCAGAAAATCAATGACAGAATTGACGAGTTTTCTCTCTCGGATACAAATGAGGATGGTTATAAGCTATTCCGTTCTGCATACAACAAGAATCCTCATCCTCTTGATTTGTTTGTTTTAACCTGCTATGCGTTTAATCATCAAATCCGCTTTAACTCAAAGCACGAATTCAACACGCCTTTCGGCAGAGAACGGAGTGCATACAATGACAGCATCGAGCGAAATACTTATATGTTCTGTACGGCATTGAAAGAAAAAAACGTGGTTTTTTCCACGTCTGATTTTATCAACTTTGATTTTTCCGACTTCGATGACAGAGATTTCGTTTATTGTGACCCGCCGTATCTTATCTCGACTGGTTCATACAATGACGGCAAGCGTGGTTTTAAGGATTGGACAGAAAAAGAGGAGCATGAGTTATTAAGACTTCTCGACAATCTTAATAAGCGTGGAATAAAATTTGCGTTATCGAATGTATTCTACCACAAAGGCGAAACTAACGAGTTATTAATCGACTGGAGCGAGAATTACAGCGTGACTTACTTAGATAAAACATATTCAAATTGCAGTTATCACTTTAAAGATAGAGCAACAAAAACAGTTGAAGTTCTTGTCACCAATTATGATACGGAGGTGGTTCAGTGCCAACAATTGAGTCTGTTTTAGAGGAGGGGCGTGAAGGCATTTTGTTTTCAGAGGCTCATCCGAATTATCCGATTGCAGTTTTACCGTGTTGGGTTCAAGAAAACATTGCATCGGCGAAAGTATATGGTGCTGATAATAAATGTTTGATTTTGCCCGATGGCAGAAAATATCATCTCGACAATAAATTAAACGATTTAACAGGAAAAGACTGGACTTTATTTATAAATTCAGTCTTTTCTACGCATTATCCGACAAGAGGTGAAGAAAGCTACGCTCATAATATACGGCGGGTTCACCCTTCCCCAAAACCGCCGCAGTTAATGCGTGATTTGATTGAGTTTTTTACCAAGAAAGACGAACTTGTGTTTGACAGTTTCGCAGGAGTAGGCGGAACTCCGTTTGCTTATTGAGGATAGGTTATAAGATTTTGTTGTTTTGCCACAAACTCTTCCCATGTTTTTGATTTGTCTCTTCGCCGGTCATTATTCACACTATTTTCATTGCTTTTACCCGAATTACACGTTGAGCAAAGCGTTTGCAAATTATCAAAAATCGTTTCACCACCTTCCTCCCAAGGCGTGATATGGTCAACGACTAACTTTGTTACTCCACCATCCTTAGCAGGTGAGTTTCCGCAAAAGCAACACGAAAAATTGTCACGCTTTAGAATTTGATAACGCAACTTATCACCAACAGTGCGACTTGTTCGCTTAGGAGGTTTTATTTTAGATTTTGAAATACTGGTAGTATTAACTGCGTCAGAGTGATTATCGCACTGCTCATCAATTTTGTTTAACGGCTCCATTGCATCGGTATTATTAAGATTTTCGTTGTCATTTTTATCATCTTCATCAACCCATATAATAAATTCCTCCAATGCGTTTTGCCAACTTCCAAATTCTCTTTCATACTTACGAGCGGAATATTTTCCCTGTCCTTTTTTTGAAAAGTCTTTATACGACGGTTGAGAGCCTTTAAGTTCCCAAACACGCATAATTTCGGCGAGCAACTCGTCTCTTGAAGTTCCTCTACTGGTACTGGGTTCAACCCCGGCGGCTTTTAACGCATTATTCCAAGTAGTGAAATTTTTTCTAAAAATAAATGAAGTATACTTACCGCCGTTTTCTCTATAATCACTTATACTTAAGGTTCTCTTTCCCGTTTCACGTGCCACACACTGTAAATCTTCTATAAGAGATTCAGGGGAGATTCGGCGAATTGCACTTCCGTTTGGCGTTGACGGAAGTTCTGATTGTTCAAGAACCTCCGCCCATGAATTAACACCCAAATGTCTAATTATAGATATAGAACTGAGAATTCTATCTTCATTTTTATCGTAATCCTCGCGTCTTATATATCCCTTGTTTAACAAGCGATAAACTCTTTTTACATCTTGTATTAAATCGTCGTTTGATATTTTATTTTTATTGGGTGGAAGCGTGTATCGGGGCGCGTTTTTGTATGCAACAAAAATATCAAGTGCATTACGCCAACTGCCAAATCGGTTTGCATAAGTATCTAATGAGTAACGTGCATATCCATCTATAAAATAAGTAGAAGACGGACATTTGCCAAGTTCATTCCAAACACGTTCCAGTTCTTGAAATAAATTTTCATCAGATATACGAGAGTGGCTGTTCGGGGACTGTGACAATTTCGATTTTGAAAGTGCTTTTTTCCAACTACCGAAACGTCGTAGAATTGTATCTGATGAACTTACACCATTTTCACGATACTGTTCCAATGTAAGGTAGTCTTGATTTAATAACTTGGCAACACGGCGCATATCTTCAAGCAACTCGTCATCGGTATACGTTTTTGTCGTATGTGATAACTCTGCACGTGAAAGTGCATTCGACCAACTGTTTTTAAACCGTTTAATTATCGCTGAGTAATAGAAATAACCGTATTTTTCATATTCCTTTATCGACACACTATCTTTATTAAGTTCATTGGCAACACGTCGTATATCGGCAAGTGCCTCATCATCTGTAAAGATTGAAGGGCTTGTCATTCCAGCTATTTTATGAGCATTTTCCCAAGTTGTAAAGCGCTTTTGAATCGTGGAAACGCTATATTTACCGCCATTACTATTATATTCTGCAGTCGTGATATATTTTTTTCCAAGTGAATCGGCAACCGACTTTAAGTTTTGTAAAAGTTCGTCATCAGATGTATTTCGATTGTATTTTTTAAGTTCAAATTTCATTATACACCTCTGTTCTCCTGAATTCTCAAGTCTTTTTAATCATTGCGATAGCGCCACTCCTAATAAAACAATTGCATATACAGATTATATCACATTTTCTTGTGATTTGTCAATCAAAAATTCGCTATTAACATCATGCCCTACATAATTTTCACGAACTACCGAATCAACATGATTCGCATAGCAATATCGGCAATCATTCATACACGAGTTATAAGCTCCGATATCAACGCTGACTGCACAGTTGCACCCGTCACGTTGATTTTTGTCCTTCGGGAGAGATTTCCCAAACATAGTCGAATCGACACAAGCAATCGGCTGTACTCCGAGTTGGTACAATTCTGCCGACTCGCAACAGGCACAAAGCGTTATTCCGTGGTCTTTTGCGATTTGTAATAAAGATGCTGCTAATCGGATTTTATCCTCAATTGAAATTTCTACATTCCCGATTTTGTGCAAACTTTTAGCGACCGACTTATATGCAATCACAAAGCTAATCACGCACTTCTGCGTACTCCCTGCAAGTAAATTGCACAAACGAGTAAATGCTCCGATATGGTACTCGAAGTCATAGCGTGGAGTAATCACAATCGGGTCATACCGCCATATTACCCGCTCCGAGCCGATTTGTTCCGCTAACTCCACGAAAGAAGGAATTATGACGTTTCGTTTGTCCGCAAGCCCCGACTCCACATCCGAGTGATACGGAGTAATAGAATACTAGAAGTAATACGGAAACGGTTCTAACGCTGATAACTTCGACAATAACGGAGCGGCGTTTTTAGTCCACAGAACGATTCCGTCTACATCTTGTGGGAGTAGCGATACTCGCCGAATTTGGTTTGGATTGTATGGATTTTTCGTTAGGCAGTATCCCGCATTAAGCCGATTAACGAACCAATCGGAGTAAAAAGCGGGAATATCGGTGCGGCGTGAGGCTGATATAATCATAATAGGTGTTTAATCTCCGTGTTGGGATATACTGCCGCTATTTTTTCTGCAAGCAGTCGGCGATGACAGAAATCTGGTGTGTCCTCGGCACAGAGCAAACAAATCCGCTTGTTTGCGAACGCCCCAAAGTAGTCGAAATTCTGTGAGTTGAGCAAGTTATTATAAACTTTTTCATACTCGTCCCACGAAATTCGATTACTTTTAATATCGTCAAGCAATGTAGGTGTCGGAGCAAATTGTTTCGCCCAAATATAATCGCAGTTGCAGATTTTTGAGAGAAAATATTGCAAATCCCGCCCCTTTGCAAATCCTGCGTATTGCGTGGAATTATAGAGCCTCACGTCGAGCAATACGTCAATCTCGTTTGTGTGGATTAACTCGAAGAATTTTTCGGCGGTTTTCTTTGTGAAACCGATTGTGAATATGGTCATAATGCCTCCGTGATTTTAGATTAGCCGATGTAAACGGCACAAATGAATTTGTAGAAAAGGTCGTGTCCGTATCGGCTATACGGTGCATCGGGTAAGCTGAACAGGAGTTTTGCACTCTCGATTTTCCTTTCGCAATTCAGAAACTTGTGGTCTGTTATACTGAAACCTTTATATTCGTTGCCCCTGTACATAAAATTCGCCTTATACTTATCCTCACAATTACGATAAATACGGAGGTTATCAACTTCGGCAAACACAATCGTAGATGTTTGCTTTCGCATTTCTCTTCGGGTAAGGCGGGGTTCAGTGTTACCGAATATAAACGTCGAATTCGTAAGTAAGCCGTTAAATTCGCTAATTTTAGCCGTACCACCAACGCTTGAAACTTCCGTGAGAATAAAGTTTTCGTGCTGATTCTTCAGCGGGGCGGGGATTATGTCAGCAACAATTATATCGAGTTTTTTGAAAGAACACGTATTTTCAAACAATGCGTGTCCCTCTTTGTCTCGAACGAGTCGAATAATTTTTCCGCCCTTGGTAACTGCGGCTACGCAATATCCGTTGTGCTTGTTAGATTTCCCTAAAATCGTGAGTTCTTCTATTTGGCTCTCTTTTGATTTTCGTGTAAACATACTTAAAATCTCCTTGTTAATAGTTATTTTAAGTATATTATACAGCATAAGTTCGCTGCACAGTGCCAAGTTTCATTGCATATGCAACGAAATGTTCAATGGTCTACGATACCATCATCCTCATCATCTATGCCTTTCGGCATAATGATTTTTGATTGCCAACTAATATCATCAGGTATAGATTCTGCTTTGAACTCCATAATCTTCATTGTAATTTTAACAAGCGGTTCGATAATAAGTCCCTCGCCATCTTCGTTTTCGACAAGAGAGGGGGATTCTGCCTCTGTGTTAAGCCAAGCCACGTCAAATGGATTCTTGTCTTCGTAAATATCGGGGTCTACCAAGTAATAATACCCTGTATTCATGCCAGTCAAGAACACTTGGTCAAGAAACTTTTCCATTTGCTCTGCTGTGAGATTTTTGATTGCATTATAAACCTTCATTGCTTTTTATCCTTCCCAATAATCATCAAAACCGCTTCTTAAAATTCACATCGAAAAACTCACAAGCTGTATCTAAATTCATAACGATACAATCCCGAGATTTATGTGCCTCCAAGTCTTCGGGCAACTCCTTTATAATCCGATTTGTTTCGTGAATATCCCCTGTGCTGTAGCGGAGTTGCCGCTGTTTTCTGTCAACAAAAAACTGCTTGCGGTTAATCCGCCAAGCGTTCTGAATCGTCTTGATTACAAACGCTCCAGTGATTTTTTCGCTGAAATAATCCTCTAAACTCAACTTGCGGACATAGAACGGAATTTTATCGCCGTAATTCTCGCTGATAATGTTATAAATATGTTCAGCAGACACCTCAAGAATATCGGGAGCGATGTTTTCTTCTGACTTCAATTCTTCAATCAACATAGGAACACTTTCCAACATTCGTCGCAGATACTCACGGTAAAACGCAGTGCCGATGTGTTGCTGAACTTTCCGCACGGTGTTACTGCTCCGCATGATTTCGGTGTTCTTCAATCCCGCCTCAACTCTGCAAATGACTGTTCGCCGCACAATTTCGGGAGCGACTGCCTTAACGTCTTCATTCGCACTTATGACAACGGCGGGGGAAGTCATAAGTCTATCCAACACGCCGAAATCGTCATTTTTAATTGTTTCGACAGCGTGTTGCAAAAACCTCGCTTGCGTTAAGTCGTCAACGATTACAGGAGCCCCTTTGACTTCTCGCCGTAAGCCCTCAATCGAACTGCGAGTAAAGTCGGGGGCGGCGATTTTGGTTTTCTGCCCAATCATCATCTTCAACAGCGTTTCCAAAAAACTCGTCTTTCCCGCCTTGCTTTTGCCGTAAACAAGACCGAATACGGGGTACGGAAATAAGACTTGATTGTTGAGTGCCGCCATATTCCGCATTGTTGCCAAGAAAGGTGTGGTGAAAAACCAGTTTGCGAACTCAAAATAACGCTCCTGCATTAGCCGCACGTCGCCGTGGAATTTCTCATAACCATTCATGTATTCTAAAAACAGCTTGACATCGTTTTCAACTTCGCTTTGCGGCGGATTTAAGTCAAGCATTGTGTTGTTTAGTGTGACTACTGCGTTTTCTGCATCTACCGAAAGTTGCGGGTATTCTTTGCGTTGCTCTTGCTCTAATCGGCTGACATCTTCAAGTTTTCGTCTTGTCTGCTTGACCATTTCGGGGGAAATGCGGATTTTGCCTTTCTTATCGGCTTTCGGCATGAGCGGAGCATATCTCTCCGCAAGCCCCTTGACATCTAACGCAAAGCGGATATTTTCGGCAGTCTGCTCATTCGATTGCGGTTCGATAATCAATGCTTTTTTCACTTTGATAGTCTGTGAAATAGGCAATTCTTCTATATTTTCTGCGGTATCGTCAATTGTAAACATCTTTACGGTTATGTTGTCGGAACTGTTATCACGCAACTCCTCAAAACAGCCGTAATACCAGTCAAATGCTCTATCACTATCCATATAGCAGATGTTTTCACGTTGCGTTCCCGAAAATGCCGAGTGCGACATATTCGCCGAACCCATGATAACCCGTTTACGACCGTCATGGGCTTGCAGAACATAGATTTTCTCGTGGGATAACTGTTTACGTGCAGTGTATAGCCGTAACGAACTATCGTCAATTCGTGAAATTAAGTCAAATTTATTTCTTGAGGATTTTTCTTTAATTCGCTCAATTGTTTTTGACTGATACGCCATTATTTCTTGCAGATTGTACGACATAATCTCATCAAATCCGAATATGATTTCTGCCCTGTCGAACTTCTTCAACACCTTACAGATAAAGTCAATCCCCGATGAATAGGTGATTGCATAAAGCGTGTCAAATCCATCGAATAACTGCTCCCATGTAAGGCTCTCGGTTTCGATAAATTCCGCTTTTACAACATCAAGATTTCCTTTTGTGTTTGTTGTTTCGGAAAGGGAAATCTGTTCTTGTTCTTCCTCTAAATCAAATAGGGTTAAATTGCCGTTCATATTTATACCTTTCCTCGTTTGTTCACCACTCCCGAATTTAAAGCTTTGAAATGTTCTCGTCCACAGTTGAATTTTAATTTCATACTGTTGCCTCTATTTTCTCTTTGGATTGTGCTTTACACCCTATGGCTCTGTAAAACGACTCTCCATCTTTATCTTCTGGTTCGTATTTTGTTATCCACTTCTTTTCAGTGAAAACAGAGAGCAAGCATTTGTTGACTTTATCAAATGCCAAAAGAGGTCGTTTGTTTTCAAACAATGACAGATAATCATTGAGTTGCAACTTCTGCAAATAATGCTTGCATTGTAGTTCATCTAAAGACGGCAGTAAAGAGGCAAACAATCGTATCTTTGTGTTAAGTGGAATTTCAGTAGCTAATAATTTGTCAAACAAATTACGGTCTATGCCATATTCTTTATAAAATATATCTTGAACCTCTCTGAGAGTGATTTCTTCAATTGCGGATTTTGTCGCTTTACCCTCACTTGAATAGCTTATTATGAAGTGTGGAATGTCTGATTCATCAAATTTCTTTGTGAGTATATGTGCTTTTATCGCATCAGAATATTGCGATTTATTGGCACTTAAAGGCGATTTGATATATTCGAGCAACTTTAGTTTATGCCCGTCTTCAATCGGCAATAATAACACATTTAAAGCCTCAACTTTATCAAAAGCAACTTCAAGAATCTCATTAACATATGTGTCAATATATTTTTTGACATACGGCATAATGGCATCGGGATAATGCTCGCGCAAAAATAAAAGCGATGATTCAAGCATAGGAATTACATCAATATCTATCAATATAAGAATTTTATCGCTGGATACATTTTCAACGCTGAATCCGCTTGTCCTATAAGACCGATTAAGGGTTTTAAGAATTTCACGATAATGCTTGTTATTCAAATTATTGCATTTAAGAATTGACAAGAAAAACGCTGACTGTGTTTCGTTTTCATATTCAGAACGTATTTCAGAATAATCATATCCGATATTACTGTTATTAACAAAAGCAATCAACTCATCGGTTAATATTTTTTCGCAAAAACAATAATAGTCAAAAACATTCTTTTCTGTGTTTTCTACAAGATTTAATACCAACAATTGTTGCCATAACTTGTCGTCCTCAACATCAACAAGATTTTGAATAGTCGTGTTGAGAACACCAATGTAAGCATTTTTATTATCATAGGAAACATTGTCATTGTTTAAGATTTCCAAAGAGACAACTTCATTATCGCAGATTTTATCATTGCAACTTTCAACGACTACAGAAACATAATCGTCTATGTTTTCTGTGACATATATCGCCAACTGACTGTCGGGCTTAGATTTTATCAAGGTATAGTTCTTGGTGACCTCCGAAAACCTCTTGAAAAACCAGTTTAAAAATGGTATAATTATCATATCGCCAAAATCAATTTTCGGAGGGTATTATGAAACAATTATTTTTAGATGGTATGCAAATTCAATTAAACAAAATTGACAAAATGGGAGACCCGCTTATCGAAATCAACAAAGTCATAGATTGGGAGATGTTTCGCAAACCGCTTGAAAAGGCGATTCGCAAGGAAAACTACGACAAGGGCGGTCGTCCGCCG
>Ga0082212_10008914_pt1 | contig 13006 bp, 14 predicted proteins | sample TergutNt197P3_FD_71548 | JGI IMG/M metagenome (GOLD analysis project Ga0082212, IMG submission 71548) | Neocapritermes taracua P3 segment gut microbial communities from Petit-Saut dam, French Guiana - Nt197 P3 | ecosystem: Host-associated > Arthropoda: Insects > Digestive system > Gut ... | reverse complement strand
CGATATCCTCGCCGCCGTCTATTTTTATTACATTACCAGTCATCCAGCCCGCCGCGTCCGGAGATTTGTGCGCAGCAAGTGTGGCAATAATATTTGCGACGTCTTCCGGGCGTGTCAGCCGCCCTCCCGGATTCATTTCTGCCGCCTTGTTAAACATCTGCTCGCTTCCAGGTATGCGCCGGGCCGCCGGGGTATCCGCAACGCCTGCCTGTATGGCATTTACGGCAATGCCGTATTGCGAAAGTTCCACGGCGAGCTGCCGTACATGCGCTTCAAGCGCGGCCTTTGCCGCGGAAACAGGGCCGTATGACGGCCAGACTCGATGACTACCAGCGCTTGACATGGCGAAAAGCTGCGCTCCTCGCGTAAGCAGTCCCGCCTCGAAAAGATCCTGTGTCCAATAGACAAAGCTGTGCGCCATTACATCAAGCGTCATCTCCATGTCTGCCGGACAGACGGCGTTTTTTTTATCGTCGGAGATATAGGGCTTCAGCGTGCCGAACGCCAACGAATGTAAAAATACACGTATTTCATCTTCACCGACAGCTTTATGGCACGCTTCAACGACTTCGGCGCGGCGGTTGTGATCCGCTGCGTTCACGTTAAAAAACAGCGCCTCGCGTCCCATGCCGCGAATTTCCCCGGCAATGCGTTCCGCGTTTGCGAATGTGGAACGCCTGTCAAGATGAACTCCGATGATATTAAATCCGCCGTCGGCCAGCGCGAGCGCCGCAGCTTCTCCAAATCCGCTTGACGCGCCCAGAATCAACGCCCAGCCATTGTTTTTATACATATTTATGCGTTGTCCTCTTCGCGGATGGCGGCGCGCCGGATCTTGCCGTTGACGGTTTTTGGCAGCGAAGCGGCATATGCGATAATCCGCGGATACTTGTAAGGGGCGGTGTTTGTTTTTACCCATTCCTGCAATTCGCTGGTCATTTCTTCCGAACCCTCGCAGCCTGGTTTCAGCACGATGGTCGCCTTGACGACTGCTCCGCGCACCGGGTCGGGAACGCCGGTTACCGCGCATTCTGCGACTGCCGGATGTTCGTGCAGCACGCTCTCAATCTCAAACGGGCCGATACGATAGCCCGACGACTTGATAACATCGTCGTTGCGCCCCACGTACCAGTAATAGCCATCCTCATCGCGCCAGGCGGTATCTCCTGTGTGATACCAGCCATCATGCATAACAGCTTCGGTCTTTTCCCTGTCATGAAGATATTCGATCATAACTCCGGGGGGATGTGGATCAACGCGTATACATATCTCTCCCGTCTGCCCGTCGGCGCATTCATTGCCATCCTCGTCTTTTATTTCAATGTCGTACAGAGGCAGGGGTTTTCCCATAGAACCCGGGCGCGGCGTCATCCCAACGCGGTTACATACGGTAAGAACGGTTTCAGTCTGTCCGAATCCATCGGCAAGACTAAGACCTGTGCGCGCGCGCCAGCGTTCGAAAAGTTCAGGGCTTAGCGCCTCGCCCGCCGTAACGGAATATTCCAGGGATGAAAGGTCGTATTTATCCGTTTCTCCCTGCAAAATCATGCGTATCATCGTCGGCGGCGCGCACAGGCTTGAAATTTTAAAGCGTTCTATAAGCGCGCAGAATTCTTCGCCGCTGAAACGGTCAAAATCATAGGTGAAAACGCAGGTTTCCATGAGAAACTGTCCGTAGAATTTTCCCCAGACTGCTTTCCCCCAGCCTGTGTCCGCTATTGTCAGGTGGATGCCGCCGTCGCTTTTCACGTTCTGCCAGTGTTTGGCCGTCCCCAGATGCGCGAGAGAATAACTGCTGTCGTGAAGCGCCATTTTTGGCGGCCCGGAAGTTCCGGACGAAAAATACATAATCATGGAATCCGACGCTTTTGTGTGAACTCGCGAAAAAGAAGCATTCGCTTCGCCGACTCCCTTATTAAAATCCAGCCATCCATCACGGTTGTCCCACACGGCGCAAATTCCGGCGGCGCCGCTCAGACACGGGCCTTTGGCCGTATAACGATCAATCGTCTCCATGTTTTCGCTTCGGCTGCGCAGCGCGGCGATTTCTTCAGGCGGCGTCAACCCTCCGCCCGCGCCATTGACGATTATTTTACAAATCGGGTTCTGACGCTGAGAAACGACGTTGTCCACTACGTCGGCAATATCGCCCGCGTTGGTGCAGATGATGGTCTTGGCGTCAGTGCGCGACAGGCGGTATTCCAAATCGTGCTCTTTCAGCATGAAGGTGGCGGGTGCGAGTACAGCGCCAATTTTGTGCAGTGCCAGCGCCGTGAACCAGAACTGGTAATGCCTCCTGAGAATCACAGGCACGATGTCGCCACGGTTTACGCCCGCCGAAACGAGAAAATTCGCCGTTTTGTCCGACCAGTATTTCAAATCTCCGTAAGTAAAAAGATGTTCCTCGCCTTCCGGGTTCAGCCACATCATTGCTGGTCTGTGCGGTTCAACGGCGGCTATGGCGTCGACAACGTCATACGCAAAATTGTAGTCTTCCGGATAATGAATTGAAAATTTTTGCAGGATTCCCTGTTCGTCGTAACTTTCATCAACGTATTGCTTATGCAGATTCAGCATGATAGTCCCATTGAATTTTGGATTGCTGATTGTGGATTGTGGATTGATAATCGGAAGCGGGCTTTCGCCCGGTTTAATTAATTACGAGCAATAGCCCGTTTCCACACGGAATCCACAATCAGCAATCCAAAATCCACAATTAAAAGTTATAAATCTTCCATCGGTTTCATAACAACTGCAAGAAAGACGCAAGGCTCGCCGCCTATGGCAATCATGCCGTGTCCGCGTCCGGAATCGTAAAGCAGCGTATCGCCGGGACCGGCTTCCTCAATGCGTTCTTCATAGGCAAAGCGCAGCCGCCCGCTTATGATGTAATCGAGTTCCTGCCCGCTGTGCATGGAAAGGTGAATCGGCTTGTGTTGTTCCTCTTCGATGTATGGCGCGGTGACAATGAAAGGTTCGCAGAATTTGTTTTTGAAAAACGGCGCCTGGTGCAGGTATTCAAATCCTTCGCGGCGGCGTATATGAAGGCCCTCGCCCTTGCGCACAATTGAATAGTGAGTAAGATGCGGACTTTCGCCTGTGAGGAGTTCTATAACATCCACGCCAAGACGCCGCGCCGCTTTGTAAAGAAAAGTAAAACTCAGGTCTTCGCTGCCGGCTTCCTGCGCTTCATACTGTTCAACCGTGCGCCCCGTGGCGCCGGCCATATGCTCCGTGCTGATTCCAAGATCCTCGCGCAGCGTTCTGATGCGCGTAACAACTTCGCCTCTATAGGATTCCATACAACCTCGCTTTCAAATGTAAACGCTGCCCGGCGTTTCCATGGCATTTCTTATGGCGCGCACCTTCCATAACATGATAAATAATATATTGTAATGTATCCCGCCCTGTCGGTCAGCATAATCTATACTGCCTTTTCTCCTACAGACCCTTTACAATTTCCATAAACCGCTCAAACCTTACCGCTCCGTCCACATTCAAATCCTTATCACGGAACACCATATAATAGCGATACATGCTTCCCGCCATGTTTTGCCATATCCGTCCGATTTTCACTTTCCGTCTGGATTCCGCGTTTTCCAGATGGTCGCCTTTCGGCTCGATCATAAGGATTTTGCCGCTTTTAGTCATTGCGATTATGTCAGGATAAGCGTGAACGCAGCCATTGATATTGAAACCCGTGCGCGCGATGTTCCTGTGCCACCACCTGATATTCTTCAGGTTTGAAATCTCAAATGCCACGTCGAATTCAAGACCATTCATGTCTTCCTCCGCCATATACAGCGATTTCGGCAGAGTCGCCAAAGGCATGGTCAGGGAAATCGCGCTTTTCAGACGGAATAAAGGCTCGCAGCTTATCTTTCCCTGCTCAACCCAGAGATCAAATATCCTTTCCCTGTAAGCGTCCAGCAGGCTATCAATCTTTTTGCTGATTTTATCAAGATAAGCTCCGGGCGCCTGCAGAAGGCTATCCAATTGCGCTGTTGTAAAGCCGCTTATTATCCTGCCGACATACTCGGACATCTCTGCGCTGTCGACGCAGTTGTTTTTTAACAGGCGTTTGGAAATCATCTGCCTGCAATATTCCACCTGCTTTTCCGGAGGCTGGGCGCTGAAAAACTCGCTGAAAAACCGATTTTCCATTTCCGTCAATTTCCACATCTTTGGAACGGAATCGGCATCCGTTACGTCAATGCGCGCCATATGATTTTCAATGACGGAAAAATCAATAAGCGTATCCTTGTCGCGCAGGGTGAAGCCGTCGATAAGCATTTCCTTATCCAATGCTTTTTTTCCCGATTCGCCAAACAACGGCAATTTTGAAGGTACGGCGAATTGCGGCAGTCTGATGCCGGCCGCTTCCTCCGCGAACTCTTCACATAAATTGTACAGATTCATATATCCTCTAACTTCAAGCGGCGCTTCGGCGTAATCCCGATCATCGCATTGCGCGACGGCGTTCTCATATTGCGATGCCTGTTCCATCGCCCGTCTGAACAATTCGTCGCCGGAAATATCCGTTTCTCCCGATGCCGCCAGCCTCGACTTAACGGCTTCGACATTCACGGAAATATCGTCCGCAGCATCCATATCCGGATTAAAAATGGGCAGCTGCGCGCCGGAGGATTGCGGCTGCAATCCATCTTCTTCCGCGCTTCCCACGCGATAATCCCTGTCGCTGAATCCGGCGTTGTTCAGCCCCGCGATGACGCGTTGAACCGTGGCATGAAAATCATTTGAAGATGTGACCACATAGGAGATATTCAAAAGGCCGCTCTCGTTTTTCGTCGCATGAGGAAGCCGCAGTATGCGCCCCAATATCTGCTCCACGTCAACAGCGGATGAGCGGTTGGCGATTGTCGCCAACACATAGGCGAAGGGACAGTCCCAGCCCTCTTTCAGCGCATTGATGGTGATTATGTAACGAACAGGGCAGTCTTCCAACAACAGATTTACGCCGCGCAGTTCGTTCCTGTCGGCGGTCTTGACGGCAATATGGTTTTCGGGGATGTTCAATTCCAGAAGGATTTGCCTGACCTTGTCAAACGTGGTCGTGTCGTTCCCCCTTGGCTCCGCCTGAATAAGCGCGATGGGACGGATGTAACGCCCCGTCCGCGTCCTCTCCCGATTCGCTTCGGCCTCAAGTTTGCGACGCGCCGAAATCGCTTCCATGAAAACATCGTCGCGCGTATGCAGGTTGTTCACAATAACGGGCAGCTTGACCATGTTTTCTTTTTTCAACTGCATGGCGTCTGCATATGAAATAATATTGCTTTCTTTTCCCGGCGTCGCGGTCAGGGAAAGCGCAAAGCAGGGGTTGAAATTCATCAGCATTTCCCTGCTTAACGGAGTGCCCGCGTGATGGCTCTCATCGACGATCACTATTGGGTTGAGAAAACGGATAACCTGTATCAACGCGGTTTCGTCTGTGTCCGAAAGCAGTATCGACATATCGTTCATATATCGCACGAATGGGGCAAGATTGCCGTTTTCCTGATAGGCCTTGCGTCCTTCTTTTTTACTTGTGCGGAATGAATCGTATGACAGGGCGAATATGGACAGTTGTTCGTTTACAACGGCGGGGCTGAAGTTCTGCCCGCTCAAAAGCTGTGTCTTTATATAGACCTCGACCCTGTTGCCGAAATCCGTGTTTATGCGCCGCCGATAGGGATGATACGGGTCGGAGAGGGCTTTTACCGTCTGTTCCAGAATCGCGTCGGAAGGCACAAGCCAGACCACGGCCTTTGTTTTTGTGTACGGCAAACCGTCGAAAATCGGATTCAACGCGCATGCGGCGATGAAGGTTTTGCCTCCGCCCGTGGGAACTTTCAGACAGACGTTCGGAACGCCGGAAAGAATGTCCTGGTAAGGCGGCAGACCGTCCAACGCGCTCACGCGCACCTTCTTCTCCGCCCAGAACCTTCGGTACGCTTCTGAAATGCCGCTTGTTTCGTTTAGAAGAGCGACAAAGCGCGTCAGGTCATCTATAACGGTTTGCTGATATTGCTTCAGTTCCATGTATTTTCCCGAGAAATGCCAAAGGTTGATTTTACCGCGAAATTCCTGTGAATGGGTATCAAAAGTCATGGGCCATGGAAGCGCCGACGTCCCCGTCGGTCGTGAAATAAACAAACGCGCGCGTATGCGCGCTTCAAATGTAGGGGCGCGATAAATCGCGCCCCTTTATTACCAAACCACGTACACGCGCTTATCCTGCCGATTCACGGGCATTTGCTTGCGGGCATCGTCCATTCATGGAAATCATACACAGGTCATACGGTTAAAAAGCTCCTTAATCTGACGAAACCATTTTGGATGCGTGAATATCACGATAGATTTATCAGAAGCGAACAGCATTTGGAAATCGTGCGCAATTATATACGACAGAATCCTGTCGTCGCAGGTTTCGTACTGAACGAAGAAGATTGGCAGTGGAGCAGCGCCAGCCGTGGGAGCGTCGGCAGCCATGGGAGTGCAGGCGTCCTCGCCGATCGTGTAAATAATAAAACAGGGCGCAATAAATCGCGCCCTACATTTGATGCGCGCTTGCGCGCGCGTTTATTTATCACACGATCGGCGTGGACGCCGACGCTCCCATGGCCGGCGCTGCCATTGCTTTATAATCGTGAAATGTCGCGGGGGATTTTTTTGAATGTAATACCGCACTGCTTCAGCGTTTCATCCGACAGCGCGCAGATGTCGGCATAGATGATGTAACGCCCGGCGCGGACGGAAATCGCCTCAAGAAACTCCATATTCAGCGCGGTGACGCGTCCTTTTTCGTAGTGAAAATAATACGCCGCTCCGTTGGCTTCGCCGAGAAAATACGGGTTGGACGGTTCAGCCGCCCGCGCGGGCAGTTTCGTTTCCATGTACCAGACATAATCGCGGATTTTAGCCGCGTCCACCGCTTCGTTCAGATTGCCGTCCGCGAACATAAGCGGTTCGCCGATTTCGTGAAATTCAAAACCGCCGCCTGTTCCTTCCACATCCGCATAGCCGTCAATGACGCGCCTGACGCGCTCGGCGGTAATGTTTTCGGCGTAATCCATCATCTCTACAAGAATGAACTTGCGGTTGCCGCCGTCAGCTTTATTCATTTTCAGTACGGCGTGGGCGGTCGTGCCTGAACCAGCGAAGGAGTCGAGGATGATAGAGTCGGGTTCTGCAACGATTTGAATAATACGCTCAAGCAATCTTGTCGTTTTTGGCGTTGTAAAAAAATCGGTTGAGGCATCTAAAATCTTCTTCAGCAATTGTTTTGCTTCTTGTGTATGTCCAACTTCATCATGTTTCCAGATCGTTTGAGGGTTTATCCCCTGTTTAACGCCAGATAAAAAACGCTTGCGCCGAGGTTTTGCATTGCCGTTTTTCCCAAACCAAACCTCATTATTAGCGATAAGTGCAAGCATTTCATTTTCGGGGTGCCGCCAACTTGTTCCAGGGATAGGCGTAAATACTTTCCCGCTTGGGGTTGTAATGCCGTAAACACTATTATTACGATGTTCCATGCGTAATAAATCTGTTGAAATCCAAAGTCCTCTTGGATCGTTATCAGGATTTGAATACCGTTCATCCTGCCTTGCCCCACGTGGAAGGCTTTTTATTTGTAAACTATCTATGTTCTTTGAATAAACAAATATATATTCGTGTTCTGATGAGAAAAACTTAGAGTCGTTTTTAGTTGCAAAAGTCCTTTGCCAAACAATCTGGGCAACAAAGTTTGGATATCCAAATATCTCGTCACAAATCAGTTTTAGAAAAGCTTGCTCATTATCATCAATGCTGATAAATATCGCGCCATCATCGGCAAGCAATCTCTGCAACAACCGCAGCCGCGGATACATCATGCAAAGCCATTTATCGTGGCGGCTTAAATCCTCGCCCTCGCGTCCGACTGCCTCGCCGAGCCATTTTTTTATTTTCGGATCGTTTACATTGTCGTTATATACCCAGCCCTCGTTTCCCGTGTTATACGGCGGGTCTATGTAAATGCACTTTATGCGCCCCTCGTATCGAGGCAGCAGAGATTTCAGCGCGTGGAGATTGTCGCCCCTGATAATCATATTGCCCGAATCAGCCGCGCCGTATGTATAGCGATGCTCCAGAACGCGAAACGGCACATCCTCAAGGTGATGAATCACCTTGTCTTTGCCTATCCAGTTCAATGTAGGCACGGCTTATCCTCCTTCTTTCGATTGCCCGCGCGGCACCCTTGCCGCTTTTATCCGTGAATCAATGGGCTTGGGCATTTTTTAGCAGCGCCCGTAATTATACATGCCATGTGAGCGCCAGCCATGGGAGCGCCGACGTCCCCGCCGATCGTGTAAATAATAAAACAGGGCGCGATAAATCGCGCCCCTACATTTGAAGCGCGCTTGCGCGCGCGTTTATTTATTACACGACCGGCGGGGACGCCGGCGCTCCCATGGCATCCATGGCATATGATATAGTAAAAATTTATTTGTCCATTTTACGCCTTGGTCATTATATATATATGATACGACGCATATGCACGAGGAGGAAGTGATGGCGGAAACGGAAATACCTGATTGGTCCCGAGGGATTACATTTGAACAGGTCTGGGCAGGCTTTATGGAAGACCGGAAACAGGGTGGAAGAATCCCGGAAACGGCAGGAAGAAAGAGATAGAGAATTCCGGGAACAGATGCATGTGAGCGCCCATTTTTTTGTGGTTCGCCTGTCTGGCGCCGGGCAGGCGAACCGCGCCTGCATTTTAACGAACGAACTTTTTTATTTCGTCATAAGAACGACCGGTATCTTCCGTAATTTTGGCTAAAGGTTTTAGGGGGGGCATCCTATCGAATCCATTGGAAATGGACAGGTTCACGTCCTTCTATCACGTCAAATTCATGGTGGTCTGCTGTCAGCAGTTCGCGGTCCAAAACTATAGCCTGCGCTAACGCAAAAGAGTCTGCAAACGAGATTTTATATGTCGCTTTCAACCGTCCGGCTTCATTAAAAACCTCGTCGGAGATTTCTGCGATAATCTCTATCGGACGCTTCTTGATTTCAGTCAGTATTAAGTCTGCTTTTTCATTACCAAGTGAGCGATATAGATCATAATAAACTTCCAAAAGGTTTGCTTTGTGCATTGCGATTTCCGCTTTGCCATTATTGGCGGCATTGATAGCGATGGCTACATTATCCGCACCCGGTTCGTTTCGTAGTAAGGCAAGTAGAGCGCAAGCGTCCAGGATATAGCGGCTCATAAATCCAACTCCCTGTCGGTGTGCTTCCGTGCTAAGAATTTGTCAACAGACATATCATCATAACCTGCCAATATTCCGCGCAATCCGATTGTACAATCGGCGCTTTCTATTACAGGCATGATATGAATTACGCCGTCAATTTTCTTTACACGCACCTTTTCTGTTGGAATCAGTTCGAATAGCACTTCAGGCAAAGCCTTTGTCGCCATAATTGTTTCTGTCATATATATCACCCTCAATTCGTTACATTCAGATTCGTTAATATGGGTGTAAGACGGGCTGAAGCTCTGCCTACCCTGCCGCAGTTTTTTCAAAAACAGCTTCAATTATACGGAACGGATAAGACGTATAAGTTGCATTTTCCTTTCCGGTCTCCGGTATTTTTTCATCCGATAAGTACAGCTTCTGTCAACTTTTCGGCTTGAAATCCACTTGTGCCACACAAAAATTGATTTTATCGCCGAAATCCGTATAATTGAAGCTGTTTTTTGAAAAAACTGCGGTCGGTAGGCAGAGCTACCGCCTACCCTACACCCGTATTAACGTATTAACGCAACAAAAAAGACGCTATGGTAGAAATGATGCTTCCTGAAAAGAACAAGCGAATTTTTGCAGCTAAATACAAAACCGTACTGCCGAGCAAAGATGATTTGAAAAAATTATTGGAACAATGAAATGACACAATACACGGTTGATGAAAAGATTTCGGCGTGTTTCTGATCCATCGTCTTGCGGAGCGATGGGGCAAGCCCGTACCCGAAACATACTTAATTCTTAACAATACGGATATTTTGGATGGTTATATCCTCAAATGTTATGACACATTGCATACTTTGGGGACGGAATACCTCGTCGATGATTTGACTGAATATGCGTGGGAAAAAGGAGTCACCGTATGAAAGTCTATCACCAACATGAGGTTGTGAACGAATGATCGGACAGACAGACGAAAAATTGCTTGAGGCTATGCTGAAAGAATCTCTGGAAAAAGATATCATCAGCTTGCTTTCCGAGCGCGCGGGTATTACCCAACGCGAGGCGATGGATGTCTTTTATCGCACTGAATTGTCCGGTCAGATTGACAGTGGCATTTATGGCATACAATATCTGGATGCCGTATATCTGGTTGACGATCTGCTCTAAAACGAGAAAAGTCTGATTGATTCGTATTCCGCGAACGCCCGGATTTCGCTGTAACCAGTGTGAATTACAATATTGCAGAAATGTTTGCCGGCTCTGAAGACTTATTACAGCGAGGAGCAAACGAATGAAAAAACTGAAAATCTATCTTGATACGAGCGCAATCGGTTACCTTGATGAAAACACCAGCCCGAGGGAAATGGCTGATATGTTGGCTTTATGGGAAAAGATAAAGCAAAACGAATTCGATGTGGTCATTTCTGATATAACCCTTGAGGAAATAAACAGAAACAGGAATCCGGATAAAGTCCATGTATTGAATGAATTTCTCTCAGAAATATCCTTTGACAGGGTGGTTGCCAATGCCGAAGCAGGAAGAGTTGCCGATTTGGTAAAAATCAACGGTATGCTGACATCAGATAAACATTTGAATGACCGTTTGCATATAGGATGTGCTGTGGTATGTGGTGCTGAAATTCTTGTTTCGCTTAATTTCAAACATTTGGTGAATGTTAAAACAATAAAAGGGGTCCGCGGGATTGCGATATCGGAAGGTTATGGTTACATTGAAATCATGACACCGGCGATGATGATAAATGGAGGCGAATAGTATGTTTATCGACGAATTGAGGACAATCCGTGAAGAACTGTCCTTGAAAACCATTGATATGAATTCAGAACAATTAAATGCCTACTATAAAAAAGGAGCGGATGAGGCGATGGAAAAGATTGATAAAATCCGCAAAGAAACGGCGATGATGGTAAAGCAGCCGATTTACATGGGAACGCGGGCGTCCTCGCCATTTCGAGTTTAAGTTTCAGACGAACATTTAAAAGATTATTGGAACGATGAAATGACACAATGCACAGTTGATGAAAAAGATTTCGGCGTATTTCTGATCCACCGCCTTGCGGAGCGATGGGGCAAGCCCGTACCCGAAACATACTTAATTCTTAACAATACAGATATTTTGGACGGCTATATCCTCAAATGTTATGACACATTGCATACTTTGGGGACGGAATACCTCGTCGATGATTTGACTGAATATGCGCGGGAAAAAGGAGCCACCGTATGAAAGTCTATCAACAATATGAGGTTGTGAACGAATGACCGGACAGACAGATGAAAAATTGCTTGAGGCTATGCTGAAAGAATCTCTGGAGAAAGACATTATCAGCTTACTTTCCGAGCGGGCAGGCATTACTCAACGCGAGGCGATGGATGTATTTTATCGCACTGAACTGTCAGGCCAGATTGACAGTGGCATTTATGGCATACAATATCTGGATGCCGTATATCTGGTTGATGATCTGTTCGAAAACGAGAAAAGTCTGATTGATTCGTATTCTTCCAGATCAACGGCAAAATAAGTTACAAGGAGACAGTAAAATGGAATATCTACGTCAAACCATAGGCAGCGCCAAATTGCGCGACGTTTTTGATCTTCCTCTGGCGTTACGCGATAAGGTAGTCGAGGTCATCATTCTGCCCGCCGATGACAATATCTCAGAAACGCCAAAACCCAAGCGGCAACTTGGTTTTGTCAAGGTGCCGCCTCTGCCGGAAAGTTTTTTTGATCCGTTGCCGGAAGAGGAGATACAGGCATGGGGACTATAGGGTATCTTCTGGATACACACGCTTTTCTAAGATTAAATTGCAAATTTCGGCAATTACGATAAAAAGAGGATTTCTGATGACGCAACAAGAAAAACTGAAAAAATTTTTATTACGCGGAGAAGAACTACGAAATTACGCTATAGAAGAAAATAAAAAACTTCCGCCTGATATCATAATGCCGTCGACAATCAGCGGCACCGTTTTTGAACAATGGCGTGGTGAACTTCGCATATTTTTTGAACGCAATTTGAAAAAAATGAATTATATGATTTCATAAATGAAAGACTTTGCAAATATTGCGAATATGATGAAACATTTGATGAAATAATGGGGGGATTACAATCTATTATATCAGATGATGAGTTCTTTAATAATTCGCCAGCGAAGCAAACTCAATCGAATGGGGAATCTAATATGTTGATTTCAAAAGATATATTCATTGTTCATGGCCATGATGAGGAAGCAATTGCAAAAGTCGAAAACTTCATTCGCAAAATTAATCACAACCCTATAATTTTACGTGATCAGGCAAATAGCGGAAAAACAATAATTGAAAAAATCGAAAAATTTTCAAATGTTGGATATGGGATAATTTTATATACATGTTGCGATGAAATGAAATCGGGAAACTTTAGAGCGCGACAAAATGTAGTTCTCGAACACGGATATTTAATGGGGCGATTAGGAAGAAAAAAAGTCTGTGCGTTAGTAAAAGGCGATGTTGAACTGCCTGGCGATGTAGATGGTATTGTATATGAACCTATGGATGAAAATAATGCGTGGGAACTCAAACTTATCCGCGAATTAAAGGCTGTTGGCTATGAAATTGATGCAAACACATTATTTTAAAGAACAAGCCTGATATGGAATATAAAAAGAAGTTGATTGAGGTGGCGTTGCCGCTGGAGGCGATTAACGCGGAGTCGGCGCGGGAGAAGTCGATACGGCACGGGCATCCTTCCACGCTTCATCTCTGGTGGGCAAGGCGGCC
>Ga0082212_10008913_pt1 | contig 13008 bp, 14 predicted proteins | sample TergutNt197P3_FD_71548 | JGI IMG/M metagenome (GOLD analysis project Ga0082212, IMG submission 71548) | Neocapritermes taracua P3 segment gut microbial communities from Petit-Saut dam, French Guiana - Nt197 P3 | ecosystem: Host-associated > Arthropoda: Insects > Digestive system > Gut ... | reverse complement strand
TTCGCGCTCCTCAAAGTGCCGGTGTGATGGAATTGGCAGACGTAGTGGACTCAAAATCCACCGGTGGCGACACCGTGCCGGTTCGAGTCCGGCCACCGGCACCACTGTGAATAGCCATAAGGGGCATGAACCCTGTGGCTATTCACTTTTTATGGTTGCGGGGAAGGCATCACCCCGCTATTTTGCTGCTGGGTTCTTTACCGAAAGCCTGTTGCAGACGTTCTATCTCGCTTTGGCTCATCTCCGGCAATTCGATATACCCGATGAAGCGATAGAATATCTCCACATCTTGAACCGTCTGCCCAAACTCCTGTGTACGGTGATGCACTACAATCCTGTCAACAAACTCCCGCAGAATCTCCGGCGTAACGGTTTCGATTTCGGTGTAACGGCGTACTAAATGTAGAAACCCATCGGCGTTCATCTCATGCGCCATCTCTTTCTCCACAGTTGCCCGCAGGTGCTTGATGTTCTGCTTCACCGCCGACTGTTCATCTTCATACTTAGCGGACAGCTTGAGGAACCGTTCCTCCGTGAGCCGTCCGAGGGCGTTGTCTGCGTAGACCTTTTCATACAGTACATCAAGCTCTTTCTCCCGCGCCAACGCTTCATGCAACGCGATTTGGCTTTTCCGCTGCTGAAGCTGAACCAGTTTGTAATGCTCGTCTACCACGATCTTGACAAACGCATCTTCAAACAGGGCGGCGAAGCGAAGGATTTTGGAGAGATGCCGGGTCAGGATGTCGGTGATGGTATCAACCCGGATATGATGGGTCTTGGCGCATAAGCCGTTGTTGGCGCGTTTGTTCTGACAGGAGAAATAATGGTTGCTTGGGTTATCATGGGTATACTTGTAGTTGAGACGCGCCCCGCAGTCAGAGCAATACAGATAACCCGCGAACATATTCTTCTCAATGTGTTTGGGCTTCCTGCACTTGGTGTTGCCGAATGATCTCTGTACATCCTCAAAACCCTGACGCTCAACAATCGGCTCGTGTACCCCCTCATGGATTTCCCAGTTCTCCGGCGGGTTGTTGAGACGCTCTTTGAGCTTGTAGGATTTAGAGTAAGTACGGAAGTTGATGACGTCACCAATGTATGCCCTGTTCTTTAGGATTTGGATAACCACCTGATGATCCCAAAAGGTATCACCCCGCGTGGGTTTGGAGGATTGGCGGTAGCCTTTCTCTCGAGCATACGCCGTAGGGGTCAGCACCTTTGCCCGCCTCATGGCCGTGGCGATGTCGTTGACGCTCTTTCCGCTCAACCGAAGGTCAAATACACGCCGGACAACCTCCGCGCTCTCATTGTCAATTACCCACCGTTTCGGTTCGTCCGGGTCACGCTTGTAGCCAAACGGGGGATGCCCGATGGCGTAACCCTGTTTAGACTTGATCCGTTGACTGGATCGCAGCTTACGGCTGAGTTCCTTGAGGTAAAACTCATTGATGATGTTCCGAAAGGGAGTGAAATCATCCTCTCCCCGGTCTGAATCTACGCCATCCGCAATGGCAATCAGCCGTGTATTGTGCTGTGGGAATACGATTTCGGTAAATTGCCCGACTTCGAGATAATTTCTGCCGAGACGGCTCATGTCCTTAACAATGACTGTAGATACCAAATCCTGTTCAATCAGTTCCAACATAGACTTGAATCCCTCACGGTTAAAGGTTGCGCCGGAAACGCCGTCGTCGATGAAAACCTTGATGTGCTTGAACCCGTTCTTCTTGGCATAGTCGGTTAAGAGGGCTTTTTGGTTGCTGATGCTGTTAGATTCTCCATTTTGCTCGTCCTCACGGGATAACCGTAAGTACAAGGCTGTGATTTTGTCGCTTACCCGCTGTTTCATTCAAACTCCTTTCCCGCAGCCGGATAAGCAATGTTTACAGGAACAGTATAACACAAAGCATCACGCCGCAGCAAGCGTTCGATTTTGGGTTTCAAACAACCATGTCTACTGTCATAATGGGCTGATACCCGGTAGAGACACCCTCTGATTTGAAAAGTATCTGTTGCTGGAAAGGTGAATTGCCCCCATTTATTCATCGTGCGTCTTTCCTCGTACATACTCGTCCTCCCCTTTGTGTAGTTTTCTCTTGCGATTCCAATGTTCGGATAACCGCCAATTTCCCTTTCATCCGCGCCGTCCGTTCCTCAATCTCGGCGGCAATGGAAAGATCGCGGCGCAGGGGCGTAATATGCTCTGTCAGCGATGTTTTCTCGATTTTCAATTCCTCGATGGCCTCCGGCTCTTTCGCCCGGCGCAGTTTGTTCTGTATGTGGGTTCGTTGCCGGATTAGATCGTCCATGCGGCTCTGTACATGCTCCATAAACGTCTGCAACTGCTCGGCTGTGTCGATTTTGTGATAGGCGAGCAGCCGAATTTGCCCTGTGTACTTACGCAACTGCCGCACATCTTCCCATAGGATTGGACAACATGGCGGGCGCGGCCTGTTCTTTGGCAATACACCCATCCGATACAGGAAGCGAAAGTATAACGCGCGGTAGCCTATGAGTTTCTTTGTCTGCCGGAAATTGCCGTACAGCTTACGATGGCTGACAGTAGGCTTTGGCTTTGGATAGAATACCCTCCGCTTGTTCATGTCGCTATCCAGTATCCGCTTGGTTATGGCTGCGCCGGTGTAGTCATCGCCTAAGCGATATAATCTTGTTACACGGTTATCACCTATCATTTTGATTGCCCAATGTTTGCCGGACTGTCTTATTTCAAATCCTTGCATCCGCAACGCGGCCACAAACTGTGTATTTGTCGTTGCCCCCTCTATGGCTCTGTCGATGGTCTGCCGGAACACATTATACCTTGTGGGTTCACCGTTCCTCTCGGCAAGGTAGATCATGCGCGGCGGGCTTTTGCCGGGATTTTCGATTACCGACAGCCCGTATTCCCGGCACAGCCTGTCCGATACACTGCGGAGACGTTGAGTGGCGGCTTTGCAGGAGTTATACTTCCCGCCGTCCCGAAAAGATACGGATTTCAGCGCAAAGTGGTTATGCAGATGCGATCTGTCCAAATGCGTCGCTACTATCACTTGGAACCTATCGCCCCACATTTCTTTTGCCAGCTTGACGCCAATCTCATGGCATTGCTGCGGCGTGACCTCGCCGGGTTTGAAGCTCTGATAGGCATGAAAAGCAAGGATTTTATCGGTCTTGTCAAATTGCTTTTTGGTAAGTACCATCTGCTGTATGGCGATTTCCGGCAGGCAGTTCACGCTGGACACGAACAGCTTTTGCTCGGTCTTGTCAGCGTTGGTAGCGTAGTCCAGCACATTGAACAAGTCTTTCATGCCGGCGTCTGCGGTTGCCATCGTCTTTTCAGGGTTCTCAACGTAATCCACAAGGCTTCGCAGACTGCCCTTAACCGCCCATATCTTTGTGGCTGCCATGTTGAATCCTTTCCGGCAGCGTGACCGCTGTCTGTAGTTGTAGAATAAGTGCCGCTAGTTTCTGTTGCTCTATGTGCTGTAGGGTACCGTGAATCATGTACAAGTCATTCAGCATCGCCCAAAACCATGTTGGTGGCAACGGTCGCGGCCTGTGTCCTCGGATCAGCATCCGCATGAGTGCCGATTGGGTTAATCCGCACGCAACAGCGTAGGATTTTATGTTCGTGGCTTCTTCCTCGGTGAGATGTACTTTGATGAGATGTTCGCGTGTTCGCATAGGTTGATTTTCCTTTCTTGATGGGGTTGCAAGGGGAACGGAGTTCCCCTGCGTGAAGCTCCCGCTTCGACGGATTTGGGGTGCCAAATCCATTGCTCGCCGCGGTTGCTCCAGCGGTCTTTCTCTGTGGGTTCATCATCTCGCTTTCGGGTTGGGCTACGCGGGCAAAACGAAAAACCGCCGCGCACATAGCACATCTGACGAGGGTTAAGCACCTGTCAGGGCTATGTACGCGGCGGTTGTAATACGAACCGTCCGTTATGGCTCTGTTTGAGCCTTGCGGCTTTTGAAGCCGCTAATGGTATTCGATTGTCAAGGTGGAGAGCGCGGAACAATGCAGAACATATGTAGCATATCACAGGCTTGGCGGAGTTGTCAAGCAAAACTTTTTATTTTTCCCACAATTTTTGAGAATTATTCAGGGACGGGGAAGCGACCGCCATTTAATAATACATCATACCAACCAGCCAGCATTACCGTTGTGTCTAAGTGGCAGAATAAATTCACCGCCAAGACCGCCGGAAAGAACGCGCTGTATCGGGAGTATCAAACGCCCAATCTGTTTCCCCTTTTGGAGGGCAAAATTAGAGTCTGTTTTTGAAACGGTAACACAACTGTAACATTCAGACAGGAAAATGCCCCTCACTTGTTTCCAAAGTGAGAGACGAAAAGTTAAGCCCGTTTTTCAATTTTCTAATTCCTTTTTGGGTATAAACCCCCTATGCTACTGTCCTAACCTATGTGGATGATACCCTGTTTTACTGGCAGTCTTCTGAATCGGCAGAACTTTGTATGAGTTTACGTTTAAGATCGGGAAGACGCTCCGTGTAGAAGTTGTAACACCCTTTGGGGGTTACGAATACGCCAAAGAGTTCTTTGCCCAAGCCTGTCGATTAGCAGTTAATGAAACTGGGAGCGAGGATTCTATATTGTCAGCAGTTCTCCATGCGGACGAGGCCAAAAAAGCACTATTAAGAACACGGACGGGACATATTTCATTACTAATCTACACGTTCTATATTCTAAAGACGCTGTTTGCTTTGTTTAATGATGTTTATTGGTGATGTCATGAATAATTTTATCAAAGGAACTGAAATTGAAACTATTATAATTGGGATTGAGAATAATAAGATATTTATATAATCGTATATCTGTATATCGAAAAATACGATTGAATATTGCAATTCCTTTACAAATTCATGATTTATAGAGGAAATCAATACCTTTGAAGTGATTATTGAAAAGACAAACGCTATTAAAGATATTATGATGCTTTCAAGCCCAAATATTGAAACAATTGACCAGTTTCTTGTTCCAAGAGATTTTAATATACCTATTTTATATCTGTTTCTTTTAACAGAATAAACTGTTAAAAGGCATAACCCGATAATCGATGCAATACAAGTGATGTAAAGAAATTTTTCTCCTATTGCTTTTATACTTTTAAGAAAATTACTTGCTTCATCGATTATAAATAAATATGGAGTATAGATAAAATAACCTTCACTATAATAATCAGAATATATCGAGTAAAAATCATCTTCATGTTTTGGTAATGAAAATGCTTCAATTATTTTGATATTTTCCTTGTAATCATTTCCTAATAATATATAATATTGTCTAAAAGCACCATTTTTATTGTACCAATCAAAATCATTGCTCTGCCAATACAAAAGATCATAACTGTTATTGGTTTCATCTGAGGATGCATAAATGCCTAACAATCCTATAAATGTACTAATTGCAACTGCTTGTTCGGGGGCCGCAGTATAATATGCAGACAGTATCTCCGGTTCTAATTCTTTATTTTTTATATTCATTAATGTATCTGTAATTTCATCAAAAGGTATGTTATAGATTTCCGATATAAACCTATCAGATAAAAGAATCCCAGTATTAGTCAACATGGGATTAATGTCGCCTATAATATTTAAATCGTATATATTATTTAAGAATATTATTTTTTTATTATTTAAATTAATATGACTTACTACATCATTACCCAAACCCATTTCATGAATCGAAATGTTGTGTATTGAAAAATAGTCTTGTTCTTTTTCTATTATTTCAAGAAGCTCTTCTCCTCCGAATATTTTTTGCAGACTCATTAAGTACATCTTTTCAAAATCAATATTGGAATGTCCATTGTAATCTTCAATGTATTTGTATTTTATATAGTCGCTTTTTAATATTCCGGATATTATCAGCTCTAACCCGGTGTCCCTGTCAATAAGCATGGTACTGGGAAAATTACCAATTTCGTCAACATCAACTATTCCCTCTGCAATTAAATTATATGCCATATAATCATAAATTAATATTTCATTTGACGCTTTTGGTTTTTCCCCATACATTACATTCATACTGAACTTAGAAAAATCTGTTACTATTACGGCCTCAGTAAACCCAAAAGCAGTAAAGTAGCTTTTAGGAGGGGTGGTAGGAGGGTCTTTCTTTGAATCTGTAAAGTCTTGTAGATTTTTTCTGAAATAATATGATGGATATAAAGTAATTATTTTATCTGTCACTTTTTCAATTTTGCTTTTTTCGTTTTCTGTTACAGAGAATAAGCCACCTAGCTCCCCTTTACCAGTGGGGATGCCTTCGTAATCATTTAATGCGGCATCATAGTAATTGGTAATAATTAACGCTTTTTCGTTATTATAATCAATCGTGTTTAATAAAGCCTTATTTTCATCAAAATCATTAATTGCATAAAAACTTATCAATAATGTATATGAAACAATCATCATGACTATTAAAATGAGAGAAACAAATCTGTTTCTCATAATATTGTCTTTAGAAAATTTCATAATTTCAAAGATGCTTTTATTTCTACGGTCTTTTTCTATATCCTCATTCTCATTTTTGCCTTTTTTAAAATCATGAACACCAATATCTTCTGTTATTTCGCCTTCGTTGAGGCGTATAATCCTGTCAGCGTATATACTGGCATCAGCTTCTTTATGTGTAACAACAAGTACAAGTTTATTTTTTGATATGTTTTTCAGTAACTCCAATATTTCTTCACTTGTTTTACCATCAAGGTTTCCAGTAGGCTCATCGCAAAGAATTACATCATATTCTTTCATCAGAGTCCTAGCAATAGCCACACGTTGTTGCTGCCCTCCGGATAACTCATCAGCTTTTCGATTTTCATACCCGGATAGATTAACAGAAGCTAAAGCAGCCTCTACTTTTTGCTGTTTGTCTTTTTTGTCATAATACTCCAATTTAACCGGTAAGGCTACATTCTCATAAACTGTGTAATCATTAATCAGATTAAACGATTGAAAGATGAACCCGATGGAGTTTGAGCGAAGAGAATCAAAATCATTTGCTTTATAATTTGAATAATTTACTCCCTTATAGGAAATATCACCATTTGTTGCATTGTCAATACCACCAATTATATTCAATAATGATGTTTTTCCACTTCCGCTTCGACCAACTATAAAAACTAAGCCCTTTTCCTCAAAAGAAACACTAATGCCTGTAAGAGCAGATATGAGTTTATTATTTTTCCCTTTGTATGTTTTTGAAATGTTCACTAATTCAATCATAAATACACAACCTTTTTTATTTTGGTGTAATACAATTATACCATTTATCTATCTAAATGTACAGCAATTATTTTCATGACTAAAATTAAGGATATGGATAGTACTTAGTACTATCCATATCCTTTTCTCATTTATGCTCCGAATACATCCTTTATTGAGCGTTTGTCATATTCTGAGTAGTCAGTAAGCGCATGAATTTCTGTTTTTTTACTAAAATACGCGGATAACATAACAGTTAGCTTGTTATCCAGTATGTAATCATACGCTTTCTGTTTGTTGTTACTGCTACTCAAACCCGGATTATAAAGATCTTTCAAGCCTACAGTATGTCCCATTTCATGCAAAGCAATATATTTCTTTTGATTTGCAGTAAGTGCATCACAATACGTACTTACAATTACAATATCCGAAGATACCACGTAGTAGTTGCCAAGCGCTGAAGTATTGTACTCAACACCCTTGGTATTTGAAGCAATATCACCGGATGTCGATGTTCGCATACGCCAATCGCCTGTGGTATTGTTCGTATTATATGATATATTTACTTTTGTTGAAACGCCATTTAACTTGTTACAGGCGTTTATTGCCGCATCGCGATAATCACCAGTGGGTGTGCCTCCAATAGCAAATGTTTTTGTAGTTCCCGGGTTTTTGAGCTCACTGCCAAAAGCATTAGCACCGCCGAATACTGAGTAAGCGTCCTCTATATCCTGTGCAGAAGGACTACACCCTGACAATACGAATGTCATTACAATTGCAAACGCCAATAATAAAGATAATTTTTTCATTTTAATCTTCCTTTTTTATAAAATTTAGTTTGATGCTTATTTGCGCGTTTGATCTGTGTAACTCTAAATGTTAACCATTCAAGACCTCCTTTGAAGATGAAAATTTCATATGTGCGGTTATTGCAAAGAGTCGCAGGCTTAATTCCACATTGGACTCACCTTGCCTTTCATTATGTCTAGGACTCGTACATAATTGAACTCTCAACGGGTAAACTGATCCGTTGAAATCCGAAAAGAAACCTTGAAATATATGATGCCGGGGCAGTGGACAAGCTCTTCCTTTCGTAATTCGACATCATAATATACCATTCACCCATATTTGTCAATAGCAAATATATTGACACGGAAATTTTCCTCTGTTACAATGTATCCACCGTCATTATGTGAGGCTGTATACTTGGAAAAAGAATCAGGCACCCATAACCCGATCAAAAGCGGAACCCCAGCCAGTATTAAAGATTTACTCAAAAAAGCGACAACGGAAATGCTGGTTCTGTTTGTGTTGCAGTTTAAGCCCATGTACACCTATGAGATGATGAACGAGATCGAAAGACTCAGCGGCGGCGTCCTGTCTTTCAATACCCTATATCAAGCTATCTATCGGTTACAAGAGTTTGGTTACATTGCGGAATCAGGCAAGATGGTCTCTGGAGACAACCGAATGCGGGTGTATTTCTCCATCACCGAGGAAGGCCGTGAATACCTTAAAAAGCTGATTGCCGAGTACAGAACCGTAACAGGCGCGGTAGACAGGATTCTAGCTCTAAAGGATTTGGATCCGCCTGACACCGGGGAGGGGGAGCGGAAATGAAGAAGGAGCTACATCGCTACTATCGGTTGTTGAGAAGAAACCTGCTCTGCTCCAAAGCAAACAGGAATCGCTTTATTGATCAGACACAGCGAATGGTGGAAGATTTTCTAAATGAAAAGCCGGATGCTAGCTATAAAAATGTAGAGGGCTTTTTAGGTAGCCCAAAGTCTCTTTCGGAAACGTTCATGGAAACGATTGACCCAGTGGAGATACATCGCTGTAAAAGGAAAAAGCGATTCTTCAAAATCATACTCATAGCTTTCCCTGTAGTGGCCATCGCCCTTCTTTGCTTCCTTATATATTACATAACCCAAATGCAAGCGGACATCGAAATTACACAAGAATTAACCAAAATAATCTATGAATAAAGGAGCCGATCATCATGCGGAAATCCATAGCGTTCTTGCTCTGCACCATCATTCTATGTGGTATGATTACGCAAACAAGCCATGCCGCTGCGGTGGAAACGGTTCAAACCACAAGCATTGAACCCCTTAGCGATGGAATCACGATTGAAACCACGTTGACAATTCATCAATCCCTCCTAAGAAACAACAGCAAAAGAGCCGCTCTTGAATCTGTTTACAAGGATAACGGCACGATTATAGCCACAGTTACGTTGGACGCTACGTTTGGGTACGACGGCACTACCGCATGGGTTGTGAGCGCATCCGCAAGCCATTGGGTAGCGAGTGGCTGGAGTTATGAAAGCCAAAGCCTGTCAACCACGGGGTCTACGGCACGCGTCACAGCAACGCTTAAAAAATGGCTCCTATTTATTTCAATCGCTTCTGTACCCGTTGATATTTCGTTGAAGTGTTCTCCGAATGGGACGATTAGCTAGGGTTCTATTTAAGCGTGGTTGAAATCCCACAGAAGAATGGGGCGGGGAATTCCCCCGCCCCGTGCCGTATCAGTTGTAAATCAGCTTATCACAGACAATCTCGCTGGCACAAGCGTGGATATTGTTCATCTTCCCAACCCAAAGCATTTGATTTTCGGCTTTGAGCTGCTCGGTCACGCCTTGCGCCGCTGCCATCTGCCGGACAATGGTTTCGTGCTGCTCGTAAGCTGCCATATCGATCTCGCGGAGGTGTTCAGTCAGCTTGCCCGAGGTTAGCAGATTGACGTAGAGGACGCGCCTGTGGTGTTTGAGATAATCCAGCCGCCTTTTACCCCACAGACCGATGTGGGTTTCGGGTTCATCCGGCAGAGCGAGGTCGGGAATCCTGTAATCGCTTTCCCAGCGGTAAGCACCGCCAATCTCTTCAAACATAATTTTCATTGATGAAAAATCCTTTCAAATAGGTTAAGGGGTGTGTAAACATTGCCTATCGGCTTGCGAACCCGCATGAATACGGGATTTATTCTATGCCCCTTATTGCTATTCGTCCCACGAGCGAATAATCCGAACTCTAAAACCGATGTGAGAATCATCGGCGAGGGTTTCGGATTTTTGCTTTGGCTGGAATGAACCGAGAGACGGGTCATACGCTTTTGAAAGCGTATGACCCACTCACATACTTTCCGCTGCGCGGCAAAGTATGGTGGGCGCTCCCGCGGGGGAACGACTGCCAAACTGTTGCCCCATAAGGCGGGCATCAGTTTGGTAGGGAAGCGTCGTTTACAGACGTATTTTCAATGGTCATCACGCAAATACACAAATGATGAAAATATCAACATAAATACACTTGACATTATTTCGACGATGTGGTATCATCAAACGAAATGAAGGGAGATGCTCATATGAATCATGACAGGGTTATCTTGGAAATTCTCGGACGGGTGGCCACGTTAGAAGATGAAGTCGCCAAGCTAAAAGAAAACATGACCGACGGCGACAATCCAAATCTATTCAGCAGCAGTTTTTTCTCTTCTCCTGCATCAAGCAAAAAGGATACCACCCGCTATTTATTCAAAGGAAACGCCTATGGAAAAGGGCGGCTTGTGCTTGCTGTGGTGAAGGAGTATGTTAGGGAAAACCCGGAGGTTTCGGCAAGCGAGCTGACGTTGACTTTTGACAAAACCCTTCAAGGCGGCTCGTTCGGCGTTGTTAGGGAACTCGAAGAAGCAAAAGCCGTATACCGTGATTATCAGCGACGCTTTTTCGCTGCCCCCGACGAGGTCATTCACACAGCGTCGGGCGATTGTGTTGTATGTAGCCAGTGGGGGAAATCCAACATCAATGATTTTATCAAACGCGCAAGCCAGCTTGAGTTTGAAATTGAAGCGGTTGGAGGGCGATAAGGCGCTCTCGGAAAAGGAGATTAAATCATGCGCAGAAGAAATAACGGATGCGGATGTGGATGCTTATTTTATCCGCTGCTTATGGTCGGCAGTTTTTTCTATCATCTGCTGAAACCCAGTAGAAGCCCTTATTCAAAACGAAGATATTGGCGTTGGTGAAATGCCAACGGACATGAGGTGATTCAAATGCCAATGGGAGATAAATACATAGACCTCACCCGCCATCTTGAATACTGCGGGCAAGATGAAATTGAAATGACTTTTGAGCAAGTGGCAAATATCGTTGGCGGCTTGCCAAACGCTGCGTATGACCACCCCGCATCATGGTCAAACGGCGGATATTCTTCTTTAAGTTGGGGTTGGCTAAATGCCGGATTTGTTGCGAGCGTCAGATTCAAGAAGCGGGTAGTTATTTTCTCAAAAGGTGACCCGGCAAAAGAACGAAATTCAAAGCCGCGTTCACACCGAAGAGCGTCCCTTGATATTGATGTAGCAATCAAAAATATACGGAAGTTTCACAGCACTTCTGTTGAAGGGACATATACTCGTTTTCGTTCATGGGAGCATTGCCACAAAGCCTTTCGTGAAAATGCAAGCAAGCTCCAAAAAGCAGACTACCTCAGTCTGCACCTTGCATGGTATTTAGCAAGTTGGGGTATGCTCCGAAATTCATTTCTGCTAAACATGGATTATCGTGTTCATATTCCGGTTGTGCAGATAATTTTAAGCGGAAGATATGATGCGTTATTCGCGGATGAACACTCCCCTGATTTGATTCCGCTGATAATGAAATTGTCGCATGAAATTAAAGAAGCATATGGAGATAAGCCTGCTTCAGATACCTTAATCACAAAAATCATTCTTGGCGTTTATGGGTGCGCTCCAGCATATGATAGATATTTCAGAAACGCTGCCGTCAAATATAATGTGTGCAGCGGCTCATGGAACGAAAACTCATTAAGAGCTGTTTGGCAATACTATGAAGAACACAAAGAACCTCTCGAAAAAATACGCAGGGAAATGCGATTGGACGGGGGTCTTTATCCGCCGATGAAACTTATGGATATGTGTCTGTGGCAAATCGGGTTTGATGAAGATTCTGCTAAAGAAAGTGACCTTGACCAAGAATGACAGCAGACCGCGCAGCGGGCTTAACGACCAGCCCAAGTTTGGGCTGGTCGAGAGGGTTTTAGGGTTCACCCTAACAAGCCCGCAGGGTGTTTCGGCGAGCCGGAAACACTGCTTGCGGGAACGGAAACTGGCCATTTGTGGACACGTTTCCCCTGCTTGCCATTTGAATATTGGCAGATTGTCATAACGGCGCGTTTCAGTTCCCGCAAGCAATGTTTGTGCGTCCACAGTCCGCCCAAACCACTTGTTGGGAGCCGCTCCCAAACCCTCTCAATCGGCTCAAAAATGAGCCGATTGTAAAGCCGACTTTCGTCGTCTGCCGCGCTCCCTGCGGTCGCTACTTTGGGAGAACCGGCAGAGGAGCGGGATTGCTCCCGCTCTTGCCGTCACTTCTACCCGGCGAGTCTTTCAGACTCCGCCACCGCGCCGGATAGATTTTCGATGCCTTTCCGCTCCCGTTGCCATTCGGCAAATTCGCGCTGCCCCTGGTCACTTTCAAAGAAAGCGACCATCGCGGGGTACAGGCATCGGGCCAACGCTTCAAGAGCGTCGTCCGGGATGGCGTTGGCTTTTTCTGCGTTGGTCATGTTTACTCTCAAAACGCCGACCTCCTTAAAAAGATTTCACGGGCGCCTGTCAACGGCACCCGCATGATTATTATAGACGATATGTTCGATTTTGTCAAGGCAAAATGCAACCCGTAATCGAAGCAATATAAATTGCGATTATGGCTTGACAGGCGCACTGCAACGTGATAGAATTGCCGTAGGCAATTCCACAAGGG
>Ga0082212_10008912_pt1 | contig 13011 bp, 7 predicted proteins | sample TergutNt197P3_FD_71548 | JGI IMG/M metagenome (GOLD analysis project Ga0082212, IMG submission 71548) | Neocapritermes taracua P3 segment gut microbial communities from Petit-Saut dam, French Guiana - Nt197 P3 | ecosystem: Host-associated > Arthropoda: Insects > Digestive system > Gut ... | reverse complement strand
GCAGTTGACTAATGCCGGTACGTGGTATGCCGTCACGGCAAGCAACACGGGAACAATGACCTTTGAGGTCATGTTGCCGGCAGGTGTTTCGGGGCAGAATCTTGTCATCGAAATCGGTGATGCCAACGGGAATGTGACGACTTCCTATCCCGGTCAATCGCGTATTGATTTCAACATGACCGCCGGAACAACGGCGTGGGTGCGCGTGAGTATCGCCTCAGACTCCGGTTCCGTTGACGGAGCGGCAATCCGGTTGACCAATCTTGTGCGACAGGTCGGGACACAGGTTTTCGTCATCGGCACAGACGGCAACGATGACATTTCACTGACGGCCGGGGCAACGCATCGCCTGGTCATCAACGGCGTGCAGTATGCCTTTGGCGCAGGAACGGTCAGCACCATCAGCATTGACGGTCGCGACGGTCATGACACGATTCGTTACACCGGAACCGCAGCCGACGAAACCGTTCTGATTGACGGCACGGCAGCAAAGATCGCAGGCAATGGTTACACCGTCGGCATACAAAACGCTGAATATCTCGACATTGACGCCAACGGCGGTGACAATACGTTCCGCTATTATGACACGTCCGGTGACGATTTCGTGACCGTCAGAACGGGCGAAATCATGATTGCGTCGAGCGGTTTCTTCGCCCGAGTGGAAGGGGCAACAAAGTTTTTCGCTTTTGCACAGCGCGGCGGCAACGATTCGGCGGTCTTATACGACTCGCCCGGTAATGACACGCTCACGGTCTCGGCGACTTACACCCTGTTCAACAGCGGCGGTACGACAAGCCAGTTGTATTCGTTCAAGTCGGTTGTTGCCAACTCGGTCAACGGCGGTAACGATACCGCAACCATGACCGATACGAGCGGCGAGACGTTGTTTACGGGTTCCTGGGAAAGCATGAAACGGTTTTCCGCAGGCCAATACGTCGAAGTGCGCGGGTTTACGCAAGTCAATTTGACCAATGTGTATGGCGGGAACAATTCCGTTCGGCTCGAAGACAGTACGGGTGACGACACGCTTTACATGAGGGCAGACAGTGTTTCGCTCAATGGGGCCAATTACGGGATTACCGTCCGCGGATTCGACAACGTGCATACCAGCGCGGTCAACGGCGGAACCAATCAAGTGATGGTTTACGACACGCACAAGGCTCAAAAAATCATCACATCAAAGAGCATGATTTGCGTCATTGACTTATTGCACACCTATACTGCGGACGGTTTTGGCGAAGTTTTCGCCTTCGGAAGCAACAAAGAAAGCAGCAAAATCGAAAACTACGGCACGGATTATGTGCTAAACTTGCTGGGGCAGTGGGAAAACACATTGGCAGCAGTCCTTCAATAGCCAGCCGGGAACGTGAGTGACCGAAAAAATGGCAGGGCGATCACGTCGTGACCGCATCATTTGCTTGACTCGTTGACCAATTCACCACAGTGATTTGAGATCATATCATGGCAGCAAGTATTGACGATTTTGTCCGGCGGTTGACCCGATCGAATCGAAGGTTTACGTTTATTTTTACGGAAAGCTTTTTTTCGATTGAGGGAAAAAACGGCGTTCAGACCGACCGTTACCTCACGCTGCGCAATTTGATTCGGCGTATCAAGCACCACAAGGGAACACAGGCGGCTTTGCGTGCCACAGACGAAGAGTCGCTCTTCGATGTCCGCGTTGTCATTGTGCATACATCTGGTTGTTTTACGACCTCGTTTCAGGAGCTGGCTTCTGATCCCTTCGGCGAGCAGGCAATCATCTGTGGTTACGGCAGTGAAATGGTTGATGCGCAAAAAGCCAAATTTCTCGTCGATGCCTTTTTCGCGGATAAAAAGGAGAGCGGTTCGCAAACCGTCACCACGATGGTTGCCGAACAACGGGGACGCCAGGTCGTTTTGGTGGCCGAATCCCAAGCCGATTTGAAGCGGCCTAGTCTTGAGCCGGTACGCAACCTCCGAAACCGACTGTCCACCATTCTGATCAGCCCCACCAAAGGGCCGATTGTTGACTGCCAGGTGATGACCATCTTTCAGGAAAGCAACAGCAACACGCTCTCGGCTCTGCTCAATAACTTCTGCGTCAAATATTAGGCTTTCGCCGGAAAATATCAAGCGACTCTGAATCACGTCCTGACGCTGCGATTTTTGGCGGGCATCCGTGAACTGCGGCGGAGTATCGCTCTATTCCCGGCTCATTGATGGGATATGCAAACATGGGATTGACAAAAGAGGCGTGTATTGCGAAAATTGAACATGGTATTTGTCAGAAAGTGAGGTAAAAAGCCATATTTGTGAACCGCTACCCAGAAAGGCATCTCATGTTGAAACAATTTTTTGTCATGATCATTTTGTGTACGATTGTGTTCCCGACGATTTGTGCGGCGAACCAATCGGAAGGCACATCGACCGATTCGCGTCCGAATATTCTCATGATATTTACGGACGATCACGCTTACCAGTCTATCAGTGCTTACGGTTCGAACCGCAACGTGACGCCGAATCTCGACCGGCTTGCCAACGAGGGAATGCGTTTCACCAATTGCGTCGTGCCCAATTCGCTGTGTGGGCCATGTCGTGCCGTGATCCAGACGGGTAAATACAGCCACGTCAACGGCTTCATCGACAACAACAGCAAGTTCGACATTTCGCAGCAAACCTTCCCGAAACTGCTGCAACAGGCTGGTTATCAAACGGCCGTCGTCGGCAAGTGGCATCTTGAATGCGACGCGAGGCCGGGCTATGATTATTCCGAAGTGCTTATCGGTCAGGGACCGTATTTCAACCCGCCAATGATCAAAAACGGCCAACAGGTCAAACACGAAGGCTACACGACCGAGATCATCACCGACCTGACGCTTGACTGGCTCGACCGGCGAGACAAGAGTAAACCGTTTTTGATGATGTGCCAGCACAAGGCACCGCATCGCGAATGGGACCCGCTCAAAAAGCATTACGACAAGTTCGAAGGCGTTGTCTTTCCCGAACCGCCGACTCTGTTTGACGATTATTCCGGTCGCGGTCGTGCGGCCATTGAGCAGGACATGACGATTGCCGACACGATGACGCCGCGCGACCTCAAACTCAAGGGAATGCCTGCGAATCTCAACGACGGTCAAAAAGCGATGTGGCGCGAGATGTTCGAGCCGCGCATTGCGGAATTTGAACGCCTGAATCTCGCCGGGAACGACCTAACACGCTGGAAATACCAGTGTTACATGCGGGATTATCTCAGTTGCATTGACGCGGTGGACGAAAGCGTCGGTCGCGTGCTGCAATATCTCGACGACACGGGATTGGCCGATAATACCATTGTCGTGTATGCGTCGGATCAGGGTTTTTACCTCGGCGAACACGGTTGGTTCGACAAGCGTTTCATGTATAATGAATCGTTTAAAACGCCGTTGATGGTCAGGTGGCCAGGCAAAACGATACCCGGTAGCGTTAATGAAGACGTTGTTTCGCTGCTTGATTTGCCGGAAACGTTTTTGGCCGTGGCAGGTGCCGCCATCCCGGACGACATGCAGGGTTTGAGTCTCGTGCCTGTTTTGGAAGGCAAAACTCCGGACGATTGGCGAAAGACCTTTTACTACCATTATTACGAGTACCCTGCCGTTCACATGGTCAAGCGTCACGAAGGTGTCTATGACGTGCGATTCAAGCTGATTCATTTTTACAACGACATTGACGAATGGGAACTGTACGACAACGCAACCGATCCGCTTGAGATGCAAAACGTTATTGATTTGCCGCAATACAAGGACGATGTCGCCCGGCTTCGCATGGAACTCGAACGTTTGCGTAATGAGTTGAACGTTCCCGACAATAAAACGGCCGATGATGTGCCGTTGAATCACCCGACACCCAACCGTCCGTACATCAACTGGTTGCGAACCGTCATCAAAGAACGCGAAGCAAGGCAGGGGAGGTGATTGTGACGTAATCAAAGAGTACGGTGGCGGTTTGCAAGGTTGAAACTTTACACCCTGTTACCGCCTCCGCTACTATCGCGGCTCTGATTTGACATCGTTTTTTGCGAAGCAAAATCGCAAGATCGGCTATTTCTTTGTCTTGGGTTTGACCTTGTCTTTACTGTCGGCCATTTGAAACGGGGCGGTATGCACTCGTTTTTGCACGGCACCGCTGCGAATGCACTGCGTACAAATGCGGACGGTTTTGTTTGTGCCGTTGGCTGTCGTGATTCTCACTCGCTGTAAGTTCGGCTGAAATGCACGGCGGGTCAAGCCGGTGACTTTCGTACCGAAACCGCCGAGATACTTTGCCTTACCGCGCGTGGTCATTTGATTTCCCAGCGTTCGGCCTTTTCCACAACATTCACAAACTCGCGACATTTCGTCCACTCCCAACAAACACAATAAGATTTTCAGTTCACGGAAACAATCCTAGTACGCACACCTCCTAGTACGCACACCCCCTAGTATGCACACCTCCTAGTATGCACACCTCCTAGTATGCACACCTCCTAGTATGCACACCTCCTAGTATGCACACCAACGCAGAGGGTTGATGCCAACTTGAAGCCATGGTGATAATTTTAATCGAGACCGACACGTTGACAAGGGGCACTTGAGCCAATATTGATTTTTTGGCCAAATAATCGAACATGAAATGTGTCGTGCCAAACGTTCCATTAATCGCGACTGCCCCGTCTTGCGTCGAAATCGGTGATTTGGTTTTGATCGACCCACCAATCCCACCAAGTGGGGATTTCGTAACCGAAATCCATCCCGTTTAATTTTCGTAACGCACCAAGCACCTCAGGGTTGCTGACATACACAGTTTCATTTTTCGATTTGAGTGCCTGTTGACCGGCAAAGGAATTGTTTCCGGTTCCCGTGTATTGAGCGTCATTTGGGTTAACTCGAGGTATGGCAATTTCATGTTGTGTAATCAGCGCATTAATCAAAGCTGGAGTTGCCGCCCTATCGTTCAGTTGCCCGATGATGTATGCCGCACGATTGACTGTCAGATTATCCTTGTCGGCAAGATATTGCACAAAATTCTTTGATATACCGGGTAAACGACGCAATGCCCCGAGACAGGTCTGTGTCACCGTTTCGTCCTTTTCACGCATTGTATATTGTGCAATTTCATAATACGCCGGCCCTGTTCCAATTCGTGACAAGACACCGACGACCACTTCCCGCAATTTCGGATTTTGCTCGTTTTTCAACACATCCGACAATGCAGGAACCGCCCCCGGATCGGTCAGGGCGTACAAAGCATCTTCAACCTCTTGGGATGGGTTCGCTTTCCACTGCGCAATAAGATTCTGTACGATTCGGCTGGAATCACGAAGTTCTTGCCCGGCTTGCACTTGCCGCTCGTCTATCATCTTCTTTTGCCGCGTGACCCATACGCCGCGAGAATTTTTAACGTAACCCTGCTGCAACATCACATCATCGCGTGTTGTCCATTCGCCGTCGATTTTGGCATATTGAAGAGCCTGACGTGCCGCCGAATTTTCGGAATCCATATCCAAAACCTGTTGATAGTGCAGGTTTCCCAATGACGCAAGGTTTTGAGACATACAGACTTCTGCCAATTTAAGATGCGTCTCCGCCGATTCGGGCAGAAACGGAACTTTGGCGTAATACTGTTCCAAGGCCGACGGCGGAAATGCCTGCCGCACAACCGTCGTTCGGTGCGGCAACTCAACGGTAACACCTTCCGCCATTTGGATTTGCCACGTTTTCCGCGGCGTTTCCTTTGGATTGAGAATCTTGCCTTCAACGGTCGTGCCGTTCGTCAGTTCCAGAATATCCGACGCAAACACGGTATGGCCTGTCACGCCATAGTAAATAAAAAATAAAAAAAACAAAATTTGGGCAGGTCTCATGTTCAAATTATAATATGTACATGACGTTAAATCAAATGTTTTTCTGACTGAATGCCGGTGACTTGTGCAGGAGGCGATCACGACGGGGGCTGATTTGGTCACACAAACAGCACATCGTACCCAATGATAAAAATGGCGATGTCAATCCAGGCATGGCTCAACCAGGGGGCGTAAATTGAGTCCTTTCGGGTATAGAGCCACGCCCAGTAAACACCGCCGATTGCCACGCCTAATGAGAAAAGGTACGTGACCGGGTGCGCGTAGCCGAAAAACCGACCGAGAATCACAACGTGGTGCAACATGAAGCCAAAACTGGAAACGATGACGGCAGCGGTTTTGGGAATCGCTCGGGCCAGTTGTCCAAACGTGAACCACCGCCAATAATATTCTTCCAGCCCGGAATGGATGCACGAAATAAACCCGCCGAACAAAATGAAGAGTGTCGGAGTCAGAAAACCGAAGCCTGAAACCCGTTCGCCGATGGCATCACCTGCCGGCGTGCCCGAACCGATCAGGCCGATGGGTTTGAGCCAAAGGTAATAGAGCAAACACATTGCAACAAGCACGCCAAATCCGAATAGGGAGCCTTCGAGCTGTCCCCGCAGGTTGAATCGCCGGACGCGGAGCGGTTCCTTCGCAATTTTGAGCGTATAGTACAACGGCAGCACAAACATGATGATTTTCGTTATCGTATAGGTTCCCTGTTGAATCGCAGGATGCCAGTCGGCCATCATCTGAAAATAGAGCAATGCCTGAATCAACGGGAAAAACAACAGAAAACACAACAGCAGTGTCGAAGGGCGTTTTAACATCTCGGATTTTTGAGTAAGGATGGGGTTCAGGTAGGGCGGTCACGACATGACATTTCAATATTATATAAACTCCATCAAGAAAGGAAAACATCCCGGTCTGCGAGAAATATTTTCGAATTTTCGCAGAGTCATTCAAGTGGCTGGTGGCTCTACTTAAAACGGGAGCAAATGACCGGTTTTTCCCCGGCAAAAAAGTACAATTTCCATCTGTTTACCGTAGAGCACGCAGATAACGCGGATTTTTATTGATTTTCGCAGATTAATTCAAGTGGCAAGTTGTTCTTTATTTTTTGTAATAAAAACCAACGAAACAACCAGAATTGTTGTTTCGCGCACCGGAATTAATGTTTGCGTCGCCAGAATTAATGTTTCGCATACCAGTATTAATGTTTCGCATACCAGAATTGTTGTTTCGCGTCGTCAGTATTGTTGTTTTTTGTCTCAAAAAGCGGATGACCACGGGTTAAATGATTAACAAAATATGTTGCGATCGTAACATGGCGCGATCGATTCGTAACAAAATATGTTGCGATCGCAACAAAATTTGTTCCGATCGCAACACGGCGCGATCAATTCGCAACAAAATTTGTTAAGCGATTAACAAAATTTGTTGCGCACTTAACAAAATTTGTTACGCACTTAACACGGCGCCATCCCATATTTGGCGTAAGTGCCGAAAATCGAAGCCACGGCACAAAAAAATCGTCACAATCGGCAAATCCTGCGGCGTTTGTTCATCTTGAGCGAATGTTAGTTAAGCATGACTCGCCATTCGAAACAATCGGCAAAATCCTCAAACGATTTTTATACTTTTGTGCGAATGTTAGCAAACATATCTGTGTGCTAAAAAAACCGCAGGCTCAAAAGCTCCCGGTTCCGGTATATAACCGGTGCGACCGTATCAGTGCTTCGACTTGACGCGGCAGGAGAAAACGTACACTTTCGCCGTTGGCAACCGACTCACGGATCATGGTTGACGAGATTTCTATCAGCGGCATTTTGACAAGATGACGGCGGAACAGTTCCAGGCGTTCCGGCGGCACCGACTCCTGAAAAACTTCGGCATGAGGCGGCGGCGAACCGTGTCGATAGACGCCGACGGGAATTACGGTTTTCAGGATTTCCGACGCTTCGAACCAATGAGGCAAATCGTAGTACATGTCGGCCCCGACAAGCAGGAACAGCTCGGCATCCAACAGGGAATCGCGAAAGTGCCGCACCGTTTCGACGGTATAACTTGTTTGTTCCCGTTCGATTTCAAAACGGCTGACCAAAAATTCCTCACAGCCGGCAATGGCCGATTCGAGCATCTCGGCACGCAATTCTCCGGGTGTTTGCCTGACTTTCGTCCGATGCGGTGAACTGCCCGACGGGACGAAAATAATGCGGTCGAGGTTTGCCTTTTGCAGACAGGTTTCGGCCAGGAGGAGGTGCCCCCAATGAATGGGATCGAACGATCCGCCGAAAATACCGTAACGCATGATGATTTCAATTCTACAACAAAATGTGAGTGATTTGCGTACGAACCTTAAGTCTCTCTTTTCCAATCAGTCTATCATAAAAAACGGACGTATTCCATTATAACAGAATCGCGGGCAAAAACGATTGTATGTCATCTTATGTACAGGTTTTTCCGGTCGCTTGCTTGACGAAAATATTTTTTCTCTGTCCAATCGATACAGTCTTATAATCAATCAGAACCGAAATTACAGATGGATTGCCTACAAGAAGCGTTTTTTCGGAATCCATCGCTTTCGACGAGGGAATTTCCGATTTCACTTGTGTCAGGGAGAAACATCAATTCCCTGACCGGCCATCCGGGAAGATGAACCTTCAATGAAAAACGGTTATGTCGCAAGACCACTTTGGTAAAAACACAAAAAGTATTCCGCTTGGCGTTGCCGTGGCAGAGCAGGAGCCTGCGTTTTGTCTGGCATCGCTTCCTGAATTTTCACAGGCATTCCAGAAAGTGACCGGTTTTCATCTCCGTTTTCTCAAACCGGGCGCAAGTTCCGCCGATTGCATTGCGACATTTCCGATTGACTTGGGCGAAAACACGACCTGCATGATAGGTCTTGTCCGCAGCTTGACGTCTGTTTCCCTGATTCCTGAGCGGGATGTCGAGAGTTTGGCCCGAGCTCTGGCCGACATGGTTTCCGAAGCACATCAGTGGCAGTTTGCTCTCCGTGAACGGGAAGCGGAACTTGCGGCCAACGTCCAGTTGACCTTCCACGAACACCATCTTCACGGATTGGCACAGCAGTTTGAACAAATATTACGTTGCGGGGCGACAGCGGTTCATTGTGACGCGGCCGCTCTCTATCTGTTGGATCATGAGACGTCTCTCCTGAAGTTGAGATCCATCTGGGGGCTCCCGGAAGAGCGTCTCATCGATCCGCCCCGTTCGCTTGCAACCGCGCTTGCCGATCTCGAAGCGATGCTCGGTCATGCCATGATTCTGGATGAAGACGATATCCTTGCCGAACGCTGGAACGCGCCGATACATTTTCCCGCAGCCATCTGCGTTCCCGTTGCGTCATCGACGACCATTCACGGGACGCTCTGGTGCTTTGCCGACTCTCCGGTCGATTTTGATCCGGTCGCGGTCAACCTGCTCGAAGTCGTCGCCGGACGGATTGCCCTTGAATTGGAACGCCGAACGCTGCTTCGCGAAGGCCATGACGGTATGATTCTCAAGCGGCAACTCACCGATGCGGAGCATTACCTGCAAAGCCGGCTTCCGCGAGCGACGGCCAAGTCGTCGGATTCCTGGCAGATCGCGGGCGCAATGGATCACTCCAAACCGCTTGCGGCGACATTTTACGACTGGCAAAGCATCACGCCGGATCAATCGCTGTGCACTCTCGTTTCGACGGCGGAAACCATCCCCAGTGTTGAAGCACAAATGCGCATGGTCATGTTGCAGACGGAAATCAAGAATCTGGGACGCTATCAATGTTCGGCCAGACAGGCTGTCCGGGAACTTGAGGACATCGCCTTTTCTCAACAGGCGGAAAAGAAGCCCTTCCAGATGCTCTACGGTCTTCTCGACAAGTCAAAATCGCAACTGCAACTTTCGTGCAGCGGTTCGTTTATCTTGTTCCGGTATCAGTCATGCAGCCGCAGCAACGGAGGACTTCCGGAAATTATTCGGATTGACGGGGATTTCCAACATGCGAAACCCGAACTGGGAGGTTTTCGCATGTTGCCGATGGAACCCGGTGATTGCCTGATAGCGATTCATCTCCCGGAGGTTGCGCACCACCGAAACGAACGGTTGTTGAGTGCCTTGTATTCCCGCGCGTTCTTCAGAGAACAACTCATGCCCGCAATGATCGGCGACGCCGTACAGATCGCCGAGCTTTTCGCCACGCAAACCCAACAGACCATCACCGGCACGAACGTCACGATTGTTGTGATAAAACACGCTGTCTCCCGGTGAGTTGTGAGTTGGTCTCCACCTCCCACGATAACAGGGTTTTTTTATTGTGGAAAATGCGGTAAAATGGATTGTTGGAAAACAATCCTTGTGTCGTATTTTGATTTGCACGGAGGAGCGGGGAATTGAATCGCGTACCATTGTTCGTTTTGATCGGAATTGCAGTTTTTCTGGCGGTCAGTCTGTTAAGCTTCTCGAGTGCCGATCCCCCGGACTCGCTTGTGTTTCCGGCACCTGAAAGTTATGAAAACCGGTGCGGCTTATGTGGGGCCTATACGGCTTCAATGCTTTTCAACTGTTTTGGGAAATCGTCGTATCTCATTTTTGCGCCGTTGCTTGCACTGATTTATTATCAATGGCACGGAAAACCCCTCAACCAGTTATTCTTGCGGCTGGTTGGATTTTTGTTGATGCTCGTTGCGACTTCCGGACTTGTTTGTCTCAACGATACCGGCCACTGGAACGGTACGATGATCGGTCCCGGCGGGTATTTGGGCGTGACAAGCGTTTACTATCTGAACAGTTATTTTTCGCATGTCGGCATGACCATCATTTTCGTCAGTGCTTTGACCGGGGGACTTGTGCTGGCTTGCGACTATTTGCTGATTCGTATTTTCTTATGGACATTTGGGTTGCGCCCGTTTCAAATGTCTGCTGAAGGCGAGGTGACAACCCGGCGGCTTCATATCAAAACCGACCGTTCGGTGCGAACTTTGCGACCGGATGTTCATCGCAATGCGGAAATCGACGAACCCGACGATGAAGATGACCGATACGAGCCGGAAGATGACGAAACAGAGGAAAGGGACGATGACGAAGCGGAATACGAAGATGATGAAGAGTATGATTACGCCGAAGATGAAGCGGAGGAAGCGTTTGGTGAGGATGAGCCGGTTAAGAAACCTGTCAAACTTCAGAAAGGTTTGATTCGGTGGCTGAAAATCCGGCGTACGGAAGAGGAATCTCATGCCGCCGGCGCAATCACACCGGAAAACCGGCAGGAATCGAGCAAACAGGAAGCCGACGATGAGGGCGAATCGGACTATGTTTTGCCGTCGGTCGAGTTGCTGATCGAAAGCGAGGAGCATGATGATGCCCAGAAACTGCAAGCGGCCAAACGTCAGGGCAGGCAATTGGAAGAGGCGTTTGCCAATTACAATCTCAATATTAAAGTGGTTGGCATTCAATGCGGTCCGGTCATTGCGCAGCACGAAATTCAACTTGAGCGTGGTTTGCGATTGAACAAAATCACGAATCTGACCGAAGACCTGGCCGTTGCGCTGGGAGTGCCGACCGTGCGGATTGTCGCGCCGATTCCCGGCAAGAACACCGTAGGAGTTGAGGTGCCGAACGAATCGCGGCAATTGGTGCGTCTCCGCGAGGTGATCGAAGAAGTATCGGAAAAAGTCAAATCGAAAATGTCGATTCCGGTTTTTTTAGGGAAAGACGTTGCCGGTTCCCCCATGATCTTTGACTTGACGAAAATGCCGCACCTTCTTATTGCCGGCAGCACAGGCACGGGCAAGAGCGTGTGCCTCAATTCGATCATTATGTCGATACTGATGACGCGAACGCCGGAAGAATGTCGCATGATTATGATCGACCCGAAATGGGTGGAACTCAGTCTCTATGAGTCGATTCCGCACCTCATGCATCCGGTGGTGACCGACATGAAAAAAGCGGAGGCGATTCTTGCCTGGGCGGTTGACAAGATGGAACAGCGGCTTCAGATGCTCTCAAGAGCCAGGGTACGGCAACTGAGCGAATACAACGCCTTGACGGAAGAGGAATTGTACAATCGCGTCAAACCGGAGTCGGACGAAGAGTGGGACGACACGCCGCGTTCGATGCCGTATATGGTCATCGTGGCGGACGAAATGGCGGATCTCATGTGGACGGCGGCGAAGGAAGTCGAGACGCATATCAGCCGCTTGGCGGCTAAAAGTCGTGCGGCGGGGATACATCTGGTGCTTGCCACGCAGAAGCCGACGGTTGACGTTATCACGGGATTGATTAAATCGAACCTGCCGGCGCGCATCGCGTTTACCGTGGCATCGAACACGGACAGTCGGGTGATCCTGGATTGCAGTGGTGCGGAAAAACTGCTCGGCGACGGTGACATGTTGTTTTTGAAGCCGGGTACAAGTCAGGTTTTGCGCGGGCAAGGCACTTATGTGAGTACCCCGGAAATCAACGAGATCATCGCCGACATTGCGACCGAATCGCCGGATTACGTCACCGAACTGGTCGAACTGCCGTCGGGCGATGAAATCATCGACAGCGGACCGGCTGACCCGCGTGACGAACTGTTCAACCAGGCCGTCGAGAATGTCATTCGCGAAAGCCAGGGACGCGGCAAGGGCAAATGCAGTATTTCGCGATTGCAACTCAAAATGAAAATCGGTTATCCGCGTGCGGCGAGGCTGTTCGATTACATGGAGGAAGACGGCATTGTCGGGCCGGGCGATGGCCAGAAACCGCGTGACGTGTTGATTTCGCTGCAACAGTGGCGCAGTCGCTTGGCGGAGCAGGATGAGTTGCGAGTGGCGAGTAGCGAGTTGCTTGGAAAGAGTGGCAAGAGTCGAGGAGCGAGAGAAAAGGGAAAAGGGAAAAGGGAAAAGGGAAAAGGGACTCCCACGACAAAACACTCGCAACTGCAACCCGGTCTCGGTCCGGTCAATGACGTGGACGACTCGATGCTGACGGAAATACGACCTAATACCAAGCGGCGGCCATTGCGACCGGAAAAGGGAATAGGGAAGAAGCAAAAACCCCTATCCCCTATCCCCTATCCCCTATCCCCTTTAGAAAAACCCCTCGCCTCTCATCCCTCCGACAATGTCTCCGACAATGTCTTCGACAATGTCTTCGGCGTCGTACCGGTGGCCGACGGCGACGTC
>Ga0082212_10008911_pt1 | contig 13012 bp, 12 predicted proteins | sample TergutNt197P3_FD_71548 | JGI IMG/M metagenome (GOLD analysis project Ga0082212, IMG submission 71548) | Neocapritermes taracua P3 segment gut microbial communities from Petit-Saut dam, French Guiana - Nt197 P3 | ecosystem: Host-associated > Arthropoda: Insects > Digestive system > Gut ... | reverse complement strand
TTTGGAAAGGATAACCGATCCGCTTTATGACATTGTCCTCTCAGGCTTCGGGCGGGAATTGTATGATGAATTCCTGGATTATGTTGAATCGTTTAATCCGATAAAAGCGAAAGAATATAGGGACAACGACGATGAGATTAATGGAGTTTATGACGCATTGGTTGCAGAAGCCGCCGATATGGCAAAAGAACTTCATGCCGGGCAGGTCGACAAACAAGGCGTCGATTACTTTGAAGGTCATTTGTCAGCCGTCGGTAACGCAGGATATAGTTGGAAAGAGAAGATTGTGGGCTTTTTGCATGATGCTGCTGAAGACACCCCTCATTCGGTGGATGAAATTGTTCAAATGTTGAAAGACAAATCCAAAGGCGTCTTGAAAGAAGAGGTTGCCCAAGAAATAACTATCGCGCTGAATCTACTGAACTCGCACACGGCATCTTCAAGAGAAGAGTATATCGCGAGAATAAAAGAAAGTTTCATCGCAACTAAAGTGAAATTGAACGATCTATCTCACAACATGGATATTTCGCGCATTTCCGATCCCACCGAAGAGGATTGGAAACGAACGAAAAGATATCGCAGAGAATACAGGCAGGTCTTGGAATACCTGGGGCCGGTTAGTTGGGAAAATGAAAAGGATGAAATTGTATAAAACTGCTGCTGAAACCGGTTATCGTTATGGGTGGAATGACAAAAATGGTCAGAAGAGAATATTTCGCTCTTCTGACCATCGAAAAAATCCACATGGGTTCGATTATGAACATTAATTTATTCCAATAATTATTTCAATTACAAATAGTTACGATTTTATTATAAATCTTTTGTCGTGCAAAGATACTAATTTATTCCATTAATTTGGTTTTTTGATACTTTTTTTTACCTTTGCACAAAATTTTGTTCGTACAGTATGGAATATAACAAACTTGAAAATTATGCGTATATACCTTCATTTGACAAAAAACAGAGAGTTGATACCCTTTAATTATCAACCATTTCTGACAGGCGCACTTCACAAATGGCTGGGAAAGGAGAATATTGAACATGGCAATGTCAGTCTCTACTCCTTTTCGTGGCTGCAATATGCAGACACAACGAAAGAAGGTATCAACTTGAAGCGAGGATCGAACTTCTTTATCAGCGCCTACGATGAGGCGTTGATCAAATCGATCGTAAGCGGAATAATGGCAGACCCGTCTGTGTGCTTCGGATCGACGGTTTCATCAGTTGATGTGATAGAAACACCCATTTTTACCGATGTTCATCGTTTCAACCTCGCAAGTCCCGTTTTTATCAGACGGTTTGAAGGAGAAAAGAACAACCACATCAGTTATAACGATGAAATGGCTTCGTTTTACTTGACGGAAACCATGCAACACAAACTTACGTTAGCCGGACTTCCGCCGGACAACGTGAAAGTAAGTTTTGACAAAACCTGTCCCAACCCGCGAACAAAAGTCATCACATACAAAGGAATCGGGAATAGGGTGAACCTGTGTCCGGTCATTGTGGAAGGGACGCCCGAACAGATTGCTTTTGCGTGGAACGTTGGCGTGGGCAACAGCACCGGCATTGGATTTGGAGCGCTAAAATAAACAGATTATGAAATATTACGTTGTAAAATACACAGGCCCGTTTGGATTTATTAAACCTTGGACAGCGGTAAGGGATACTAAAACATTCAGTCAGCAATTTCTAACCCCTTCAATTGTAGAAGGGATTGAGAAGAAATTGTTTCCTGAACTATTATTGGATAAAGGGAAAATATCAAAAATAGTTCGATATAAATTGTGCTATGTTTCTGTGAGTGTACAACAAGAGCAAACACAAAGTCGAGGTTGGGAAAATAAAAAACAAACCAAAACGATGGTGCGCAGTAAATCTATTTTGGAGCGTGGAGTTATGTTGGAGCCGGTTCTGTTGTTAGCATTCAGTAATGAAGATGATGCTCAAAAGGCAGCGACACAACATATTTGTTTGTGTCGAAATGAGGATTTGTTATTGCCAATGGGAGATGCAGAACCGATGGAAGAATTGGATTTTGATAAAGAATTTGGTTTTGAACTTCGTTTTGAGGAAAATGAAAAAGCGTTTTTAGTTGGCTTTAACCGTTTTGACGAAACAAAACCAATGTATGGTAGGCTTGAAATAACAGGAAAACCAGTATCAGGAATGTAATATGGTAAAGAATTTAGATGAAATATTGGCAAAAAGCGACGAAACTCCACTTCTGCAACATTTAAAAGAGGTGGCTTTGTTGGCTGTGATTGTGGCAAGAAATCTTGGATTGGACGAGAATATTGCTTACAAAGGCGCTATATTTCATGATATAGGGAAAGTTAGCCGGCTTTTCCAGCAAACATTGGAAAAAGGTTGGCAGAGACCTCCTAATTTTGTTTTTCGGCACGAAATCGCCTCGTTATTTTTCTTATCATTATTATCTGATAAAGAAAAATGTCCTGTTATTGAAATGATTGTGGCGCACCATAAGTCCATTTATCAGGATGTAAGAGGAAAAGGAATTTTGGATTTGATAGAAAATGACCCAAAATGTCTTGATATTCATTTGTCCGGATTTGAAGAGTGGATGGAAGATGCTTTATTGATATTAAAAGAATTGGGAATAGAAACACAACCAATATCCCGACAACAAGCAAAAGATAATTTCCATAAAGCAGTTGATTTTTGCGAGTCTCGACAATATGGATTTTCCGAATGGAAAGGCGTTTTAATCGCAGCTGACCATTTAGCATCTGCTTTGGAAGGAAAAGTAGAAGATTTAATAAAACGATTGTTTATCCAGCCGGATTTACAATATTATCATACCCGTAAAAGCGAACTGTATCCTTTATCGTTGATTTCGACCGATGACAACCGTACTCATACGCTGGTAACAGCGCCAACCGGAGCCGGAAAAACCGATTTTCTGATCCGTAGATGTAAAGGAAGGGTGTTTTATACGTTGCCTTTTCAAGCATCTATCAATGCAATGTATGAACGGATTAAAGGTGATTTGAAGACCACAAATGCCGATGTACGGTTGCAACATGCTTCTTCGAGTTTAAAAATAGAAGGGAAATTTGTTGAGGAAAAGATTCTGCAACGACATATCGGCGCTTCGGTGAAAATATTAACTCCACATCAAATGGCTTCTTTGGTTTTTGCGACAAAAGGGTATGAGGCTTTGATTACCGATTTGAAAAATTGTGATGTTATTCTGGACGAAATTCATACTTATTCGGAAACGACACAAGCTATTGTACTCAAAATTGTGGAAGTTTTATGTACGATTGGATGCCGTTTACATATTGGAACTGCTACAATGCCAAGTGTTTTATACAATCGTTTGTTGGGAATATTAGGCAGGAAACAAAATGTTTATGAAGTAAAATTGCCTGATGACATATTGGATACATTCGACAGGCATATCATTCATAAAGCGGACTCCTTTGACGATTTGAAAAACGTTATCAATGAATCGATTACAAAAAATCAGAAAATTTTAATTGTTTGCAATCGTGTAAAAAGAGCGCAGGAATTGTATCAAACCATTCAGAAATCTTATCCGTCTGTTTCCAAAATGCTTGTTCATAGCCGTTTCAAACGTGCGGACAGAAATAAATTGGAAACGGATTTACGACTTGTATTTAACAATAGTATCGAAGCGTGTATTGTGGTTTCCACACAAGTAGTTGAAGTGAGTTTGGATATTAGTTTTGATTTGATGATAACCGAATGTGCGCCGATAGATGCTTTGATTCAGCGATTTGGGCGAATAAACCGCAAACGAGATAAAACGACTATTGGAAATTATAAATCTATTTATGTACTTCGACCGCCTGATAATGAAAATGACGCCAAGCCGTATCAGTTGGAAATTTTACAAAAAACATTCGCCGTTTTGCCCGATGACAAGTTGCTGAAAGAAAGAAATACACAGCAACTGATTGACGATGTATATCCTGAAATTCAATTTATTAACATTGATTTGAACGCCTCATTCAATAATGGACAATGGCTGATAAAAGAATTGTGGCATAATCCGAAATCAGCGTTGTTAGAGACATTAGATATTGATTCCGTAACTTGTATTGACGAATATGACAAAGAGATTTACGAAATAGCAAAATATGAAGAACAAGCCAAAATGGAGATTCCGGTTCCCTATCGCTCAGTCGGATATCAAAATCTGGATAAATCGAAAGTCGGCTCAAAACCATTTGTAATTCCGCATAAAGCATACGACAGTGAATTAGGTTTTTTATTGGAATACACTAAACCGGAATTTTACGACATAACATTACGATTTCTATAAAATGATAAAAATATGATAGCAACAAATATAGGAAGAACATTTTTAAATGCTTATAATAAGAAGTTTACGAAAAATTATTCGGCAAAAGAGTTTTTTGAGGAAGTGTATTGGGAATTGTTTTTCAATCACGAAAAATATATGCAGTGGGTTACAAATTCGCCATTTGTTCAAGGAATTACAACGAGTGATGATGGTGAATATGGTATTGAAATCGAAAAAGTAAAATTAAGCGAAGAAAATAAAATCGAAAAAGCTTTTAATGATGCATATTTGCGTTATGGCAAGAATAGAATCACAAGAAAAACTGATAAAACAAAGAAAATAATCAAGATATTGCTAAAAAATGACAATATTTTAAGATTAGAAAAACTCAATGAATTTAAAGAGAAAATTATTACTAATGAGGCGGATGCAAGTATTGCTATTGGTTTTCCTTCATTGGATTTAACCGCTTCCACTTCCGGGCAAATTACCAATATGAATTTGCCATTAAAAGAGGAGGAGGTTTATTTATCGTGGATTGGTAGCGGTTTTGGCATTGGTGTACAGAGTGGTTTATCCATGTTTTTTGATAACAAGCAGATTCTTTTAGATTTATTCGAGGGTTGGCAATTATATCGAAACTATCTAAATCAAACGCCACAATTAAGAGGCAACCAAATTAATACATGGAATGGTCAATGGCTTGCTCATAGATACAATAAAAATACGTATGATGAAAAAAATCCGACCGCTTCTTTTTCTCCTTTTGGAGCAATGAAAGATGGAGGATTGGAAATAAATACACAAACGTGGACAAAAGTATTGCTCGGAATTGCTCGTACCTATCCCGATTCATTGGAAACAGCCTATGTTTACAGTTTGGGACAAACGAATATTACTGTGGGATTTCTTCCTTTTGAATTGCCAAAAATTAGAATGCCATACGATTTATATGCCAAATATTTTGGTACTACTGATAGAGATAAGGTAGACAATTTCTTTGGAACGGCTATTGGTTTTACAAAAGCCTGCCAAATGGGAGCAATAGGTGTAAATGCACTCGAACCCAAAGGATTTCGGGATTCTTTGGATAAAGGAGTTATTCCAAAACTTTCCGATACGGACGAAGAAAAGATAATTAATTTTAATACATATCAAATTTGGTTATTAGCGATGTTAAACAATGAACAATTATGGGAACAATCGCAACAGATTGCGGCAACCCTCAATGAGTACTCGAAAAGTGGTACAAAAGCAAAAAAAGACAAAAGTCAAGAAGTAGCAAACTTGTTATCTTCTGTAAATAAAAGTCAGTTTATTGATAAACTGAAAATTATCGTAGAAGGAACTGAAAATATAGAACAATTAAGCCGGATTGCAGAAACAATTCATTTCATGCCGACTGATAATGTTTCGTATTTTCTGACGTTAATTCGTTTTCAATATGCAGTAATAAGTAAAACAAATTAAAAATAATCATTATGAATTCGTACATTTATTTAAGGGCGTTAAAACACGCCGAACACACGGTATTTTGTGTGCAAGATGGTCAAAAAACATATTTTGACCCACAATTCAACAGAGTTGTTGCCTATTCAAGTGGACAACAAGTAAAACGTTCTATTTTAGATACTTTAACGTCTAATTTAAACGTAAGGATGGCACCAATAACGTTCAATTACAATATAACTGTTAAAAAAGAGTTGGAAAATAAAGAACCTTGGTCGCCTTGCGATCCAACTTTTATCGACCAATTAATAGGTGGTTGGATGCGGGCAGGCGATGGCATTACTGTAAAACGTCGCAGTCCGTTGTCTATTTCGGCAATGCGCCCCTTGCATCCGTTACTTGCCGGCGTAGATAAAGAAAATTTGACTTTCGACCGCAGTGATAAGCCGGATAATAATCCTGTAAATGTCAGATTAGGTGACAAATTATTGTCGGAAGAGGAAATCGAAGCATTTTTGAATGAGAACAACAGAACATTGCCCCGTAGAAACTGGATACCTGACAATGCAAGAACAGGCGGATTATTTATTTATGATGTTGCTATTGATTTACGTACATTATTTGCCGTGTCGACCAATCAGCACGAACCGGAACTTTCAAAAGAAAAAATAGAAGAATTGAAAGCCAAAGGTTGGAATGAAAAGGAAAATGTATTTGGCAAATGCTTGATATTACCAAAAGAAGAACGAAAAAAAATCATTCCGGCATTAGCCCAATCTTTATTGAATTGGCGAATTACTTCTAATCAGGCACGCACATTCAGTTTAATGGAAACATTGGCTATTGCTATAAGTGATAATGCCAACACATTAGCCGGTGCGATTAGGGCAAAGTTGCTTGAAGACGGTGAAAAGTACAAAGCGAGACCTGTTATTGATGAAACAGCAGGCGCTGATGTTTTTGTTACTTTACCTTGTTCAAGTTATATTGTTACGGTGAATGAAAGTGTTGATGCTATTGAAAAAGCCGAACAAAAGCTAATCGAAATGATGAGCGCTTTCGATTACGAAAATCAAATATGAAATTTTCCGGTTTTTTGTGGTAGGATTTTCGCATTCTTCAAAAAACCTTCTATACACAACCAATATGGAAACCCAACAATTAGAATGGAAAGAAACATGGCGCGATGAGTACCCGAAATGGATATGCGGCTTTGCCAATGCGCGGCGCCGCAGTCTTGTGATTGGCAAAAATGATAAAGGTGAGGTTATTGGAAAGTGGTAATACCCCAAAACACTGATTAACAAATTAATAAACCATCATATATGCTACAAATTTTATCAAATATCGAATCTAACCGTCAGGAATTTAAGGAAAAACTAACCGACAATCTTGAAAGAGAAGTTGTGGCGTTCCTAAATTCAAACGGAGGACAAATATATATCGGCATCAAGAAAGATGGCTCAGTTATTGGCGTACATAATGCGGACGAACTGCAATTGCAAATCAAAGACCGCCTTATCAACAATATTCGTCCGGGTATTATGGGTCTTTTTGATATTTTTCTTGAACAACATGAAGACAAACAAGTGTTACTCATCAATTTAGCAGGAGGTACGGCAACACCGTATTATATCAAAAAGTACGGGCGTTCCGAAAAAGGATGTTTTATTCGTATGGGTAGCGCTTCACATCCTATGACCGAAGATCACATTCAGACTTTGACACAACATAGTCAGAGGATTTCATTGATAAATATCCCATCACAACATCAAAATTTGACATTCAATCAATTAAAGATTTTCTATGAAGAAAAAGGCAAACTCTTAAACGCCAACTTTGCAAAAATACTTGATTTTCTGACACCTGACGGAAAATATAACCAGCTTGCGTTCCTTTTCGCCGACAACAACAGCATTTCCATACGCATTGCCAAATGGTGGGGAACAGACAAAATCGACCTGCGCGAAAACGAAGAATACGGCGAATGTTCCCTGATAAAAGCCATGCAAAAAGTTTTAGACAAGTTTGATATTGAGAATGTTACGCTTGCCCGTAAAGTAGGAATAGGACCCAGGGAAGAAAAAAAATTAGTGGATAACAAAGCATTACGCGAAGCAATCGTTAATAGTGTGGCACATAATGATTACACCGTTGGCGATACGCCTATTTTTGAAATTTTTTCCAACCGTTTTGAGTTTACAACCTATGGCGGTGGTTGAAGGGTTGTCGCAGGAAGAGTTTTTTTCGGGTGTTTCGCGCCCCAGAAACCCTGAAATCATGAGGATCTTTAAAGACCTTGAATTTGTTGAGCGGCTTGGTTCGGGTATCCCATATATTGTCAGCAAGTACGGCAAAGAGGTTTTTACTTTCATGTCATCTGTTATCAGGTATTCATATTTATTTGGTGATGGGGAAACTAAAGAAGAACACACCCAAAAACCACCCAAAAACCACCTAAAAACCACCAAAAAACCACCTAAAAACCACCAAAAAATAATGCTTGAAATTCAAAACAATCAATATATTAGCAGGCATGAACTATCACAATTATCAGGATTATCAATCAATCAAATAAGGGGACAATTGGATTACCTCAAAAAAGAAGGTATGATTCGTCGTGTGGGTGCAAAAAAAGGAGGATATTGGGAAATTATTCAGGAGAATGAGACAAAAATTGTGTTATGAACCTCACTGCCACCCACGTCAATTATCACATAGTTTGTCAGCGTAAGCTTTGGCTCTTCTCCAACGGTATCAACATGGAACACACCTCCGATGTCGTTGCCGAAGGCAAACTCATCCACGAAACCACCTATCCGCAACGTGCAGAACGTTATTCTGAATTAGAAATCGACGGCAGTGTGATTGATTTTTATGATGCCAAAAATAGAATCATCCACGAAATCAAGAAGAGTGATAAGATCGAAAAAGCGCATGAATGGCAAGTGAAGTACTATATATGGCTATTGAAGAAGAGTGGAGTTGATGGTGTTACAGGCATCATCGAATATCCCAAATTGCGTGAAACTACAAAAGTAGAACTAATCGACGAAGATGTGATCTGTATGGAAAAGATGATTGCCGACATTAATCTTTTGGTGGATTCGGAAACCTGCCCGCCAAGGATGGAAGCGAAAATTTGCAAAAGTTGCAGTTATTATGAATTTTGTTACGTTGAAGAGAGCGAATCATGAAAAAAACCTACTACTTGTTTAACCCCGGTCAGTTGTTACGAAAAGACAACACACTCAAATTTATCCCCATAGAGACTGACACTAATGGAGAAAATGAGCGGGAGGGACAGCCACGATACATTCCGGTAGAAACCGTAAGCGATTTATACGTTTTTGGTTCGCTGCATGCGAACAGCGCTTTGTATAATTTTCTCGGACAAAACAATGTGGCTGTGCATTTTTTCGATTATTACGAAAACTATACCGGCTCATTCATGCCAAAAGATTTCTTGCTATCAGGTAAGATGCTGTTGGCGCAAACATCAGCCTATCAAAACAAGAAAAAACGGTTATCTATTGCATGTCAATTTGTTGAAGGAGCATGGTACAATATGTCAAAGAACCTGCAATACTATAATCGTCGAGGAAAAGATACAGAATTCTTGATAAACCAAATGAATAACTATGCCTCCAAAATATCTGAAGCAAAAGCCGTTGACGAACTGATGGGCATTGAAGGCAATATCCGTCAAGCGTATTATGAGGCGTTTGATTTGATTTTGAACGACTTTGAAATAGGTGTGCGAACCAAACAGCCACCGCAAAATGAGGTCAATGCCCTCATTTCATTCGGCAACATGATGTGTTATTCGCAATGTTTACGTGCCATACACCAAACCCAACTCAATCCAACCATCAGCTACCTGCATACGCCCGGCGAACGCCGTTATTCCTTGGCGTTGGATATCGCCGAAATCTTTAAACCCATTATTGTTGATCGAACTATTTTCAGGGTGTTGAACAAAAAAGAGATTCAGGAAAAGCATTTCGACCGAAAATTGAACAAATGCGTACTGAACGAAAACGGGAAAAAGATTTTTGTAAAGGCAATTGAGGAAAAATTGACGGAGACCTTTAAACACCGTGCATTGGGGCGTAATGTGAGTTTCAAACACGCCATCAAATTAGAATGTTACAAATTAGCAAAACATTTACTTGACATTGAAACCTATAAACCCTTCAAAATGTATTGGTAATGTATGTAATCTTGGTATATGATGTAGGTGAAAAGCGGGTAGGCAAGATGCTCAAGCTCTGCCGTAAATACCTACACTGGATACAAAACTCTGTCTTTGAAGGGGAGATTACGGAAGTAAAACTCAAGGAGTTGATCTATCTATGTAAAAAAATTATGAACGAAGAGACCGATAGTGTCATTATATTTAAAAGTCGAGATGAAAGGTGGTTATCCAAAGAGATCGTGGGTATGGAGCGAAGCAGTATCGATAATTTTTTGTAATCAACCATGTCGATACCTTTCTTGATAAGGGATTTTTGAGAAAGTAGATCGCATCGTGTTCTTTGACATATTGATAATCAACGAAAATAATAGTTGTCGATCCTTAGGCAAAAAAATACTATAAGCCATCGACAACTTTTTCAAAAAAAAGTGCTACATTTGCAAAACGTAATTTTATAAAAAACAAGCATTTATTTATGCCTAATGAACGGACTTTAATCGTACCTGTGAGGAATTGAAATGCTGCTATTTCGCTGATGGGCACTCTTTTGACGAACAACTTTAATCGTACCTGTGAGGAATTGAAATTCTTTTCAAGCCCCTGTTGTTGAACAGAATCCCTATTACTTTAATCGTACCTGTGAGGAATTGAAATCTTTCTGCACATACGAATTATGCATATGAATCTGATACTTTAATCGTACCTGTGAGGAATTGAAATGATATGTCTTTGACTATCAGAGAGATGCTCGATCACTTTAATCGTACCTGTGAGGAATTGAAATCCGGGATCCTCGACGACCGTCGTCGCTGGTGCGATGACTTTAATCGTACCTGTGAGGAATTGAAATTGTCTAAAATTTTAACAGCTTATACTTTTAATTCTTACTTTAATCGTACCTGTGAGGAATTGAAATATGGAGTTTTCGCTTATTCGAGGGGTTAAGGGATTTACTTTAATCGTACCTGTGAGGAATTGAAATTGGCAACCCGATCAGATCCTTGTCTTTCAACCCGGACTTTAATCGTACCTGTGAGGAATTGAAATGATGATTATATAAAGACTTTTTTTTCCAAAATCTTGAACTTTAATCGTACCTGTGAGGAATTGAAATACGTTCTTTATAGTGGAGACGATAAGGTTTATGTACTTTAATCGTACCTGTGAGGAATTGAAATATTTCAACCCAGCGTGGAATGTTGATTTTCGCCTTTACTTTAATCGTACCTGTGAGGAATTGAAATTCGTTTGCAGGTTATAGCATTACCGCCTGTTCTGCAACTTTAATCGTACCTGTGAGGAATTGAAATTTTGTAAGTATCCCGAACTTTGCAGGCGATACCGACTTTAATCGTACCTGTGAGGAATTGAAATCTTGAGGTTGCGATGCTGTTAGACATTGACTACAAACTTTAATCGTACCTGTGAGGAATTGAAATCGTGTTCTGCATAGTCACCTCGTGCTATATCAGGAACTTTAATCGTACCTGTGAGGAATTGAAATGTCGTTATTCCTGCCGCCATCTCGTTGATGGGCAACTTTAATCGTACCTGTGAGGAATTGAAATTTGGTTCTCCTACAAATGAGCGTGTTTCTGCCCTTACTTTAATCGTACCTGTGAGGAATTGAAATCAGGTACTTCTGCAGGTGGTAATGTTGGTAGTTAACTTTAATCGTACCTGTGAGGAATTGAAATATGAGATGCAGAAGTCATTAAATGCCATAAGTTCACTTTAATCGTACCTGTGAGGAATTGAAATTGATTACCTACCTCATAACGTCCACTATACTCAGACTTTAATCGTACCTGTGAGGAATTGAAATAGAGGTATTGATGGACAAGAGGTTTCTATTAGGGACTTTAATCGTACCTGTGAGGAATTGAAATTAATATCCATTTTGGTGGGGCAATACTCAGCGCCGTACTTTAATCGTACCTGTGAGGAATTGAAATTATCAGCAAAGGTGTAAGTTTTCTCTTCTACACGTTTACTTTAATCGTACCTGTGAGGAATTGAAATCTGTGAACAGCGGGCTTAACTCCTCTGTGAACAGCGACTTTAATCGTACCTGTGAGGAATTGAAATTAAGATGAAGAGAAAAATCTACACTGTCTCTGATGTACTTTAATCGTACCTGTGAGGAATTGAAATGAACTTTAGATAACCCTTTGTGGTTATAAGCAAAAACTTTAATCGTACCTGTGAGGAATTGAAATGTAAGAATAGCATTTAGGACTGTTTCAGGCATTGAACTTTAATCGTACCTGTGAGGAATTGAAATGGTAATAGACGATCTGATTGACTACGTTAACGACAGACTTTAATCGTACCTGTGAGGAATTGAAATTTTCGTGCATATCAGCTTATTTATAATGAGTATTACTTTAATCGTACCTGTGAGGAATTGAAATTTTTCAGATGAAGAGATTGATTTATCGGATTTCTATACTTTAATCGTACCTGTGAGGAATTGAAATTTTAGAGAAGGCAATAAACACCTCAATGGCATCCAACTTTAATCGTACCTGTGAGGAATTGAAATAAAGGACATCCGTAGTATTCTTCACCACAATAAATTACTTTAATCGTACCTGTGAGGAATTGAAATCCGGAAAACTAAGTTACCACCAACGTCCTGAAAAACTTTAATCGTACCTGTGAGGAATTGAAATTACACGAACAGGCGTAAAACCCATGAAAAAGCAACAACTTTAATCGTACCTGTGAGGAATTGAAATAAGGTTGTATTTGCAGACAGTGTTTCTGCCTCACAACTTTAATCGTACCTGTGAGGAATTGAAATCTCCTTCATTCGGTAACTATTTTGACGTACTAACCAACTTTAATCGTACCTGTGAGGAATTGGGTAGTGTCATAATTGCGTTGAATTATATATCTTTGCAGTCAAAAAAAGCATGATACACAAGGAAGAATTACGTTGCCCCGTCTGTAGCGGCAATGATTTAGTCAAAAACGGCAAATCTCCCAACAGAACCCAACGCTGGCGATGCAATAAATGTAAAAAGAGTTTTCAGTTGGATTATCGTTACAATGCACATAAACAGGGA
>Ga0082212_10008910_pt1 | contig 13012 bp, 11 predicted proteins | sample TergutNt197P3_FD_71548 | JGI IMG/M metagenome (GOLD analysis project Ga0082212, IMG submission 71548) | Neocapritermes taracua P3 segment gut microbial communities from Petit-Saut dam, French Guiana - Nt197 P3 | ecosystem: Host-associated > Arthropoda: Insects > Digestive system > Gut ... | reverse complement strand
CGTCGCCGTCCCATACGGTGATCTTGTCGATCTTGAGGTTCTTGACGGCCTCCACCTGTGTTTTCACCAGGTCGTTCAGCTTGTCGGCGATCATCATTTTGACCGCCGAGTCGGCGCTGCCGCCGGCGGCCTCCACGATTTTGCCAAGGCCCGCCGCCTGTTTGGACAGCATGGCCTCGACGCCGCGCGCCTGCGCTTCCATGCGCGCGTATATGGCGTCGGCGTCGCCCTTGGCCTGACGGCGCAGTTTTTCGGCCTCGGCCTCGGCCTCGATCTCTATGCGGCGCTTTTCGATCTCGGCTTTGATGATTATGTCGGCCTCCATGGTGGCCTGTTCGCGGCGCGCGCGCGCCGTTTCGGCCTCCTTCTGGGCGGCGTAGGACTCCTCGAGCGCCTTGGCTTCGGCCACGTTCTCGGCGGCGGTGGCGCGCCGGGCGGCCTCGGCGGACTGCTGGCGCAGATTGGACTCGGAGTTGGCGATGACCACCTTGGCCTCGTTCTCGCCCTTCACGGCGTCCGAGTTGGCGTTGGACACCTGAACGCGCTGGTCGCGCTCGGCGTTGGCCGCGCCGATGTTACCGTCGCGGTTCTTCTCGGCCACGCTGATCTTGGCGTCGTTTATGGCCTTGGCGGCGGCCTCCTTGCCCAGCGCCTGGATGTAACCCGACTCGTCGGTGATGTCGGTCATGTTGACGTTGATGAGCCTTAACCCGATCTTCTTGAGTTCGCCCTCGACGTTGTTGGACACGGCGGCCAAGAATTTATCACGGTCGGTGTTGATCTCCTCAATGTCCATGGTGGCGATGACTAAACGAAGCTGGCCGAATATGATGTCCCGCGCCAACTCCTGCACCTCGTTCAGTTTGAGGCCCAGCAGGCGTTCGGCGGCGTTTTGCATGACCGAAGGTTCGGTGGAGATACCCACCGTGAACTTACACGGGGCGTCCACACGTATGTTCTGGCGCGACAGCGCGCTCTTGAGGTCCACGCCGATGGATATGGGCGTCAGGTCAAGGTAGCTGTACGCCTGGATGACCGGCCAGATGAAGGTCGCGCCGCCGTGCAGGCACTTGGACGCCGCCGAGCCGCCGCTCTTGTTTTTGCCGACCATCCTGCCGTAGATTACCATGATCTTGTCCGACGGGCACTTGCGGTAACGCGAGAGTATGGACGCCGTGACCACGAAGAACACCACCACGATGACGGCTGCCAGCACGATGCCGAAGGTGGTGCGGTCAAGGGTTCCGATCGCCGGTGACTGCAATATTCTCAACATGTTTATTATCCTCCCTGCCTCGAATTTTCACGTTCTACCACCAGCACGCTGCCGTGCATGATGTCGGTCACCCGGACCAATTCGCCGGTTTTTATGACGGCCTCGTCGTCGGTGGCCGCGTCGTACTGCGACAGCGCGCCGCGAAGGGTCAAGTTGATCTTGCCGTACCCGCCGCCCTTGGGCGGTATGGGCAGATACACGTCGGCGTATTGGCCGAGGGCCTCGCGGTAGTCTATGCCCCCGACGGATTGCAGGCCCAGCAGCCCGCGCGCCAAGAACGCGACGCCGATCATGGCGCCCACGCCGAACACCACCGCGAACGTCATGGACACCGGCCCGCCCGCGCCCATCTCATAGAAGCATATGCCCGTCCAGCCGAACACAGTCAAAAAGATGATAATTCCCCGCATGGTGAGGAACCGCAGCCCGTGGTCTCCAACGGCGTGGCCGTCGTGATGTTCCGCGCCGCCGGAGTGGTCTGGAATGTCCGCGCCCATGCCCGACGTGTCCGGGTCGAGCCCCGAATCGGCCGCGCCGCCTATGAACAGCATGACGGTCTGGATAACCATGAACAGCGAAGCCGGAAGCGCGATGTAGAAGTAAATCTTCTCCAACAGCGGCATGGCGTCAACCCACGAGAACATTTTTACACACACCCCTTCTATGGTGAATAACGCTTACTTTATCATAAAGCATGGCGGCGTTTTTGTCAAGCGTTATTTGCGCTTGATTTTTTGCGCGCTCTGTGATAATATGGGAAAAGCACATCAAACAAAGCACTTCCCGCCGCGAAAATTGCGAAGCAATTTCGCGTAGTTGCTATGCAACTACTGTAAGCAAAATTTACTTTTTAGGATTTGATGCACATGACGCTTGGGAACAGGATACGGGAGGCGCGGATACGCCAGCGGCTCACGCAGAAAGACGTGGCCGGGGCGTATATCACGCGCAATATGCTGTCGAAGATCGAGAACGGCAGCGCCACGCCGTCGGTCATGACGCTTAAATATCTGTCCGAGGCGCTGTCGGTGCCGGTGGGCTACCTGATGAACGGCGAAACCGACGGGCCTTCGGAACTGCGCGGGCATTTGAGCGAGATCGGGCGGTTAGCCGGCCTGATCATGGACGGAGCCCGCGCGGAACCGTTGGCGCTCTGCATCAAGGCGCGGGCGCTCTTGGCGTCCGGCGAGGCGGAGGCCGCCAAGGAACTCTTGACTTCGAGCGCCCCCGAGAATTTCAGCGCCGGGGAGCGGCGCGATATATACGCGGCGCTCGAGGAGTGCTGCAAGGCGTCGGACGACTACAAGGCCGCGTATGAGTACGCATGTAAGCGGATCACATGAGGATCGCGGTGTTTTCGGACTCCCACCGCATGGTGAGCCGCATGGTCACGGCGGTCGAAACGCTGTCGCCGGACGTCATCCTGCATCTGGGCGACCACATAGCCGACGCCCGGCAGCTGAGGGCCAGATTCCCCGGCGTGCCGGTGCATATGGTGGCCGGGAACTGCGACCTGTACGGCGGCGACCACGGCGAGACAGAACAGCTTCTCGAACTGGGCGGCTGCCGGATTTTAATGACCCACGGGCATGTTTACGGCGTCAAATCGGGGCTTGACGCCCTGATACGGCGCGGCGCGGAGACCGGCGCCGCACTGGCTCTGTACGGCCACACCCACGCCGCGCTGATCAAACAGGCGCGCGGCGTGTGGCTGATGAACCCGGGGCAGATGGAATCGGACAGTTCGTCGCGCCGCGCCTCCTGCGGCGTGGTGACGGCGGACAACGGCTCGTTTTCCTGCGAACATTTCTGGCTGCATCGCGGCGCGGGCGGCGCAATTGCGGGCGGCGCGTAAAAAATCATGATTGCATTTTACCCGCGGGCGTGTTATACTCTATTAGTTTACAGAAACATGCGCCGGGGGGTGATGATCGGATGGACAAAAAGCTGACGCTGTACGGTTTTAACAACCTGACCAAGACACTCAGCTTCAACATCTATGACATCTGCTACGCCAAGGGCGAGCGCCAGCAGCGCGACTATATCGCGTATATCAACGAGCAGTACAATTCCGAACGCCTTACCAAAATACTGTGTACCGTCACCGAGATGATCGGCGCGCGGGTGCTGAACATATCCAAACAGGATTACGAGCCGCAGGGCGCGTCGGTCAACGTGATGATCGCCGAGTCGTCGGTCAGCATGGAGTCACTCAACGAGTCCTGCAACGAGGGGCGTTTCTTTCCGGGCGCCATCAAGGCGCACTTGGACAAGAGCCACGTCACCGTACACACCTACCCCGAAAGCCATCCCGAAAACGAGGTATCCACCTTTCGGGTGGACATCGACGTGGCCACCTGCGGCGAAATTTCGCCGCTGAACACGCTCGACTTTTTGATAGGCAGCTTCGATTCGGACATCATAACCATAGACTACCGCGTGCGCGGGTTCACCCGCGACATGGACGGGCGCAAATTCTTCATAGACCACGACATCACGTCCATACAGGACTATATCGCCCAGAAAACGCTGACCAAGTATGACGCCATCGACGTCAACGTGTATCAGTCCAATATTTTCCACACCAAGATGCTGATTAAAGAGATCGAACTCCAGAACTATCTGTTCAACACGGACGTGTATGAGCTGCCGCCCAAACAGCGGCTGTCCATCAACGACGCGCTGCGCCGCGAGATGATCGAGATACACGCCGGCATGAACGTGTATGAGAGATAACCGTTGAAAAGGCTGACTCAAAACAGCGCGCCCATATACGAGGCGCTCAAGCGGCACAAGGCCAAGCGCGTTGTGCCTTTTGACGTGCCCGGCCACAAGGGCGGGCGCGCCACCCCCGAACTGACCGAGTTTTTGGGCGCGTCCTGCGTGAAGGCCGACGTCAACGCCATGAAGCCGTTGGACAACCTGTGTCACCCCACGTCGGTCATACGCGACGCCGAGATACTGGCCGCGGAGGCGTTCGGCGCGCGCGCGGCGTTCTTCATGGTCAGCGGCACATCCGGTTCGGTACAGGCTATGATCATGGCCGCCTGCAAGACCGGGGAAAAGATCATCATGCCGCGCAACGTACATCGGAGCGCCATACACGCGCTGGTGATCTGCGGCGCGGTCCCGGTCTACGTCAACCCCGGCGTGGATGAACGGCTGGGTATCGCGCTGGGTATGTCGGCGGACGGCGTGCGGGACGCGATGGACGCGCACCCGGACGCCAAGGCGGTTCTGATGAACAACCCCACGTACTACGGCGTGTGCCCCGACGTGCGGAAGATCGTCCGAATGGCCCGCGAACGCGGGATGCTTACGCTGGTTGACGAGGCTCACGGAACCCATTTCTATTTCGGCGGCGAACCGGATATGCCCGTTTCGGGCATGGCGGCCGGCGCGGACATGGCCGCCGTCAGTATGCACAAGACCGGCGGTTCGCTGACCCAGAGTTCCATGCTGCTGTGCGGCCCCGCCGTGAACGCCGGTTACGTCAGGCAGGTCATCAACCTGACGCAGACCACCAGCGGTTCGTATCTGCTGCTGTCGTCGCTCGACCTGGCGCGCCGGAACCTGGCGCTCAACGGCGCGGAACTGTTCAAGCGCGTGTCGGGGTTCGCGGACTACGCGCGCTGGGAAATCAACAAATTAGGCGGCTACCGGGCGTTCGGCGCGGACATTGTGAACGGCGATACGGTGTACGCCTTCGACCCTACCAAGCTGTCGGTGAACACGTTAGACATCGGGCTGGCGGGCGTCGAGGTCTACGACCTGCTGCGCGACGAGTACGACATCCAGATTGAGTTCGGCGACATGGGCAACATCCTGGCCATCCTGTCGTGGGGCGACCGCGAACTGGAGTTGGAACGCCTAATATCGGCGCTGTCCGAGATCAAGCGGCTGTACTCGCGCGACCGGGCCGGTCTGTTAGACCACGAGTACGTGGAGCCGCAAATGGTGTGCCCGCCGCAGACGGCCTTCTACGGCCGGAAGGAGACGCTTCCCATACGCGAGGCGCTGGGCCGCGTCTCGGGGGAGTTCGTCATGTGCTACCCGCCCGGCATCCCCATCGTGGCGCCCGGCGAGGTGCTGACCCGCAGCGCGCTGGACTACATCCTCTACGCGAAAGAGAAAGGCAGCCTGCTCACCGGCCCGCAGGACATGGCCATAGAGTTCTTACAGGTGTTAGGAGGGGCGTAATGGATCTCTGGTTTACCGAAAAACACACCGACGACGCGCTGTTCTCCATCAAAGTGGATCGCCAGCTTGTCAGCAAGCGCAGTGAATTCCAGCGCATCGACGTGTTTGAGTCCGCCGAATTCGGCAGGATACTGGTCTTGGACGGCTTTATCATGATAACCGAGAAAGACGAGTTCATCTACCACGACATGATGGTACACGTGCCGATGGCTGTGAACCCCGATATTAAGCGCGTCTTGGTGGTGGGCGCGGGCGACGGCGGCACGGTGCGCGAACTGACGCGCTACCCCGGCGTCGAACACATAGACATGGTGGAGATCGACCGTGCGGTGGTGGATGTGTGCAGGGAGTATTTCCCGCAAATGACGGTCGGTTTGGACGACAAGCGCGTCGATCTGCGGTTCGAGGACGGCCTGAAATTCGTGCGGTCGAAGGAGAACGAGTACGACCTGATCATTGTGGACTCCACCGACCCGTTCGGGCCGGGCGAGGGCCTGTTCACCCGCGAGTTCTTCGGCAACTGCCACAAGGCGCTGACCGCGCGCGGCATCATGGTCAACCAGCACGAGAGCGCGTATTACGACTCCTATGTGGAGGCCGTGCGGCGTATGCACCGGCGCATCGCGTCGCTGTTCGGCACGGCGCGCGTGTATCAGGCGCACATCCCCACATACCCGTCGGGCCACTGGCTGTTCGGGTTCGCGTCCAAGGGCCTGCACCCCATCGGCGACCTGCGGGCCGAACACTGGAACGCCCTGGGGCTGAAAACGCGGTATTACAACACCGAACTGCACAAGGGCGCGTTCGCCTTGCCCAACTATGTTTCTGAACTGTTAGAGTCAGACGGTGAATGAGGTGTGCGTATGAGTAACTTTATCGGCTGCGAGTCGGAGTACGGCCACGCGCGCGCGGTGGTTTTCGGCGTGCCGTTCGACTCCACGGCGTCCTACAGGCCGGGGGCGCGGTTCGCGCCCGCCGCCATGCGGAACGAGAGTTATGCCATAGAAACCTACAGCCCCATGCTGGAACGCGACATGGGGGAACTCTTGGTACACGACATGGGCGACCTCGAGTTCCCGCTTGGCGCGCCCGAGGCCATGCTTGAGGCGGTCGAGGAACGCGCGGCTAAGATATTGAAGGACTTCAAACTCCCGGTGATGCTGGGCGGCGAACATCTTGCCACGCTGGGCGCGGTGAGGGCGGCGCGCAAAATGTACCCGGAACTGCACGTCGTGCAGTTCGACGCCCACGCCGACCTGCGCGACGAATATTTGGGCGCCAAGCTGTCCCACGCCACCGTCATGCGCCGCTGCGCCGACGCGCTGGGCGGCAAGAGTTTATACCAATACGGCATACGCAGCGGGACGCACGAGGAGTTCAACTGGGCCAAGAACCACAGCCAGCTGTATAAATTCGGCGTCTCGGACGTCCCGGCCCTTGACGGCATTGGAGACGCGCCGTTGTATGTGACCGTAGACCTGGACGTACTCGACCCCGGCGTGCTGCCGGGCACCGGCACGCCCGAGGCGGGCGGCGTCTCGTACGCCGAGCTGCTGGCGGCGCTGAAGACAGTAGCCCAACGAAACGTGGTGGGCGTGGACATCATGGAGTTGTCGCCGCCGCAGGATCCCAGCGGGGGGTCTACTTTAACAGCTTGTACGCTGTTGAGGGAATTATTGTTAATGCTGGCTTGATGGGCTGTCGCCCTTCAAACTTCCCTTTTTATTCTATACCACTCAGTCCCTGTTGAGGCGCTTCGCCCTCAAACTCCCGACCAAGGCGGGCCATAGCGCGATGGCCCCCTTGGAACCCCCGCGCGGTCAAGGGGGAACCCCTTGACAATCCCCCGCAGTTTCTGCGGAACTGTGCGTATTTTATTGTGTGTGGAAATTCCGGGTTTTGCAGTGAGCATACTCAGATGTTAGCCATCCGCGCCCGCGCTAACGGGGTTTTTGTAGGGGCGCTACTCTCTGTGCTAACTGCGTTATGAATTCTTCTGACGTCGGTTTACCGCCCTTGCTATGCACACATCGGGCGTACCAGTTTGGGCTTTTGTATGCTTCATCAATGGCGGCTTGCATGTCATGTTTTACCTCCGCTACGCTCACACCGTACTTTTTGGCGATGTCCTTGTAGATTCTTTTCATCTTCATCTTGAATCACCTCTAATTTTATTGTGAATTTCGCAATAAAATAATTATACTGCGATTGTCGCATTATGTCAATCCTATTTCAGATTATACTTCTGGAATAAGGGGCGATGACAATGAAACCAAGAAGTTACCCGCCGGGTACAAAAAATATAGTCGGCTCAAAGGTTGTGGCACTCCGTAATAAACAAGGGTTAAAGCAAAAGGATTTTTTAGCGCATCTGCAAGTGCTGGGCATGGATGTCAGCGCGACGAGTTTGTCGCGGCTTGAGGGGCAATACAGGCTTGTACAGGATTTTGAGGTTGTGATTTTGGCCGAGGCTTTAGGTACGACAGTAAACGAGTTGCTGGGTGTATAAAAACATGCTATAATAAACATGGAAAATGTTGTACCACTTTTACGAAGGGCGGAATATTTTTGTTTCGTGTAGAAATATCGGGCGAACGCCTTCAAGTGCTGATCGGGGACAAGCAGGTATTGCTGCACACGCCCGACGACCCGTTCGTCCACGCCGGGCGCGGCAGCGGCAGCCTCACCATGACGGACGGCAGGTGGTCGGCGTCCGAACTGACCTCCGACAAGACGGCGCTCACCCAGTCGCAGTACGACGCGCGGCGTTCCAATATCCGCTTTTGGGGCGGCAACCTGTCGGTGACGTTTCTGCTCACCGACAACGAGGGCGACTTGGTTCTGTCGCTTCAGCGCGCGTCGATCGGCATAGACCGCCTGTGGCTGGCGTTTCCGGCGGCGGGCCAATGCGTGTTCGGCGGCGGCGTTCAATACGCCGGGCTTGATTTGCGCGGCCAGCGGCTGCCCATGTGGGTGGTGGACAGGCAGTTCGACAAGTCGCGCGTCAACCCGGTCACCAACCTAAAAATAGGCGGCCATATGGCCAGCCCGTTCCCGCAGCCGGTGTACGTCACCGAGAATTTAACTTTTGTATACGCCGTCACGTCGTCGTATTCCATCATGGACTTCAAGCACCCCAAACGCCACCGCATGGAGTTCTGGGGGCTGCCGCAGTCCATAACGGTGGGCGCGGCCGACACGCCGGAGGCGCTGATGGCGCGCATGACGCGGCTCACGGGCAGGCAGGCCATGCTGCCGCAGTGGGCGCAGGAGGGCGCGTGGCTCGAGATACACGGCGGCATCCAGCCGTTAGCCGACAAGCTGGAGCGGGTGGTCGATTCCGGCGCGGCTGTCAGTGCGCTTTACATCCGCGACTGGACCGGCGAACGCGAGACCGCCTCGGGCAAGCAGATTTTCTACGACTGGATATGGAACCGCGAACTTTACCCCAAATTAGACAAGCTGATCCCCGAGCTGACCTCCCGCAACGTGCGGGTTTTGGCGCACATCAACCCGCACTTGGCCATCGAGGGGCGGCTGTTCGCCGAGGCTTCGGCCAAGGGCTATTTAATCAAGAAGCACGAGGGCGGCAACTACATTACCGACATGGGCGGCTTTATGGCCGGTCACGTTGACCTGACCAACCAGGACGCCTGCACGTGGTTCAAGGAAATCATCAAGAACAATATACTGGGCTTGGGTTTCTCGGGCTATATGGCGGACATGGGCGCGTTTTTGCCCTCCGACGCCGTGCTGTTCAGCAAAGAGGACCCGGTGAAGATACACAACAAGTGGCCGTACCTGTGGGCCAGGCTGAACCGTCAGGCCATACGCGAGGCCGGGCGTTCCGGCGACACCGTGTTCTTCACGCGCACCGGGTTCGCTGGCTCCAACGCCCAGTCCATGCTGTCCAACGTCGGCGAGATCAACGCCGGGTGGGGCCGTCAGGACGGCCTGCCCGCCGCGCTCAACGCCGTGCTGTCGCTGAGTATGACCGGCATGGGCCTGAGCGTGTCCGAGGTGGGCGGCTCGGTCAGCGTGATGACCGGGCGCACCAAGGAACTGTTCCTGCGCTGGTTGGAGTGGTCGGCGTTCATGCCCATTATGTGCCTGATCGAGGGCGAACCGGAGGGCTGGCAGTTCGACTCCGACGAGGAGACGCTAAAGATGTTCGCGCGGTTGGTGAACATCCACACGTCCATGGCGCCGTATCTGCGCGCGTGCGTGCGCGAGAACGCCAGCGACGGGCTGCCGGTGGTGCGGCCCATGTTCCTGAGTTTCCCGGAGCAGAAGAATATGTATCAGATAAACGACCAGTACATGCTGGGCGACGAGATACTTGTCGCGCCGGTGCTGAGAAAGAAACAGACCGAGCGCAAGGTGGTACTGCCGCCCGGATACTGGCTGCACATGTGGACGGGCCGCCAGTACATCGGCGGCGAAACGGCGGTCTACGCGCCGCTCGGCAAACCCCCGGTATTCTACCGCCCCGCCGGCAAACACGCGCAGCTGTTCGACACGTTTTTGGCGAAGTATTGACATTTATTGAGGCGCTTCGCCCCCAAACTCCGGCATGTGTTGCCTGTACTTGAGCGGCACGAACTGGCGCTGGAGGTTGCGGTTGACGCGCTCGCGCTGGGCCATGCTCTTGAAGTACGCGCGCCACATGCCCTCGTAGCCTGTGGTATCGGCGATGGGCGCAAGCTCGTCCAGCTCGGTGATCCACCACGCGTCCGTATCGCTCACCAACGCCGTCATGCGGCGCGTGTCGCGCAGGATCAGCCGCTGGTCGTTGAACCGCCTGTGGAAGTGTTCGCCCAGCAGCGGCAAAATGTTGCAGTCGGGCGATATGTCGCCGGCGTAGACCGGGCCGTCTTCGGATTCGGTCTCGGTGAACCGCGTGATGCCCTTGAACAGGTGCGCCTCGGCCCCGGCGCGGCGTTCGGCGGTACACACCTTGTGTACGAACGGTTGCTGGCGCTGGGTGAACGGGTCGGCGTTCAACTCGAACCCGAGTTTCAGCGACTCTAACAATGCGTCCTCATAGCCCTCAAGTTCGGCCAGAAACCCGCGGTACGCGATCACCGGGACGTCCGCGCCCAGGCGCGCCATGCCCTTCGACAGCCGCCGCGCCTTCTCGCCGTCGGTCTCCGCGAACCGCGCGCCGAACAGCGACGGCTGGGCGGCGCGCGCCGAGACGACGGATGCGTCCGTCAGCTTGTAGGCGTCGAACAGCGCGGTCAGCAGGCCGTCCCACGTGCCGTCGTAGAGTATGGTCTCCCGGGCCGTCATGGCAGGGTTCCCGCCAGCGGCATGGGCAACTCCGCCAGATTCACCGGCGCGGCGAATTCCATGTAGGACGGGTTCAAGACGCCCGGCGGGAGCGGCGGCGCTTCGGGCGAATCGAACAGCGACAGCTGGCGGATGTCGCGCCCGTCGGTGAGTTGGCGGCGCAGCAGCGGGTGGCCGGGCGTGAGCATACCGCTGAATTTGCCGTCCGCGGTCAGGAAAAACTGCGCGCGCTTCATCACCACGCCTAACTTGCGCAGATGTTCGCCGCGCAGACGCCCCTGCCTGCGCGCGGCCACGATGCGCCGCGCCGACGTCGGCCCGATGCCCGGCACGCGCAATAGCACCTCCATCGGCGCGGTGTTGACCTCGACCGGGAAAGCCTCGGGGTGGCGTACCGCCCAGTCGCACTTGGGGTCAACGTCCTCGGGCAGTGACTGGTTGCGCTCGTCCAGCAGTTCCTCGGCGTCGAAACCGTAGAAGCGCATCAGCCAGTCGGCCTGATACAGGCGGTGTTCCCTCAGCAGCGGCACGTTCGGGTTGGGGCCTCCGGTCGGGCCGCTCTGGCCCCACTGCGCCGGCGGCACGAAGGCCGAGAAGTAGACGCGCTTGAGTTTGTAATGCCCGTAAAGCCCCTTGGACAGCTTCAATATGGTGTAGTCCGTGTCGGGCGACGCGCCGATGATCATTTGGGTGGTCTGGCCCGCGGGCGCGAACACGGGCGTTTCCGACCTGCGCCCGCTGCCGTCCTCGAGCAGTCCGCGCAGGGTGTTCCGCACCGTTTTCATGGGCGTCAGGATGTGTTCGGGCAGCTTTTGGGGCGCCAATCTGCCCAGTGACACCGACGACGGCAGCTCGATGTTACAGCTCAAACGGTCGGCCAGACGGCCCAGCGCGTCAATGAGCGCGGCGTCCGCGCCGGGTATGATTTTGGCGTGTACATAGCCGTTGAAGCCGTATTCGCCGCGCAGGATTTGAAGGGTTTCTATCATGTTCTCGGTGGTGTAGTCCGGGTTTTTGATGACGCCCGAACTCAAAAACAGACCCTCAATATAGTTGCGCCTGTAAAAACCGATGGTCAGGTCGGCCAGCTCGCGCGGCGTGAACGTGGCGCGCGGCTTGGGCGCGGAAACGCGGTTCACGCAGTAGGCGCAGTCGTACACACAGGCGTTGCTCAACAGCACCTTGAGAAGTGACAGGCAGCGCCCGTCGGCTGTCCACGTGTGGCAGATGCCGCACGCCTCCGTGTTGCCCAGCCCGCCGCGCTTCTCGGCGCGGTTAGAGCCGGACGACGAGCAGGACACGTCGTATTTGGCCGCCGCGCCCAGCACGGCCAACTTTTGTTCCATCTCCATAATGTGTCCCACTCCTTTGTTCCGCTGTGTTTTTTCTATTGTAGCACAGCTTGTGCGGGATGTCAAGAACATTTGTTCTTGTATTTTTGCATGTTTTATTTCTAATTTTATCTTTTACGCCTGTCGGGGATATTTCGCGCCGAAGCGCGAAATACCCCCGAAAAATTATTTACAAAACCCCCTATTCGGCCGCGCCGGAAGCCTCGGGCGGTGTGTCCGCCGCCGCTCCGAGCGGCGCGCGGGCGCGCTCGCGGTAGGGCAGCGTCAGCCGCACGCTGAAAATGTCGCCGTCTATCACCACGGCGAACGTGCCGCCGCACGCCTCGGTGAAGCTGCGCGCGATGGACAGCCCCAGCCCCGAACCCTCGGCGCTGCGCGACGCGTCGCCGCGCACGAAGCGTTCCGCCACCTCGTCGGGGCTGAAATTCATCTCGTAGCCCGACACGTTCTTGATCTCGAAGGCCACCGCGTCGCCGTCGCGCCGCGCGGAAACGTAGACGCGCGTGCCGGGCATGGCGTACTTCTTGGCGTTGTCGAACAGGTTGTGCAGCACGCGGCTGAGTTTAGAGCCGTCGCCTGTGACCCACAGCGGCCTGTCGGACAGATTTACCTTGAACACGGACTCGTCGGCGTCGGCGTCGGACAGCGTCTGCTCGGCCAGCCGCGCGAAGTCGAGCGTTTCGAGCTGTAACTCGCTTTGGCCGCTGGCGGCCTTGGCAAGCTCGAACAAGTCCTGTATCAGCGCCTTGAGCCGCTCCGACTTGGCCGCCAGCACGTCCACATGGCCCGCGGCCTCCTCCGGCAGCTCCATTTGACGCAGAAGCTCCACGTAGCTGATGATGGAGGTCAGCGGCGTCTTGAGGTCGTGGGACACGTTGGTGACCAGCTCCAC
>Ga0082212_10008909_pt1 | contig 13012 bp, 12 predicted proteins | sample TergutNt197P3_FD_71548 | JGI IMG/M metagenome (GOLD analysis project Ga0082212, IMG submission 71548) | Neocapritermes taracua P3 segment gut microbial communities from Petit-Saut dam, French Guiana - Nt197 P3 | ecosystem: Host-associated > Arthropoda: Insects > Digestive system > Gut ... | reverse complement strand
TGGCCGAACTCCACTTGCTACTCTTAGATCTCCTAGAATTGGGCCATCGGAACCTTATTTGAAACGTAATATTGAAGAAATGGAACAATACCTCATCAGTGTGGGTGCCCATTTATAACAAGAGGACGACTGTTTGGATACTGTGTGACCTCGAACTTAGAGTCGGAGTAAAGCCGACCCAGCAACACCTACCATTAGACCTCTTTCGTAACCCGTTGACCAAGAAAAAAATTGCTTGCCGGTATGTGCAATTTCGTGATGACCTTTTGCTGGATACGAAAGAAGTCTATTGAAGAAATCCAAGTCCAGTATCCAGAAATATTGAAGGCAATTGATGAACGGCGCAATAGAGAAATGAACGAACTCTCCAACGCCTAAAAACTTGTGCAAACCGCATAGGCCATGAGCCTTCTTTCTATTTTTCATACTGCTATGCACAATTTCTGCTGAAAGCCCATCCTGACCGCAAATAACCAAGTCTCTTTGTTATAACAATTTTGAAGGGGAACAATAGCTGTTCCCCATTTTTTTTGGTTTAGGAGGAACAATGTCAAAAAAATTGAAAGCGGAGGGTGAGGCAATCGCCGCCGCTCTTGAGAAACTGGCAGGTGTCGCATGAGCAATCCTGAATGGATAGCACACCTCGGTAGCGGGAAGTTGAGAAGCTATGTCCAGAAGTAGGGCAGTATCAAAAAGCACTTATGACCACCACAGCCGCAGAAAGGACAAATCAGCCAGGAACCGCAACCTACGCAGGGAGAATAAGGTTAGGTTGGGCAACGATCAATATCCATTGAGAATAGAAGAAGTCGCCAACCCTTATTATGTTTTTGGGGGCGGACATGGGTTCAAAAACTTTGAAGCCTACGTGGACTCGGAATTTGATGATTTGCACCATTTCATTGCAAGCGGCAACATGGCTCGTGGCTATTGCCCTCCCAAAATTTGTAAGCGCATAGGCAAGGATGCGCCCGAAATAACACGGAAAGACGTGGAGAAATACTGCCTTGCCAATTGGCACAAACTCGTAAGCAAATAAGCGCAAACATAGCCCCTATTTCTGCAATGCAAAAACGCCCCTGACAGCGACCAAGCTCTTTCACCTGAGCAACAGAGGCAAATATGACTATACCTTCAATCCTATCGGATAGACACCATAGCTTTCCTTCATTGGGCATACTCGAAAGGTTTGATTATTGGCGATGGGACGGATTACGGCATCGAGGACATCAGGGCCAATCAGTTTGGCTACATTGAGTCATTATTCAACCATGAGCGGAGCCGGAACCAGTTTATACAGCACCTCAACGCTATGACAAAAAAGACGGCTTGAGGTGAATATGAGCTATCCGCTAAATATTACCCGCAAGCAGTTTGAGGAGCCAAAGGGCCTGAAGTGCTTTCCCTTTGCATCAGGCCGATGGGTGACGCATTTTGCTGAAGTAGTTGGCATCGAGATCAGTCATGGGAAGGTTACGGACTTCCTTGTCATCAAGGGGCAAAACAAACAGGGGGATACTGGGTATGGCGTAAGGATTTCAGTTTCCCTTAATCCGAACTTTGTGCCAAATGACTGGCAGGACAGGGAGGGTCAGATAGCCAGAAACGCCGAAAGGCTGACAAAGATACTCAAAGCCTTTGATTTGGCTGTATTCGATGACAGCGGTGCATGGCTCCTTCCTGAGCGGTTCGATAGTGCCATTGGCAAAGTGTTTTCGTTTTCGATTATTGGAGCGGAAATGGATGGACTGCCTGTATATACCGACCGAGGCCACCAAAAGACGTTTGTGGCTTTCAGGGGCATAGCAAATACACTGCTGCCTGTTGTCATGCCGCCGGATGCGGCTGGGGAGAGGCCAGTGAGCAGTTGCGCCCTGAACAGCTATAATGCTTCTGCTTCATTTGGGGAAGAAGTTGCGTAGCAATGACATCCCGCCCTGTCTATTAACTGATGGGGCGGGAATGTTTGTTGATGAAAGTACGGTAAATTGGAGCGTATGGCTAGAAAACAGAGATTAGACCGATTAATAGGGCTACTAACTAAAGCCCCTCTGTCCCAAGAACAGACTGAGACTCCAGCAGAAAGTTTGATTCATAAAGGGCGAGACTATGGCCCTTTGTGCAAATTGCTCAGGGGTGAAGATGGAAGGAAATTGGAAAAAATCGTAGAAGACTTCCCAAAATCAATAGCACTTCCTAGATTAATAACTACTGTAAACAGGATATTTAACGACCAATTGTTGACACGAAATTTTCTGATTGCTGTTGCGAACTATTGTAATAATTGCCATTTAGACCAACTACTTGATGGGGCAAATCGCGCCGTAGAGCATCAAGAAGAAGTGATAAATGGCTGCATGGCGGTAACGAAGCAGATAGACAAACTCCAGCAGTGTTTGAAAGAATCGCCGAAAAGCCTTAAATCCTTGTTTAAGCAGCCTGTTTATCCGGCAGTTGTTGGGCAGCACATCTTTGCCGACATTACAAGCGGGCTACAAACAGAGTTGAAAAGCTTGAAACAAGCATTGAATCATTTTAGTAAACAGGCAAAAGCTACAAAAAGGAGAAAATCAAGGCTACTGTCAGGTGAGCGAATTACTCCTCAAGCGGCAGAGACTAAAAAAGAATTGCTTAGAAATTTGCTTGATGTGGTAGAGAAAGCAAATGGCGCAAAAATATACGCACATTTTTTTGCCAGAGCGATAGAGGCTTGGCGGACATGTACAGACCCCAGCATTGGTTTTTGTGATGTGGAATTTAAGGAACTCACCACCACTCACAAAGTCTGCACACCATACACAAAAGAAAACCTTGATTTTATTAGGGGAATAATGACCAAGGGCTAATTTAGGTATAAAAATGGTTCAAATTTGGGCAATTTTCTACCTTAATGCCGAAATATACCCATGACGATTCTAGAAACGTGACGGTGCAATCCTGTGCAATCCCGCGCAAGCGCACCTCGACGAGAAAGGATTTGTTATGAGTAACAAACCTCGGCTGAAACAGCCATTTTCGCCCCAATGGGCATCAGAACCGGAAGTTCTGGAAACCAACCCGCTCTCTGTATCGCTTGGCAGAGCGGCGGACATGCTTGACATAAGCAAAACCAAGTTCTATCAACTCGTGAATGATGGCGAAATACCTACATTTCACATACATAAACGCCACTTGGTCAGTGTCGAAAGACTGAAACAGTGGATTGCCGATCAGCATAAAAACAATAATGTGCTGACTGCCATGCAGAAAGGCGGTGTAGCGTGAGGCCGCGCACCCAGGCGGGGGGAACCGCCAAAAAAGCAACAGCGGCAGGTGCTGTAACACCTACCGCCAAGCGTAAAAACATTATTGCAAATTGCTTCCCCGACAGTTTATTCCGATTATTGGTTGAGCGTCAAGCAGATGTTACAAGGGAAATTGCCACTACCTTTGGCTCCAGGCTGGTTGTTAGCCATGCAATGATCAATGGCAAACAGTATTTTACTTTCACGCTCTATGACGGCATTATCGAAAAGCGTCCAGAAATGCTTGTGGTTGCTGTAGAAGATTGCCCAGCGTTAGACCCTGATTATTTGGAAAAAGTAATCAAGGCCATTGACGGTATTGATTGCGTGAGGTTCATATGATGACCCCGCAGGATAGATACGAGAAGCACACGCTTCCATTTTTAGATGCTCTGGCTGGCATTGATGCCCAATACCTGTTTGTCACCTTTGATGACAACAAGGCCCGCAAAGACCCCGGCCTTACCAAACAATTCTACGGCACATTTGCCCAGCACAAAGACAAGCTGGAGGCTCTGAACCGCAAAGGTGCTGGAATATTTGTGACAGTGAACCGTACCGCTGGCAGGGGCCGCAAGAAATCCGACATTATCGGGCTGACCTCTGATTTTGTGGACTTGGACACTAAGGATGCAAAAGAACCTTTCGATGTCAGCAAGCTACCAATTAAGCCAACCATGTTAGTCAAATCAGCTGGAGGATGGCATGGTTACTGGATGTTCAAGCAAATAGTGCCTTGCGATAAAGCCAAGCGAACTGAGTATGAGCGCGATTTGAAGCGCATCTGCAGTGCATTGAGCATATATGGCGCAGACCTGAAATGTTGCGACTGCTCAAGGATATTAAGACTGCCTGGCTATTTCCACAGAAAAGCTGATCCTGTCTTAATAACAGTAGAATCCGCCAGTGATGTCAGATATGCTCCTGAAGCTGTTTTAGAGCCTTTTCCAGTTGTCGAATCACTGTCTTTGTTTGCGGCTATTCCTACAGGAGCCACGCCAACAGGGACTAGGGCTGTGGCTGACGATGATAGTGCTACTGTTCCCCCTAGAAAATCCAATAGGGGTAGGAATATGGAAAAGATCATCAATTACATTAATAAACTTCCAGCCGCCATTCAGGGCAACAACGGTTCCAGGACTACTTTTGTAGCCGCCCTGAAACTTTCAAGCGTCTGGGGTCTGTCTGCGTCCGAGACTTATGACTTGATGCTGAACCACTACAACCCCAGATGTAGGCCAGCGTGGTCGCCGGACGAATTGTGGCATAAAGTCAAAAGTGCCGCCCATAGTGCAGGGAGGCAATCATGATGCGTAATTCTTTGAGTGTTGTGTCCAATTTTGCGAATAAACTTACTGGGAGCAGCGATGCCTCCCCTTCAAACACGGCTGTCGTTGAAGCTGAAATTATTGATGAAGTCAATAATGTCACCACTCCGCAAGACCCATCAGGTTTCCAATTGGAGGCAAAGTCTCTGTACAGGAACATAATTAAGGGGACAGGCGATAAAATTCAGACTATAAAAATGTGGATAGGCGACCCTATCAAAGCTATAGCAGTTGCCATTGACGCTTACAACTGTAATCCACACCTATTATTATCGAACGCTAATGATAGCTCTAACAAAGAGCTAATGATGCAGACAGGGTTATTATTCAGCGAAAAAGATTTAGCTCGCTACCTCGATAAACATGGATGGGCTGTAAATCCAAAAGCATTGCCCCATCTTGTTGAATATTTGTCGAATGAACGTAGGTGCGCTCCGCACTCGCATGGAATAACAGACAGTTGCGGATGGCAAAACAAAAACACCTACATGCTGCCTGATGGCACAACCTATGGGTCTGACAGCAAATTAGTCCGTCCGTCTGCTGAACTGCAAGGTAGTCTGGTTGAGTCAAACACCAGAGGCACTTTAGAAGGTCAGCTACAAGCAATGCAATTGGCTTGCGGAAATCCTTGGTTCCAGTTTTGTACCTCCATAGCTTTTGCCGGCCCATTGGTCAAAATCACAGGTTGCAGGAGCGTTGGCTTCAATATTTGTGCTAAAAGTGGGCGCGGTAAAACAATAGCTGCGGAACATGCTGCCTCAGTCTGGGGGAACCCATATCCGCTCCAGAATTGGAGAAGCACAGCTAACGCCTTGGAAAATCTTGCTATTAGGCATAACGATGGCTTTATGGTCTTGGACGAAATTCAAACTGTAGTCAATGCTGATGCGCTGGACGAAGCAAGCTACCCGTTGGCAAACGGCAAACAAAAGGCGCGTCTTAATTCCGACAGCACCCTAAAAAAGATCAGGAGCTGGGCCATCGTTTACCTAAGCACTGGAGAATTTGATTATGAAACTGCGCTGAAAAGAAAATCTAATGGCAAAATCCAGCAATCACAGAGCGGCCAGGAAGTCAGATTAATCAGCATCTACGCCCCAGAAACTGATATGGGCTTGGTAAGTGACTTTACAGCCCACGGATGCGGCAGTAGCAAGGAATACGTTGAACGTGTCGAAGTAGAGGTCAGGGCGCATTATGGGCATCTTGGACGGGCCTATGCCGAGAAACTGACCGATGCAGTCCAGTCTGACCCTGAAGGCTTCAGGGCCTATCTGATACAAACTATGGACGATTGGAAAGCCACCGTAGAAAAAGGTGGCAATCAGGTAAACCGAGTAATAGATTCTTTCGCACTGGTTGCCGCTGCTGGAAAGTGGGCCATCGAACAAGGTCTGCTACCTTGGGGTGTGGATGATGCTTTTAATGCCTGTAGGACGGCCTACAAAGCCTTTCTTGAGGGACGTGGTTCCAGCATTGACGGAGAGGATTTGAAAATCCTGAAGGCGATCCTGAAAACCGTGCAGACCCAGAGCAACCGATTTGCGGCTCCTGGCATTGCACTAAGCAGTGTTCCGAACTGCCTTGGGCGATTGGTCAACACAAGAAAAGACGATGAAGGCAACGCCGTTTCTGATTACGACTTTTTATCCACTGGACTCCAGGAAATATGCGGATGCGACATTGACCGCATAACAAAGGCCATAGATGACCAAAAGTGGCTGGAACACGCCAAGAATGGCGACAATTCGACAAAAACAACAATAAAAAAAGAGCAGTGGCGTTTCTATCGCATCCTGCATGACAAGGTGCGGGAGTTTGGGATGTCCCTTGATGGTGTAGCTGATGAGGATAAGCCTGGAGTAGGCGATACTACGCCGGAACCGTTGCCAGTGCCGTCTTTGTTTGATTTGACCTTGTAGTTTGCACGAGTATATTTCGGGGGTGGCATAAGTACATGTCGCCCCTTTTAATCATGTACTTGAACAAGAGCTTAGTACCGCAGGCATTTCGGTGGATCAAGTACACAAGTACATCAGGTATGCCGAAATTCAGAGCGGGAGAAAAAATTGGATGCCGTATGGTAAAGTAGCTGAAACCTAGTTACTGATGCTGGTTTCGGCTGATTCGTTTTCATTATTGACCAGAGAAAGACACCATGATTCAGCACTAATTTTCTCCTATATTTCTCCTGGAGGGCGTTTTCTCATCTTTGGCGAAGTCGTTAAAAATCAAAAACGCCTTGAAATTCAAGGCGTTTGGTGGTGGAGCTGATCAGGATCGAACTGACGACCTCTGCAGTGCGATTGCAGCGCTCTCCCAGCTGAGCTACAGCCCCATAGGTACTCACATCAAGTTGCGTTCAAATGACTTTGAACGCGAAACGCCAAAACGAACATGACGTTGCAAGTGGACAGAATAGCGTGAGAAACGGTTGATTTGCCACAAAGCCCAACGTGAAAGCCTCGCGTATTCATTGCGACAGCAAATGAATACCGAGATTTTTTTCAAACGCGAGCAAAGTCCGCATTATCAAAAACCAGCGGGTGCCGCTTCCGCGTCACCTGATACTGGTGCAGTGTAACACTTAAATGTTGCAAGCATCTAAAGCGTTACTAGGTACCAGGTCGCAATGCTTTGATTGCAACTCAGTGTCACTATAGTTTGCCAACGATTTAGCATCCAGGTCAATAGCAGCTATCGAACATCCGTCTCTACACAAACATAAATGGTGTCGAAGGGTTCGTGCAGGTTTCTGTCATCAGTCCTGATCCCTGTACTGACTACACCTAAGCGTGAAAGCTCTCTTTGAAGCCCTGCAAGTCGGTCAACCAAAAGTTTTTGCAATTTAATATGTTTTTCGGGGACGGCCAAAAAATACCTGACATCTTTTTTGCCCCACTCTTCAACCCACTGCTGTAATTTTTCAATCCCTCTGAGCGACAGTTCAGCACTCTCCGGCAGGAAATAAAACGGGTTTTGGGCAACAATTTTGGGCAGGGCAACAGCTTGCTCGGCATCATCCTGGTCTTTCTGGGCTGCCGCTTCTGCCTCTGCTATATGGCTGGCAATGATGTCATCAAGGGTTCTTGGGGCATCTGGCGGCTTGATTGCACTTTCTTGCAATAGTTGAGAAGCGAGAGGAACACCTGACTCCTTTGCTGCTGCTTGCGGAGGCGAACTGGAATTGCCTGTAGACCTGGCACCACTATCGGAGGGCTTACCAGTTATATTTTGTCCTACAGTGCCTATGTCAGGGCGTGGAAGGGGCGGAATTACAGGCGGGTTGAGGGGAAAGGCAAAGTCATCTTTGAGGTGCTTAGCCTCCATGCTGGAAATATCTGGGATACCCAACGAACCCAGGGGATATGCAAGATCACCCTTTAGTGGGAAAGTATCTCCCCGGACTTCAAGACTGGCGGTTGCAGAGCCACTCTGGACTGTCAATACACGAAGCGAACCAATGACTCTATCATCTTTGAGTCGTTTCAGGATTAGTATTTCACCTGGTTTAATCCTTGAAAGAGGTTCCCCTTCCAGGCGATAAATCCTACCTTCGGGCGTGAATGGAGGCTTCCCTGTCTGCTCCACAGAGACAATCCGCAATTCATCGCTCTGCGGCGCAGAGGATGCAGACGGCTGTGCCGATACAGTTTGCAACAAAATGAATGCAGCGGTGAGAGCGGTAAGAAACATAGGCCTCAAAAATTTAGTCATAGCCCTTCAAAACCTGAACAACCCGCATTTGCGGATGGGATGCCAAAGCAACCTGTCAATCGCCCTGGTGAAAGCGCGAATGCGCCAGACTGCGCCGATAATGGAGCGAGCCGCCGCCAGGCGGGGAGTGGAATGGGAGGCGTAGGCAATCTGCCTATGCTGTTACGGTTGTAAAGTGCCTTAACTATAACATGAATTCAGTCAAAGCACGGCGATGTTTAGTTTTTTCAGCAGGTACCCCAAAAAATAGAGGGAACCGGTAACAATGAGTGTATCGGCAACATTCCCCTGAAGTTTAGGGACTAACTCATCTAAGGAAAGCAGCGGCAAATCCCCATAGCCTACCCGCCTCCAGGCATCCTGCAATGCCTCACCCGTGGAGTAGCGGGGGCCATCGATATAAACCAAGGTAACGCTCAATGGGTTTGTAGATGCCAGATGCCTTGCCATGCCCTCAATATCCTTGTCACCCATGGCACTAAAGACAAGATGAGCGCGTATTTCAAATCTGTTGATGTGGTTTGCCAGAGCCTCGGCCCCATTTGCATTGTGTGCGCCGTCAAAAATTACGTTGGACAATCCCGGTACCTTCCATAGTCGCCCCGGCCATACAGCCTGGGACAATCCATGGTAAATTTCATCATCGTCAAGTTCCCAACCCATTTGGCGCAAGACATCTATGGCTGTTAACGCTACGGCCAGGTTTTCTATCTGATGGCTGCCGACCATGTTTATGCGATGGCCGTTGACGATGCTGTGATCCCAAAAGATATTGGCCGATGGAATGGATGAGGCCACTATTATTGGAGCGGATTCGCAAAGGGGGGCCACCCAGTCAGGATTAAGGCCAGAACCCAGCACCAGGGGGCGGCCATCCCTGGCAGTGCATAGCTTTTCTCTGGCAATTGCCTCAGGCGTTTCGCCGAGGTGGGCCATGTGATCCATGGCAACGTTTGTCAATATTGTCAGAATGGGATCAAGGATATTGGTGCTGTCCCAGCGTCCGCCCATGCCTACTTCAACCAGAGCCAGGTCAACTGATGACTCTTTGAAGGCCAGAATTGCAGATGCTACCATCAATTCAAAATAAGTCGCCTTTATCCGGACGGCTCTTTCTACCTCCAGCACTCGTGCCAAAAGCGAATCCAAATAGGCTTCGTTGCAGTACATCCCGTCAATCCATATCCTCTCAGTTGGAGACAATAGATGGGGGGAGGTAGTCCAGCCGATTTTTATTCCAGCCGACTTCAGGGCGTGGGCCAAAAAGGCTCCTGTTGAGCCTTTACCATTTGTGCCTGCAATGAGAACAGAAGGGAAAAAGTTTTCAGGATGCCATAAGCCCTTCTGCAACTGGCGGATATTGTCCAGACCCCTCTTGATGCCCCAATGGCCACGGGATTCAAGTGTTGCCAGTGCGTGCAAAGCCAGCCTGTCAATTGGGGCGGAGTGCCTTAGGCCCTTGTTTCAGCTTTTCAAATAACTGAATAAGGTCATCCTCGCTTGCAAAGTGAAATACCAGTGAGCCGCCCTTGCCTTTTGGTTTAATTTCAACTCTGGTGGCCCAGGTCTGTGTTAGTTTCTCAGCTGCATCCTTGATAAATACATCCTGGGGGTGCTTTTTCTTTTGATTTGTGCCTCTGATTTTTGCGATTTGTTGTACCCGGTTTTCAAGTGCCCGAACGCTCAATTGTCTCTCAATAACTTCATGGGCCAAGTGAATCTGTTGCTGAGGGTTCTCAAGGCCAAGCAAAACTTTGGCATGTCCGGCTGAAAGTTGCTCTTTGGCTACCATATTTTGCAGTTCCAATGGTAGCCTCAATAGCCGCATGGTATTCGCTACCTGCGGACGGCTCTTACCAACGCGGTCGGCCACTTGTTCCTGCGTCAATTGGAGCAGCTTTCCAAGCTGTGAATATGCCTTTGCTTCCTCAATGGGGTTTAACTCCTGCCTCTGGATATTTTCTACCAGGGCAAATTCCAACAGGCGGTTGTCAGGGATTTCCTTGATAACAACCGGCACTGTAGGGATGCCAATCTTTTTTGCAGCTCTCCACCTGCGCTCTCCAGCAATGATTTCAAATTTTTCACCGACCCTGCGGGCAACGATCGGTTGAACCATCCCATGTTGCTTGAGACTGGCCGCCAGATTGTCTAGCGTAGCCTCATCAAAGGATGCCCTTGGCTGGTGTCTGTTGGGCACCAGTGAGCCGACAGGAACCTGTTTTGGTGACACTTCTTCCTGGGAGTGCTGGCTCATTAACGACGTTAGCCCTCGTGCCAGGGCAGGGCGTTTTGTAGTCATGAGCGATCCTTCGGAGGATTGAATTCCAGCCCCAGCCATTCTCTGGCCAGATTCAGGTACGCCTGGGCACCTTTGGATTTCAGATCATAAAAGGCAACAGGCTTGCCGTGACTCGGAGCTTCGGCCAATCGGATGTTGCGTGGAATCATGGTTTGGAAAACCTTGTCTGGAAATGCCTGGCGGACTTCATTGGCTACAGCAGCCCCAAGGTTGGTGCGCTCCTCTGCCATTGTCAGCAGGATACCCCCCAGGGCCAGCCTTGGGTTTGGGCCTACCTGGATTCGGCGGATGGTTTCAAGCAATTCTGCCAGGCCATCCATGGCAAAAAACTCGCAGGGCATCGGCACTATGACCTCATCCGCAGCGGTCAGGGCATTAAGAGTAATCATGCCGAGGGCAGGCGGTGAATCTATCAGGATATAGTCAAAGCGTTCAAGCACAGGCTCCAGAGAATTGCGGAGTTCCTGAAGCTGGGGCAGTTCAAATAGTTCAAACTCCAATTGAGCCAGGTCTTTGCCTGCCGGTATCACCTGAAGCATGGGGACTTCGGTACTCAGTATCAGCGATTCAACCGGAGAACCCTTCATCAGTGCATAAGAGCCGGTATTTTGGTTCGACTTGGGAAAACCAAGGCCCGTAGTACTATGCCCCTGGGGATCAAAATCTACCAGGAGTACAAGTTTTTCCATCATCGCCAGGGATGCAGCAATGTTGATGGCGGATGTAGTCTTTCCCACGCCCCCTTTTTGATTAGCAAGGGCCACTATCTTTGCAGACATGTCAATTTCTCGGTTTCATCTGGTTACAAAACTTGTGTGGCATGGTTCCTCGTCTGGAACATATTATATCAGTTGTCAGTTGTTAGTTTATGAATCATTTTTCTGAGTTCTTCAACTACGCTCTGCCAGTCACCGTGTGCAGGTTGTCTAAGCAGTGTTAGTGACGGATACCAGGGTGTCTGTCTGCCTGTAGCTCCCCACCGCCAGTCAGGCTTAAACGCCAATAATACTACTGCTGGCAAGCCCAGGGTGCCCGCCAGGTGTGCCATCGAGGTATCTACTGTTACAACCAGGTCTAGTTGCCTGATAATCTGGGCAGTATCCAAAAAGTCATTTATGTGGTGTGAGAGGTCGATGAATCCAGGCAAATTTGGCAACTCGGTTGCCTTCGGCAATTGCAACCCGTACCAGGCGATGCCTTCTATGTCTGCCAATACATCTAAATAGTGGGGATTCATGCTTCGATAATGATCGTTATCATGTCCCTTATTACCAGCCCAGGTTAGCCCCACTTTGAATCCTGGCCTGTCCAGTTCTGGTATGGCTTGTGGTTCTGGTAATGTTGGTGGCGGAAGCGGGGCCAAATCGGATAGGCCGATGTCAAGGATTGCAGGCAATTCTATGATTGGAACAGACAAATCAAATATCGGCATAGGCTCACCCTCAAGGGCAATACCATCAATGTCATAACTGTCTTCGAAATAGGCAAAGAGTCTCCAGAGTGGCCTGGGAATCCAAAACAGGACACGCCCGTCAAATCGCTTTAGACGTGGAATAAGACGAGAAAACTGGAGGTTGTCGCCAAGGCCCAGATGCCAAATTACCAACAGTGTACGCCCGTCCAACGGCTCGCCCCGCCACATCTTTCCAATATGCCAGCCCGTAACCCCCCAGCCTTCTGTATCCTCGTTGGCTCGGGCTAATACGTTATCCCAAGCTTCATGGTAGCGGTACTGGAGTAGCTGTAGTAAACCAAGGTTTCGGCGGGACAAGACATCATTTTTATCCAATTCCAGTGCTTTATTACAATCCTCCTCGGCCCCTGCTAAGTCCATCATGTTTGACTTAATATAGCCCCTGTTTACGTATAAGTCTGATACAGAAGGATAATTCTGGATTAACCTGTCATAGACATCCAATGCCTCCTCAAACTGTCCTTTTTTATTAAAAAACCCTGCCAAATCAGTAATTTTTTGAAAACTTGCCAGGGCATCTTCAACCAGCCCAAGTTTTTGCTGGGCATTGGCAAGGGCATAGAGGGCATGTGAATTCTCCGGCCCTGATTCCACCGCTTTCACGGCCATATCCTGTGCTTCTTCCAGGCGGCCCATTTCAAGCAATACGGCGGAGCCATTAGTCCAGGCATCAACAAAGTCAGGGAATTGCCTCTGGATGCGTTTATAGGCCACGAGTGCCATGCTAAGGTTTCCCTGGGACTGGTGGGCCGAGGCCTCAGTGAATAACTGAACAAGAATCGGGTTTGGTTGCTGGCTGTCCTGCATTTTATTGATTACCTGAATTAATACGCTCTGTTATTAATATCCTCAATTCACCAACCACGCTCTTCCAGTCACCGTGTGTAGGTTGTCTTAGCAGGGT
>Ga0082212_10008908_pt1 | contig 13012 bp, 6 predicted proteins | sample TergutNt197P3_FD_71548 | JGI IMG/M metagenome (GOLD analysis project Ga0082212, IMG submission 71548) | Neocapritermes taracua P3 segment gut microbial communities from Petit-Saut dam, French Guiana - Nt197 P3 | ecosystem: Host-associated > Arthropoda: Insects > Digestive system > Gut ... | reverse complement strand
GCTAGCGGTGCGAATACCAGACCACAAGGGCTGCCTGGCCGACCTCCTAGAGTTCTTGGACAGCGAAGATGTCAACATCGAGTACGGCTACTGTTACTCGGCAAACAATGGCTACGCTATCGACGTCCTAAAGGTCTCAGGCGACGAAGTTGAAGAACGACTTACCCTAGCTGGCTATCAGCTCGTCGCACCTAACGAGGTCTACGAACTCGACTAAGCACCCTCATCTTCGTCACACAGGAGTAGCAGAACTCGAATGCTGCGACGGACTACATGCAGCGCACTGCAACTGCGTGCAGCGCAGGCTCCGTGCAGTGCGCAGCACGTAGTCCGGGATGACAAGAAAGAGGACAATAAGACGTGCAGCAAGAACTGAGCCTGTGCGGCATGCAGTTGCAGCATTCGACCAGCGGTACTCAGAAGTAGTTGAAACCGGCGCGGAAAGCCGAAATGTTGACCCGGACAAGTCCCGGCGGGAGCCGCAGCGCGATTTGTTCTTCCCAAACCGCAGCCGTAAAACCGAGTTCCTTTGCCAAAACTCCAAGTAAGACGACGTTACTGCACTTTGAGTTTCCTAGCTGTTCGGCTAATTGCACTGCGGGAACTAGGCGTGCGTTCGCCGCCAACAAGGTGCTCGCAGCTTCTTCAGGCATGGAAGCATTACCCGCCAAAACTGACAGCGGTTTGATCGTCTCCTCGCTTACAAAGAAACCCCCGCCGACTTTTAGATATGGCAGATTACGCAAGGCTTCGGTGGTTTCAAACGCAATGATATGGTCGGCATACCCGTGATCAGTCACCATCGCAGCTACCGTCTCCCCGAAGCGAACCACCGTAGTCACCGCGCCGCCGCGCTGCGCCATACCGTGAATCTCAGAGAGTTTAACTTGCCAACCGGCCGCCATTGCGCAATGTGCCAACAGATCAGCCCCCAAAATGGTGCCCTGTCCGCCAACACCGCACAGTAACACTGTCACTGTTTTCTGCGCGTCAACCGCTTGCAGATCGCAACCGCTGTCACGTCCTAGTTCAGGCATTTCCCACCTCCGCAACAGTGCTAGCAACAATCGCACCCGGGGCGCAGTACTGTCCGCATTGGCCACACCCGACACATTGGGCGGCATCAATTACTGGAAGCCTGGAAGTCTCGTCACGCGAAATAGCCGGACACCCAAGTGTGAGGCACACTCCACAATCGATGCAGTCTGCGGTAATTGTCACCGGAACTTGGCTGGTTTTGTCCAGTAGTACGCAAGGTGCACGGAAAATCAGCACGCTCAGAGCCGGATTCTTGACCGCAGCCCGCAACCCGAGCCGCACCGCCTTCATGTCATTTGGGTCGACCGTTTGACAATCTTCCACGCCCAAGGCACTAACCAGCGCTTCAAGGTTCAACTCGTTTGCTGGGCGATCTTGGAGCGAGAGTCCATTAACGGGGTTCCCCTGCCGTCCAGTCATAGCGGTTGTGCGGTTGTCGAGAATCACCACCGTCCCGCTCCCGCGGTTGTAGACCGTGTTCAACAGTGAACTTACCCCCGAGTGTGCAAACGTCGAATCTCCAATCACCGCCACTACCGGTCGGTGTTTCGGCTTTGCTGCCAACACCAACTCCAAACCGTGCGCCATCGAGATGGATGCGCCCATGTCAACACAAGTGTCCATGGCATTTAGCGGCGGTAGCGCACCGAGCGTGTAGCAACCGATGTCGCCACTGACGATGGCTCCCATACGTGCCAACTCCTTGAATACCAGCCGATGTGGGCAACCTGCGCACAGCGTCGGGGGACGCCCGGGAAGATCACTGGGAGCGGCCAGCGTGTCGCTGTTAGGTAACCCGAACCCAGCGCGAACCAGCCCTGGAGTCAATTCTCCAGCTAGCGGAAGCGGTACGGGTGTGGGTGTGACTGCAACTCCGAGCGCCTTTACCTGGCTGGAGAGGTAATCGGACGCTTCTTCCACCACATAGAGCTGCTCCACAGCTTGCGCAAAATGCGATAAGGCCTGGGCAGGCAGCGGCCAACTGACACCCAGCTTGAATACGCTGGCCGCAGGAAGCGCCTCTACTACGTATTGGTAGACCGCGCCAGCACAGACAACGCCGATCTGACGCTCCCGCCAGAAAATCTCGTTCTGCGGGCAGGTCTCGACCCACTCACGCATGGCGGCCACATGGGTGTCCAAAAGTGCGCGGCGTTTCCTTGCGAAAGCTGGCACCATGACCCATTTGGAAGGGTCAGTTTGGTATTCCTTGCCGGGCACTTCAGTGCGAGCGCTAACCGATGTCAAAGTCTTAGCATGGGAAATCCGCACGGTGGAACGCAGTAGAACTGGAGTGTCGAAGCGTTCCGAAAGCTCGAAGGCCGCTTTGGTGAAGCTCAACGCCTCAGCAGAGTCGGCAGGTTCAAGGATGGGGATGCGTACGGCCAGCGCGTAGAAGCGAGAGTCTTGCTCATTCTGGGAGGAATGCATTCCAGGATCGTCAGCAGCCAAAATGACCAACCCACCGTTAACCCCGGTATAGGCAGCAGTGAACAGCGGATCGGCAGCAACGTTTACGCCGACATGCTTCATGGTTACCAACACCCGCGCGCCTGCCGCGCTTGCGCCCAGCGCTACCTCCAGCGCAACTTTCTCATTGCAACTCCACTGTGCGTAGACGTCGTCTTTTTCGGCGAAACTTTCCAAGGCTTCAGTAGATGGGGTGCCTGGATACCCTACCCCGATGGTTGCTCCAGCCTCCCAAGCGCCTTGGGCTATCGCCTCATTCCCCGACAGTAACTCCATACCTTTCCCTTCCACCGGCCAGCCCCCTAACATACCAGCCGGATATGGCTGCTTCGGCCACGGTTCTAAGAACAGCACACAACTAGTCGGAAATCGTGACGTTATTGAAAGGCATAAAATCCGCAATGGCTGGAAATACCCAGGCAAACAGCACATATACGACTATGGCGGCCAAAACTGCCAACAACCCGACCTTCACCGCTGGCGAGCCAGGCAAGACCCGCCACAACAGCCCATAGAAAGACACTTCAGTCCTTGACTTTTAATAACTCGGCTGGAATGCCTTCAGCGCGGGTGTAGGTTGACAATAATCTCCCATGCTGCACGTATCGCAGTCGAGAACTGAACTCGGGGTGGCAACTAGTCATAGTGAGCAGGGCTTGGGTCGGCTTCACCCCAACACGGTTCGGCACTGGCAGCACCACCGCTGTTTGAGTTGGCAAAACCACTTCGTAGTCAGTGATCTCATACACAAAAAAATCTGTAGCAGTCTCGACGATAATATGGTCACCGCGTCGTAACTGGGCGATCTTGCTGAATGGTTTGCCGTAAGTTGTGCGATGCCCTGCCATTGAGAAGTTCCCGACTTCCCCAGGCAGCACCGTTGCCGGATAGTGACCAATGCCTTGCATCAAGATTTCGCGCGTTACGCCCGTAAACAGTGGTCGGGCGTAATCAGTTCCGAACCTGGGGATATGAACGATTGCGAAGGCACCTTCGGGTTGCGTACCAGCTTCCGATTCCTGATTCGGCGTTATACGTGACGCATCCTTATCCTCGACATCACCTGCAAAGTATTCAGTTAGGTTGGCGACGACAGCCGCCTGTTCACCGTCGGCGATTACGTCTGTCCACACCAATTGCCAAACGGCGAATAGCCCGACTACTACCCCTAAAGTGACAAGAATCTCACCGAGCAGTCCAGCCGCACCTCGCCAGGAATGGCGACGGCCTTTGGCGAATTTTGCGGCGGTCATTGACTCCTCCAGCTAAACGGCGACAGCTCTAGCGTAGCGTTCTATCCAAATCCTTGTCTTCTAGCCTAGAATGGTTATGAGATAGTGGGATAGTTATGCAAAGACGATGCTGTTTCGTCTTGACTTGAGCACAAAATGGCGAGGGGTATCAGTTGATGAAGAAGCCAAGGGCGACTCGCCGAAAAAGGTGGCTAGCGTGCGGCACGGCTCTCGCCATATCCATGTTTGCCTTGAGCGTGCCGCCAATAGTACAAGCTGCCGACACAACCCCGTTCGAGATGAGCTTTTCCATCAATGCTCACGGCGATCTTGTCACTATCGGCAACACCCTTATGACCTGCATGCCGGGTCGAGATGACTGCGAACTTGCGATGGATGATACTGATAACTATTCCAACGCAGGTTTCATCATAAACCTCGACATGGACGACGACCCGAACACATTTAATTCTTCGGCAGCCCTATTCACGTTACCAGCCGGCGGTGAGGTGCTATGGGCGGGACTCTATTGGGGAGCAAGGCTCTCACGCGGAGGCACGATAGCTGGAGGTGGCCTGCCTGCATCAAATGCCACCGATCGTGACAAAATGTTATTCAAACCTCCAGGTACGTCAGACTATGCGACAGTTACAGCCACGAAGCATTTTGGGCCAGAGAGTGATTATCAGTCATATCAGGAGTTCGCCGAGGTCACCGACCTAGTAGCTGCTGCTGGCGGTGGGATGTATTGGGGGGCTAACGTTCAGGCCGGAACTGGCTCAGATCGTTATGCGGGGTGGGCGCTAACTGTGGTCTACCAAGCACCGGGGATGCCGCTGCGAAATTTGAATGTTTTTGATGGTTTTCAAATTCTGAGCACTGGTACTGCCGGTAGCAGGGAAGTGCAGGTGAGACTCTCCGGTTTCCTGGCTCCGATGTATGGGCCAGTGAACGGTACCGTAACAGTTGTAGCTTGGGAAGGTGATGGCAACGTACCCACCCAAACGAGAGCTATCTTGCAGGAGTGCGTTTTTGAGCCTGGGAACCTTCCGACATGGTCAGCCGACCTGCAAACTCCGTTATCGTCGGCGAGAAAATATTTTAACTCTACAAATGACTTCTTTGGTCAATGGGTGACCAGTGGGATTCCGGCGATGAAGAATTTGTTCGGGGTGGATATAAAGAATCAGAGCCTCCCAAACGTAATCCCAAATGGTGACGGGGTGAATCCTGGTGAGGCCTGCGTCAAATTCACCACCAACCAAGATCTTTACTACCCCGGAGTCCTGGGTCTAGCCATCGACTTGTACGCGCCGGAGTTGAACGCCACAAAGACCGTTACTAATTTGTCTGGCAACGATCCTGTCCAGGCCGGAGACATACTACGCTACACCGTCAGCTTCGCAAATACTGGCGGGGATGCCGCAGCTAACGCCATCGCCAGTGACAAAATCCCAGAAAATTCCACATTCGTGCCAGGCTCGCTGCAACTTATTACACGCATTGACGAAACAACCGGGGAGTCTTACTTTGCTCCGTTGTACTTGACCGACGCGATGGGCGATGATTTTGGCGGCTACGATGAGGCCAGCAAGTCGGTAGTGGTCAACTTGGGGCAAGGTGCCACCAATTCGTCAGGTGGGATGATCCCCATCGGCCAAGTAGTCAGTTTTAGTTTCGATGTGACCCTTGATTTACCAAGTTCCACAGGTACAACCCCTGGAATTCTTGATATTCCTGGCTCAGCAGGCGGATCAATTAGCAATCAGGCCACCCTTGACTACACGGGTGCCATATCGGGAATAAGCGGCACTCTCCCCACAAACCAGACGGATACTGGTGTAGCGACCATAGCTGATCTGGCGTTGACCAAGACAATGACACCCGACCCAGTTTTGGCTGGAGAGTCCATCACCACCACCTTGACCGTGACCAACAAAGGACCGAACGTTGCCAAAGGCGTGGTGGTCACTGACACCATGCCAAACGAAATCACGGTTGACTCATTTACCGCAACCGATGGCAGCGTCTGTCCCAGCGAGCCGCCAGTGGTCGGTGCAACTGATCAAACGCTTACTTGCGCAATCAAAGACCTGGCAGTTGGCGGAGTCGTCACCATCACCATCGTTGGAACCGCCGACGCTGCGCTCGAACCTGGAAAAATAATCAACACGGCTCAAGTACTGGCGGACACTGGCGATCCGGACATGTCCAACAACACAGCCCGAGCGTCGATTGACACCCGCGCCTCGGCAGATTTGGCTATCACCAAGACCGTCGCTAACGCCACGCCTCACCCAGGAGAGGTGGTCACCTACACCCTAACCGTTACGAATCTGGGGCCATCTGTAGCCAAGGAAGTGATAGTAGCCGATGTGGTGCAATCCACCGATAACCTCAAGCTAGTCAGCCTCACGTCCGCCGCTTCAAGTAGCTGTACTGCTGGGTTAGCTACGGCACAATGTGCGCTAGACGACCCGCTTCCCCCTGGCGAGTCGGTTGACCTCACAGTCGTGGCTTGGGTCACCCCAGACACTCCAGCAGGTACTGTCTTGACCAATTCGGCAAACGTCAGCGCCACCACACCTGATTCGGATACCGATAATAACGAAGACACCGAAATAGTTACGACTAGCGGTGCCCTAGCCGACCTATCGCTTACCAAGGCCGGGCCGAGCGAGGCCATCGCTGGAGAATCGCTCACCTACACGCTCACGTTGACCAATAACGGCCCCTCAGATGCTGGCCAGACCATTGTTCTTGACGAATTACCCAGCGGTTTGACCGCCACTTCAGCGACCACCGATCGCGGCAGTTGCGACATCACCAATTCCGGACGAGTTGAATGCACCATTGACCCGCTGCCGGGTCCAACAGCTCCAGTCGCGCCAGGGGCAACCGCCCCCGACCCGGCCACCGTCTCTAGCGCGAGCATCACCATCGTTGCCCTGATTGACCCCGCCGCAACCGGCAGCCTCAAGAACACAGCTACGGCCACGCCTTCTCAGGGCGACCCAGTAACATCCAACCAAGTCCTCACCAAGCTCAAGGCCGTGGCTGATCTGGCTATCACAAAGACCAGTCCGAACTCATTGCTGCCAAACCCAGCGCAAACAGTGGAATACCGGGTTGAATTGCGAAACCTCGGCTCTTCTGTTGCCAAAGGAGTACAGATCGTCGACGCGCTGCCCGCAGCGTTTGTCCTTGATGAAGCGACTTGGACGCTCCCGAGTGAATCTGGTTCGCCGCACACTGGAAGTTGTAGCGCTCCCGAACCACCAACTGCTGCCGACCCAGACCACCAGAGCATTACTTGCGACTTGCCAGACATGCCGGTATTCGACCCCGACGGTAACGCAGCAGACTACACCCTCGTTTTGACGATAACGATGCACGCCGACGACGACTATGACCCGACGCAGGTCGACACCGAAACTGAGATTGTTACTGTCTCGGCGGATACCGATGACCCAGATATGACAAACAACACCGCAACCTGGACATTGCGAGGCAGTCCACAGGCGGACTTGGCGGTTGAAAAAACTCTGGCCGCAGGGCAAGGAGCTTTGGTAGCTGGTGAACAAGTGACTTACCAGATCACCGCCACCAACCTCAGCACCGACCAATCCGCAGCAAACGTCGTCATTACAGACATGTTGGGATCAGGGTTGACGTTCGTGGAAGCAACTCCGGCTGGCTGCACCGCGTCCGGGCAAGTCATTACCTGTCCGCAGAGCGGATTATTCGCCCCTGGTGCCAGTGCTAGCTATCAAATCACTGCTGAGATCGACCCGAACTTTAGCACTGGCGAGTTAGCCGAAAACACAGCAACGGTGTCCAGTTCAACACCCGACCCGACTCTGTCCAACAACACCGCTGTTCGCACCGACCCAGTGACGGCGTTAGCTGACGTGGCCGTAACAACTAGTGTGGAACTACTCGGGGCAGCGGGCAGCTATGACGGCCCTGCATCGGCACGGCTGCAAACTATCACCGTAACCAATAACGGCCCTTCAGTGGCTAGGTCAGTCAAGATCAGCGCCCAAATCGCCCCAGATGCCACCGTTGACCTGGCAGCAATAACAGGCGTGTTGCCGGGCTCGTGCACTCGCTCGGGCAGTGAAGTTATTTGCCTAGTAGATGATGGCACGGGCAAGGACACTGCCGACCTTACCCCAGGCCAAGAGGCGACGATCACGATCCCGTATCAACTTCTCGCCTCGGCTACCCCAGGCGACTATCCGGACACTGCTGGCAGTGCTTTCGGGGTGAAAGCTACGGTCTCCACTACAACGCCCGAGTCAGATTACGACAACAACATCGCGACGGCACCACTTTATGTTGGTCAGGGAAGAACTGACATTGCCTTGGCTAAGACCGCACTCACGAGTCTGCAAAACAGCGACGGACACGATGCATTCATGGCTGGGTCAAACTTCAGCTACCGAATCGAAGCTGAAATCGCCCCTGGTGTTGCGGATGCACGCGACGTGGTGGTCGACGATCAACTACCTCCGGGATTCATTGTCACTGCGGCACAATCGACCCTGGGCAGTTGCACAATCGCCGCCGGTGGCGGCAGCGTATCTTGTGCGCTGGGCACGATGATGTCCCCGCTCGCTACCGACAGTTCAGTCCCGGTAGTGATTACCATCAACGGCAGCGTTGACCCCAGTAACTTCTCCGATGGCACCCCCAGTGAAGTGCGTTATACCAACCGCGCTACCTTGACCAGTTCGACATTCGATGTAGCTGGCAGCAACCCGTTTACCGCCAGTGCTCAGGCGACGGTGGACGTGATCGCCCAATCTGACCTAGCGATCACAAAAACCGCAAATGCAGCCAGTTTTGTAGCTGGTGCACTGGCCAGTTGGACAGTCACAGTAATAAATGCCGGCCCATCTGACCTAGCGGCAGACCAGGGCACGGTCACCGACTTGCTGCCTCCTGGCGTTACCTTCAACGCCAATGGCTCGGATGCTAGCTGCTCCGCAAGTGGCAGTGTCGCCAGTGGCCAAACCCTCGTATGCGACTTGCCAGCGCTGAAATCCGGCGAGTCTGTTTCGCTGCAAGTAGCTGCCCAAATACCGGCTACCGCCTTAACGGGCAGTTTGGCGAGGGAGCCGATACCCGATATGACACAGGTCACCAACCGCGCCTTGGTGGAAGCACCAAATGATCAAAACCTTGACAACAATCAGGCGGAAGTTACCACTGAGATCGTCGGTGCTTGGGATCAATCGGTAAATGGCAGCGTGTCGCAAGCAGTGACCGCTGCTGGCAGCTATGTGACCTACACCTTCACTACTACCAACATCGGTGCTTCGGCCACTCCGAACCCGACGACTTCGATTCAATTTCCCGCCGAATTCGAGATAGTCAGTGTGACAAGTCCGGCAGCGCTCTTGATCTGTCAGCAACCAAACGCCGCGCCTAACCGTGTCGAATGTACTGCCACCCCTGATGCGGTGTTCGGGACAGTGGCACTGCCCGGTATTCCGGCTGTGGTGATGGTTCAAGTGTTCATCCCTGCGAATACCCCGCTTGGCGACTACTGGGTTGAAGCGACCGTAGCTGGCTACGACCCGAGCGGATATACCGTTGACATCGACCTGTCGAACAACACGGCGCGGGTTCCTATTGAGGTTCAGCTAGTTGCCGATCTAGCGCTCACCAAGGAACTGGTAACTGAACCAATAGTGGCAGGTCAGAATATCGAATATCGGCTCGTGGCGACTAATCTAGGGCCTTCGGCAGCCACTGGCGTGACCCTCACCGATCAGGTGCCAGCACAGACCTATTTCATTAGCGCTCGGCTAGACGATGGAACGCCGGTCAAGTGTTCGCTAGGTCAGGGAGCCGAGGCGGCATTTGTCGCCTGCGACCTTGGCCAGCTTAGGTTCGAGCAGAGCGTAGCAGTGAACATGACTTTCGGCACCACCGCCGACTTGAGTTCCGAGGTCACTAACATTGCTCAGGTCAGTTCAGAAGTATTTGACCCGAACCTGGCGAACAATGTGGCTTCGGCGAGTGGGCTAGTTGACGACACTAGCGTACTGGCGTTAACTGGCTCAGAAGCTATTGGCCTCGCAGTCATCTCCTTGGCGTTTGTCGGTATCGGCATCCAGTTGCTGCGACTGCGGTCACGCCCAAGGCGCGCAGCATATCCCAGCTAGGTTTCGACGGCGACTCGTGGAACTGATAGCGAACGTCGTTGGTAGGAATGCCGTGGCTTGTTATTTTGAAATAAGCCAACAAAGTCAGCGATTGGAGTTCATTGTGGACGAGATTTTCAGGTGTTTCGGACATACTCCGCTCTATGCCGATTACCACGACAATGCATGGGGACGGCCTGTTCATGACGACAATGTGTTGTTTGAAATGCTCATCTTAGAGGGCGCGCAAGCTGGGCTCTCGTGGGAAATAGTATTAAAGAAGCGGGAATCGTACCGCGAAGCATTTGATGGGTTCGACCCAGAAATAGTTGCTCGCTACGACGAAGTTAAGATAGCTGAGCTGCTTGAAAATCCTGGCATCATACGAAACCGCCTGAAAGTCAATGCAGCAGTGATAAATGCCAAACTGTTCTTGGAGACCGCCGCAGCGCACGGCAGCTTTGCTGAGTTCATCTGGAGCTATGTTGACCATGCACCCATTGTCGGCCATTGGGAAAGACTAGAGGATATTCCGACGACTACCCTGATCTCCGATAAAATCAGTAAGGACTTGAAAAAACTCGGCTTCAAATTCATCGGCTCGACCATAATCTATTCATTTATGCAGTCTGTTGGCATGGTCAATGACCACGTCAAGTCCTGCTTCGTCTATGAAGAATTGACGAAAAACTAACGGTTGCTCCGAAACTAATTACAAGAAGCAATAACTTACTTCTTGTCGGTTTTCCCTTCGCCGGCGAACCCGACTTGGCTCATGTTTTTCATTTTTGGTTTAATTTATGTTGTTGACAAGGGGTTTTTGCAGTTCTTGAAGTGAACTTTGCACACTAAATGGAGTACCTGTCCTGCGACTGAAGCGCAGGATGACTGCAACTGGCGTGCAGGATGACAAATTGGTGGTGTCCCCTTTTTGTCATCCCGCGTGCAAATCGCGGGATCCATTGCATTAAACAGTGAAGCATCCTCAACAAAACCTACGCACTAACTTGAGCCAAGTCGGGTCTATGAAGAATTGACGAAAAACTAGCGGTTGCTCCGAAACTAATGACAAGAAGCAATAACTTACTTCTTGTCGGATTTCCCTTCGCCGGTGGAAAGCGCTGCTACGAAAGCCTCTTGGGGGATTTCCACACGCCCAACGGTCTTCATGCGTTTCTTACCCTCCTTCTGCTTTTCGAGGAGCTTGCGCTTGCGGGTTATGTCGCCGCCATAACATTTAGCCAGCACATCCTTTCGCATCGCGCGCACAGTTTCGCGGGCAATAACCCGCGAACCGATAGCGGCCTGGATTGGCACCTCAAATAGCTGCCTGGGAATCAACTCCTTCAGCTTTTTCGCCATCGCCAGACCGTAGGCGTAAGCAGCGTCGGCATGCACGATGGCACTGAAAGCGTCCACCGGCTCCCCATGAAGCAGCACGTCAACTTTGACCAGCTTGGAAATCTGCTCCCCTGCCTCGTCGTAATCCAGGGAACCAAAACCCCGAGTTCGGGACTTCAAGGCATCAAAAAAATCAAAAACTATTTCTGCCAACGGCAAGTGGTACCGAATCTCCACCCGATCCGCCGACAGATAATCCATGCCCAACTGAATACCGCGCCGCGCCTGGCATAGCTCCAAGATCGTTCCGATGAACTCGGTCGGACTTAGAATCGTCGCCCGCACCATCGGCTCATGTACTTCGGCAATCTTCCCATCTGGAAACTCGCTCGGATTAGTAACGACTACCCGCGACCCGTCCTCCATAACGACCCGATAAACCACATTGGGGGCAGTGGAAATCAAGTCAAGACTAAACTCGCGCTCCAGCCGTTCTCGAATTATCTCCATATGCAGCAATCCAAGAAATCCGGCTCGAAAACCAAAACCCAAGGCTGCTGAAGTCTCTGGCTCGTAAATGAGTGAAGCGTCATTGAGTTGCAACTTGTCAAGAGCTTCTCGCAGATTGGAAAAGTCGTCCCCATCAATCGGATATAGTCCGGCGTACACCATAGGTTGCGGCTGTCGATAGCCCGCCAAAGGCTTGTTTGCCGGATTTGAAATACCGGTGACCGTATCCCCTACCCGAGATTGACGCACATCTTTTACGCCAGTAATCATGTAACCGACCTCACCCACACTCAAAGCATCGGCCTTTACAGGTTCAGGCGAAATCACCCCAATTTCGAGAGTTTCGTGGGTAGCGCCCGTGGAAATCATCAACACCCGCTCCCGATGACTCAACTCTCCATCGACCACCCGCACATAGGTGACCACGCCGCGATAGGTGTCATATACCGAATCGAAAATCAGCGCCCGCGCTGGGGCATTTCGATCACCGCGCGGCGGCGGGATTTGCTCTACCAAATCGTCGAGCAGTTCCGAAACTCCCTCCCCTGTCTTTGCGGAAACCTGGAAAACGTCAGCGGGAGCGCATCCAACAAGATTTGCTATTTCTTCGGCATATTTTTCAGGTTGGGCGCTGGGCAGATCGATTTTGTTCAGTACCGGCACGATGTGTAAATCAGCTTCCAATGCCAAATAAAGATTCGCCAGGGTTTGCGCCTCGATGCCCTGTGCGGCATCCACCAGCAGCAAGGCACCTTCGCAGGCAGCCAGGGATCGGGAGACTTCGTAAGTGAAATCGACATGGCCAGGGGTGTCGATCATATTCAGCACATACTCCTGGCCAGCTTTACGCCACGGCATTCGCACCGCTTGCGACTTGATCGTGATTCCCCGTTCACGTTCAATATCCATACGATCCAAATATTGCGCCCGCATCACTCGCTCATCAACAACCCCCGTGAGTTGCAACATGCGGTCAGCCAAAGTGGATTTGCCGTGGTCAATGTGCGCGATGATGCAGAAATTTCTGATCAACGCTGGCGGAGTCGAACCTGGAGTTAAAGTACTCATACGAATGACAAGGATACCGTTTTGCTGGGGCAGGAGTTCAACTGGTATTGTTCGTAGCTGCGTTGTATAGCTCGATCGCCTGGCGAACTCAGCTATACGACCGTGGATGAACCAACGATATGAAGGCAAAAAGTGGCGAACATCAAGTCGCAGAAGAAGCGCATTGGCACAAATGAGAAGGCGCGTTTGCGCAACAAG
>Ga0082212_10008907_pt1 | contig 13012 bp, 11 predicted proteins | sample TergutNt197P3_FD_71548 | JGI IMG/M metagenome (GOLD analysis project Ga0082212, IMG submission 71548) | Neocapritermes taracua P3 segment gut microbial communities from Petit-Saut dam, French Guiana - Nt197 P3 | ecosystem: Host-associated > Arthropoda: Insects > Digestive system > Gut ... | reverse complement strand
AACCCTTTTTCGTTCATTCCTGAGAGAACGCCAATCATACCGGGCCAGCCCACCGACACAAATTTGTAGCCCGCGTCGGGATTGCAAAAGGTCACCAATTTGTTTTTGGCGAAATTATCGCCCATGTAAAAGTCGAAATTGCGGCCGATGAGCAGGGAACTGTCGGCGCTGCGTTCTCCCCAAACGGCAAAAGCGCTGCAACCCACAAGTATATAATCCTGAATGGCGTGGCCGATGTCGTGGGCGGCATGATAGTTAAGCTGCCGCTCATAGGGAGTTCCGATGGCGTCAAAAACGTCGCTGCACGATTGCGAAACGGCATATATCTCCTCGCGATATTCCTCTTCAATGCGTTCGCCTAAATTGCGATTGAAGATGATGATCAGAAAACGCAGAAATTTTAGGTAATTGTCGGAGGGAATAAATTCGCGAATCTGATCCACAAAAACCGATTCCTGATAAAAAAGCAAATCTTTCATCAGATTGCCTGATGCAAATCCTCGCTCGGCGGCATTTCCCGCCAACGACAGTTCCCATAATCCGAATTTGTTAAGGCGTAAATAATTGCCGTTGTATTCCGTGTAGTTTTCATGTTGCAACACCCGATGTGCCGACACGCCGATTTTTATGTCGGGCGCTTTCATGTCAGCGGTTTGGTACAGCAACATCAACCACGATACGATGATTATTAGAACCGAAATCAACACGATTCCTGATATTCCTGCTATTTTCTTCAACTTACGCATTCCCTATTTTCTTTGCCAGATAATAGATTCCTAAAATTTCACCGCATGTGGCCGCCGCCGTCACGCAAACGCCCAGCATGCCGTGGACATTGATATTCTGGCCTGTAAGATACAGATTTTTGATTTTTGTTCTCACAGGAATCAATGTTTTTATCAGGCTGCGGCAGTCTTTGACAATTCCGTATGCTGAACCTTCGGGCGTGCCCGTGTAATCTCTATATGTGAGCGGCGAGGCGGTATAAATGCACTCTGCATGGGTTGCCACCGACGGGAAGAAATGGCGTGCATAGGCAACCATCTCTTCGGTTTTCTGCATCACAAAATTTTTATATCCTTCACCTCTCTGGTTGACAGTTGTGTCTTTCCATGTTTCCAGCTCCGCAATATACATGGGAGAAATCAGCGAAATCACTCTGCAAAAATCAGGATTTTCCCCCGAAGCTTGCATCGCCAGCATTATTGCATTGATTCTGTGATTGCTGTCGGTTTTGGGAACACTCATGATGTCGTCGGCCCGGCTGAAAAAGAGATAGTTACAATTCCGGTAGGGAACGCTGTTTTTCTTCATGACCAAATACACGGTAAAAAGCCCGTACGAATTTTCCAGTGTGCGTATGCGGCTGAGAAAAGTATTTTTTATGAACGGATTTTTCTCAACCATTTCGAAGGTAGGCAGCGGATGGATGGACGATATAACCATTTGCGATTCAATGATTTCAGAATTATTGATCTCCACCGAAGAGATGACGCCGTTGTTTACGTGCATGTGCGTTACCTGACTGTGGGTGCGCACTTCGCCGCCGTTTTGCCGTATCTGTTCAGCAAGCCTGTCGGCAATTTGCTGCGAGCCGTCCACAAACCGGTATGGCCCCGAAATGTTGGAGCTGTTTATCATGGCATGTGTGTAGAACGACGTCGTGTCGCGGTTTCCGGCATATAGCATGGAGTTTCCCGAAAGAACGGCGCGCAATTGCGGGTTGGTCGTCAGCGAAGCGATTTTCTTTGAACACGACATCTCCATAAACTGTAATCGGCTTTCGGAAATAAGCCCCTGCCTGAGCTTTTCAACGCTGATTGAATTGCCCACCGTTTTCAACAGATCAACATATTCCCGGATGTTTTTGCTTTCCGTAGGAAATTTTTGCGACAGCGTATCGGCAAATTTCTCAAACCCGGAGCTGAAGGCATATTCTTCGCCGGCAATATTGACCACATCGTAGGCGTCGCTGTCAAGCCTGCGCGTTTTCAGCTTGTCGATGATGCCGAAGTATTTCAGGTATTGATGCAGAATTTCGCCTTCGTCGAGGCTTCCCACATAGTGAATGCCGGTATCGAAAATGTCCCCTTTGCGGCTGAAAGATTGCAGGCAGCCGCCCAAAACGGCATTTTTCTCCAGCACGCAAACTTTGTAACCCTCTTTGCTCAGGATGGTTCCGCAGGCCAGTCCGCCCAATCCGCCGCCAACGATGATGAAATCGTATTTGTACATATTTTAACTCTTTCGTTGCAGAATATAGCAGGTGTTCGAAGTGAGTTTGTCGTTTTCGTGTTCGGATAGCAACAGGTCATGCTGTTGGGCGATACTGCGAATTATCTCTGATGAAAAAAAGCACAATTCGTGTTCTGATTTGTTGAAATTGGTAATTTTCGTCGACCATTTTTCGGTTTTCTCGGTGCGTATATGCCGCTCTTTTTTGCTGGTGTCGCCGTCGCGAATGACGAGCATTCCACGGGGATTCAGCTTTTCGACACATCGTGCAATCAGTTTTTCTTGTTCATCATGGTTCAGGTAATGGAGCATATCGTTCATAATGAAAACATCGGCATCCGGAAAGTCGTACATGGCGGCATCGGCATGGATAAATTGCATATCGCTGCGCGAGAAGGCATGGCGTGCCAGTGCAATTTTCTCTTCGTCGTAGTCGACAGCCACGATGCGTCGTTTTTTTGCGCTCAGTTTCAACATAAAATCGAGGGGCCCGTATCCGCAGCCTATGTCGACAATAAAAGCTTTGCGAGGCAGTAATTCGTCGAAAAAACGATATCGCTTTTCCATTCGCGATTTAATGCGCATGTACCACTCCAGCGTCGGCCCTTTGTATATATAGTTTTTGATAAACTGTGTATAGACGCTTCTATTTTGTGGGTTATTGTATTGATTGTAAAGATGTTGAAATTGTTCGCGATAAAAAGCGTTTATCATTTTTGTACGTTCGCGGTAGCCATTTCCAAATGCCGGATCGATGGGCGTTATGCGGCGAAGGATTTGCGTTACCTGCGAGCCGCCGCTGACCAGCAGCGGCTGGTTTTTCGAAATAATCAGTCCGTTCCCGTAGAACAGCAGTGGAACAATGTCGGCCTGAAGTTTCTCCGCCAGATAAAATGCACCTTTGTGAAAACGGTTTATTTCGCAGTCGGCGGAGCGCGTGCCTTCGGGAAAAATCAGTACCGAGTAGCCCTCGGCGAAACGTTCCTGCACAATGGCGTCCATATTTTCGTATCCGATGGCCGAATAGATAAAACCGCAACGGCGGATAATGAGGCCGAAAATGGGAGAATTCCATACCCATTTGTTGGTGACGATGACAATTTTGGGTGAGAGCGACAGCGCCACCATCAAATCGACAAACGATTGATGATTGGCAACGATTATTGCAGGCCGCCGGAAAGTTTCGCCATGTTCGTTAATCGTCTTAAACCGGACAAAAAATACAAGTGCAATGAAAAAACGCACAAAATGGTGGACGCATTTCAACAGCCATGCGCGTTTTTTCGGGGCGCTCACGGGTAGGGTATATGAGACGAGCGCTAACATGCCGAGCGCCAGGCATCCCGCGAGAAAACACAGGAAGACGTATGCCGAACGGATGATGTCCATCAATGAGACGGGCATGCCTCCTTTTTTTGCGGGTGATGATATGAAAAGCCCAAAAAGCAGCGGCTGCAAAATATAGGCGATGCACACCACCGATATAATACCCAGCAGCGAAATGGCTGAAATGGACTTGATGGCTGGATGGCGGGCGAATATCAGCGCACCCATGCCGATGATGATGGTAACCGCCGAAAAGAAAATGGCGGTTTTGTGCGCTGCCAGAATTTTCTTTCCGTTTTTATATTCACTGAGCAGCCCGTCCATGACAAAAATGCTGAAGTCGTCGCCGATGCCGAAGATGAATGTGGACAGGATGATGTTGACAATGTTAAACTCAATTCCCAAAACGGCCATGCCGGCCAGGATGATTATCCAGCTCAGGAACATGGGAGCAAAAGCCATCAGCGCAAGCTCGATCCTTCCGTAGGAAATCAGCAAAACAAAGAAAATGAGAAAGGAGGAGAGTGTAAGAATCATGTAGAAGTTGTTGCTCACATCTTTGGCCATTCGCCCAATGAAATAGGCGCGGTCGACAATGGTAACATTTTCCTCGTTCATCAGAAGTGGATAGATGCTGGTTTTGTTTTTGGCGGGCAGCGTCAGTTGCGCAATGAAAATATGCAACGAATCGGCTTGTGCCACCTAATCGCCGAAACTGGCGTTGAAAGCTTTTGTTTGTGACAAATCCTGTGGCGCATATTTTTTGTTGAGAATTGCCGAAAACTCAAAAAACGAGTCGGGAGCAAATCCCTGCTTCATGGCTTCGCTGTTGAGGTTTTGCAGCAAAAGGTTTTTCCTCTCCGCAGTCAGGTAGTTGTTCCACGTTTCGATGCGTACGCGTTGTAAATTGGGCGGAGGAACAAAGCTGCTTGCCGAAACAAACTTTTCCACTTCACCGCTTTTGATGGCTCCAGACAGATTTTCGCCTATCCGGGCGTATGCTTCCTGCGCCGTCCCGGCGTCGCGGCTTGCTGCAATGAGCATGATTCCGTCGGAGTCGCCGCCCGTGATCTTTTCAAGTTTATCGCGCGTATTCTTCAGTTTTTCAGGCTCATAGTTGAGCAGCATCATATCGGAATTAAACTTCACATCGTTGAAAAAGAAAAGACTGACAACTGTTACGGCCATCAAAGCGGCAATCAACCATTTGTTTTTTTCGGGATGATAGCTGTTGAGCTTTTCGATTTTGCGCAGCAGCCAAGGTTCCCGTGTAGACTCCGGCGCATTTTTAATGAAATGGGGCAGGAAAATAAGGCAGAAAAGTGTGGTCCCAATCAGCGAAAGCGAAGAAAAAAGCCCGAAATCGCGGAGCAGGGGCGAACTGGTGAACAGCAATGCCAGAAAAGCGCCAATGGTAGTGAAACTTCCTATTGTCAGCGGTTTTGCCAGATCCTTGATAATCTGCCTGACATCGGCGACGTGGTTGCTGTGAGAGATTACATGAATGGAGTAGCTGAGCGCAATGCCTAGTACGGCGGCGCCTGCGCCAATGGCGATGGACGAAATTTGCCCGACAAAAAAACAGATGCCGCACAAAGCAAACAAACCTCCGTAAATCACAGGGAAAACAATCAGGGAAACAGCTCTTTTATTCTTGAAAGTCAACAGGATAAATAGAATGATGACAATCAAAGCAATGTTGACGGTGGTGTACATGTCTTTTTTTATCTGTCGCGCATTGTAGACCGCAACAGATGGGCCGCCGTAATATTCTATATTCAATTGGTTGTTGGTCAGGCTGGTAATATCGGTGATGGTATTTTCGATGATGGTGATTAGTTTGTCGTTGTCGCTCGTGTTGGACATGCCGTAGCGCGGGTCGATGAATATCAGCAAATCGCCGTTATCCGTAAAAATGTGCCCGTCGTAAATCTTATAATTTTCGTATTGGTTGAAAATGGAGAGCTGCGCCAGAATCCGGTTTCCAACGCCCAGCGGATCTTTTCTTATCACCTCTTGCGTAATCATTCCCATGGGCGAAACTACCGAATGGTAATTCCGAATCATTTTTTGTTCTAATGCATCGGGCTGCGCAATGCTGTCGAGGTAACGATAGTCGGCGTCGACCATGAAAACGGGCAGGTTGGCGTAGATAAAATCGACGGTTTGCGAAATCCTGTCGGCATTTATTTCGGAGATAATCTGGTTTATCAGCGTTCTGCCGGCGCGGTTGTTTAAAATCTTTTCGAATTGTTGCGACTTTTCTATCAGAAAATCGGGATCGGGATGCAGCGTATCGGCAGAAGAAAAAATAACCGCCATGCGGTCTTTCATTTTGAAATCGGTGAAAATGACGGCATCGCGTCCCGCTTTTTTCTTTTCGAAGAAAAAACTGGAAATGTCTTCCCTGAAATTTATTTTCAGCGAAAAGAACAGCATGAAAAGCATACTTCCCACCAACAGAAGAAAAAAAAGAGTTTTATGCTTTTCGAAAAAATCGTATATCCTGACAAAGAAATTTTCCACAACTATCTGTTTCTCCTGAAAATTCTTAACAACAAGTTGCTAACCACCCAAACCAAAGCTCCGGCAGCCGATGCAAAGATAAAACTACCTACGATGTATTGCAATAAACTTTCTTTTATAAAATCGAAAGAGATGGTGTGTATGTCGATGTTGTGCAGCGGATTTCCCAGTGCCAGCCCGCCTGTCAGATAGCTGACAAAAAGTATGAACGGTATCATTGGTAGAATGCTGATGTTGGAAGCAATGATGGTCAACCCTTTGCTAAGTTTCAGGAAATGAGCTATAACCCCGGCTGTTATCATCTGGTAACCCCAGATGGGAATGATGCCACAAAAAACGCCTAATGCCAGCGATCCCGATATTTTCCGGTTCGAATAGGGGCTGTGGATGATATAATCGTTAATAAATTTTTTGATGTTTTGCTTTGTCAGTTTTTTTATCCAGCGGCGCGGATGTTGATAAATCAGCGCTATTATTATCAAGTATGTGTTTATCAGCGAAATGCGCATAAAATCATTTACCGGTTTGAAATGACTGATCCGTTCGTTTTCGGGCGGATAATATACGCGGACGGGAATATTCCCGACAGGGCATCCCTGCCATGCCGCTTTTACGATGATTTCCACCTCGTATTCGTAGCGCTTTGACAGAGTTTTTATGGCCGCGACGGTTTTCAGCGGATAAAGCCGGAATCCCGACTGGGTGTCGGCCAGCTTCCGCCCGGTTTCCGCCCAATACCAAAAATTTGAAAATTTGTTGGCAAAGGTGTTTTCCGAGGGCATATTTTCGGTGTTCAGGTTTCGGGCGCCAATCAGCAAACTGTTTGGATTCAAATCGATTGCGGCGGCGAAATTGGCCAAGTCTCCTGCAAAATGCTGTCCGTCAGAGTCGATGGTAACGGCGTATTTGAATCCGCGGCCCAAAGCGTGGGCAAAAGCTTTTTTCAGCGCAGAGCCTTTGCCCCTGTTCACTTCATAGCCGATAACTTCGATGTTGTCGATGGCAGCAAGGATTTCCGCCGTATTGTCGGTGGAGCCGTCGTTAACAACCAGAATATGATGACTGTATGCTTTCACATCGTTGATAACCGCTTCGATGGTTCGGCAGTTGTTATAAGTAGGAATTACAACAACGCATTGCAAATCATCAAATCGAGCGCGGATATTTGGAGGGTCGGCATTCATTTATTCCGTTTTCAGATGGGCTTTTATTTTAGCTTTTGTCTGCTGTTCCGACGAAACAACGCATTGAATTTTACCGCTTTCGGCATCGAAAGTCAGGCAGAAATCGATTTGAGGCGTTTCTTCCGGGTTGATGAGCGAAACAAATTTGCAATCGTCGACAGAAGAATATACAAACGACCGATTAAAAGTTGATTTTGTAATATTTTTCGCTATTTCCAAAAGGCAGACGCCGGGAACAACCGGAAAGCCGGGAAAATGACCTTTGAAAATTTCGTGTGCGCAATTTAGCGCTACAGAGGCTTGTATTTCGCTTTCATTTTGCCGTATGTCTGTGATGGTGAAAAAGTTCTGCATATTTGCCTCCTAAAAATCAGAACTCGAAGATAATATCATCGATCGGTTGATTAAACTTTTTGTTGCTGAATTTATATTTTGTAAAATTTCCGTGCGCTTCGTCGATTTTCAATTCGAAAAGCGAAAGGTCGCTTTTTTCGAAAGTCAGCGTCATTTTTTCGAGGTATTTTTTTATCCTTTTGTCCTCTATTTCCACAACGGCTACATAATTTTTGGCGCTCTCGAAGAGCGAAAGTTTGCTGCGGCTGGCGCCGCTAAACTGCTCGAGATCCCCTGTCATGCAAGCTGTCAACATCTCTTTTAGCATTTTCATTCCGGGATTGGACTTTGCGTCGGTGCGCGTGATGTTCCCGTTGGCAACAATGAAAAAACTCTCTTCGTTCAGAATCAGTTTGTCGTTTTTGGGATTGTCGTAATGCATGAAAATGCGATTTCCCCGTTTGTAGAAAAAAGTCCCGTTCATTTCCACCGGTTTGGCCAGCATCGAAACATGTTTTTCCTGCTCAAAATTACAGACGATGGTTTCGGTTTTTGCATTATTTGCGGCCAGTTTTTGCAGAAAATCTCTTTCCGATTCCACTTCCACGGGCTTCAGCTCCTGTGCTTGTAGTGCGAAGGGAAAAATGAGTGTCGCAAAGATTAATAATATTTTATTCATATGCCTCAATTCCAAATAGTTTGTCGATTCTTCGAATGGAGAAGCCCTGTTCTAACAAATTCCTTACCAACTTTTCGATGAGCTCGCTGCTGATTGTCCGGTCGTCGTGCAAAAGAATGACGCCGCCGGGATGAATCTTCTGTCCTATTCGTTGTAAAACCTTTTCCGCGGAATGATTTTTCGTGTCGAAAGAGCGGATACTCCAGCCTACAGGCGTGTAGCGAAGCGTTTTCGCAGTCCGTGCCACAAGCGGATTGGTAACGCCGTAGGGCGGCCGGAAAAGTTTCATCCGCAACCCTGTGGTTTTGTGTATTATTTCTTCGTTTTTTTGTAAATCGGCCGTCATCTTTTTGGGTGGATAGAACGGGAAAGCCGCCGTATGCGCATAAGAATGATTGCCGACAATATGTCCCTCGCCCACCATGCGTTTGATAATTTCGGGATGTGCTTCGGCTCTTTTACCGATAAGGAAAAAACAGGCTTCGATGTTATTTTCTTTCAGTATATCAAGTACTTTGGACGTCTGAACAGGATCAATGCCGTCGTCGAAAGTCAACGAAACAACTTTTTCGTTTGTTTTCAGCCGGTTTAACATTGGCAGATAAACGCCCGAACGCACCGAAAATGAAGCGTAAACGAGAAACAAAATCATAATCGATATGGATAGAATTATGGCCATTGCAAAATGATTACCGAAGGGTATTCTCCGCGAAAAGTATTGTATATTAGCACACTGTCGGTATTGTTGCTTTGCAGCCACTCAATTCCTTTCCTGAAAGTGTAGGCCGAAGCCGTATGATAAATACCGCATTGGGTGTAATCCTCCCAAATCAGCTTTACGCTGTTGTCGCTGAGTCCGTATAATTCCACGGCTGCGTCGGGTGTGAGCAGTGCAACCGGAAAATCAACGGCGATGACTTTGGCGAGGCAATTTTCGGTAGGTTCTTCCGAAATAACAAAAAAGTGCGTTCCTTCACCCGTCGCCGCATTGCGGGTGAAGCCCATGCGCTCCATTATTTTTTCCTGCGACGGCGTTTTCATGTCGAGGGCGCCCACCAGAACATTTTTCACATCTTCTTCGTGCAGTTGCATCATGGCGTCGAGCAGTGCCGATTCGAAACTCCGGCCGCGGTGCGAATAGGTCATGTTGTAGCCGCGGTTGCCGCACATGAGGGCGATTTGCGCGCCTATGGTATTAAAAGTGGACTGTATGAACGGCGTGGGCGGCAGCATCCCTTCATCGTTTACGAGCATGCTTTTCAAGAATTTTTCGCTGTCTTCGAGGCACCCCAAGCCGGTAGCCGTGATGATGGCGTCTATTTGTGCCGGCGCCGCCAGTAAAATTGCTTCCATGCCCGTACAAACGCCCGACCTCAAAATGGAACTCATCCGGCGGCGTATGTTTGCGTCGTGAATGAGCGTTTTCAAATCATATTTTAGTGTGTCGCCCGATGCCATGGCATTGATATAGCACGCTCTCATTTCGAAAATATCAAAGTTGAACTGTTGCCGCCGAATCCGAACGAGTTGGACATGACGTGGCGTATTTCATATTTTTCGCTCAATTGCGTTTGAGGAATCAGGGCGGTGTTTTCCATGGGATTCTCATAGTTGAGATTGGGGAAAACCATCCCTTTGTGAATTGCCAAAACCGAGAAGACCGCTTCGATACCGCCTGCTGCCGCCAGCGTATGGCCGGTAAAAGGCTTTGTGGAACTGAAAGGAGGAATTTTTTCGCCGAAGATGCGAATCAAAGCGGCGCCTTCCGAGGCGTCGTTGTTTTTTGTGCCTGTTCCATGAATATTCACATAATCAATATGTTGAGGTTGTAGCTCGCTTTTCTCAAGCGCCTTTCTCATCGACAAGAAAGCGCCATCGCCCTTCTCCGATGTGGCTGTTTGATGAAAAGCATCGTTGGCATTTGCGTATCCTGAGAGAAAACAGTAGGGTGTGCGCTGCAAGTTTCTCTCTGGCTGGAGCAACAGAAAACCGGCTCCTTCGCCCAAATTCAGCCCGGCTCGCCCTGCGTCGAAAGGGCGGCATGGATTTTTGTCCAAAATCATCAGCGCATTGAAGCCGTTGAGCGTAAATCGGCACAGGGCGTCGGTTCCCCCCACAAGCGCATAATCGAGAAATCCGTTTTTGAGAAGGCGCGCACCTGCTATAATGGCGTTGGCGGCCGACGAGCAAGCTGTGCTGATGGTGGTTGAGAAATGGCGTATGCCGCAATAACCGGCAATGTGCAAAGTGCTGTCGGCGCAATCGTGCGATGCCGCATGGCGCAGGCGTCCCCGCATGTTGTCGTACATAAATTCGCGGTAGAAGTTTTCTGTCAAATCCATGCCGCCTGTCGACGTGGAGGAGATAACTCCGATTTTCAAACCGTCGATATTGTTGAGTTTTGCGTCTTCCAAAGCGTTTGATGCGGCTAGCATCCCCAGAAGCGCCGTCCGCGAGAAAGTTCCTTTTGTGAGGCCGAGTTTTTCATATAGCTGAGCGTTGGTATATTTCACTTCGCCCACGGGAAACCTGTGTTTCGTCTCGAACAACGAAACAGGGGCTAAGCCGTGGATTTTGTTTTTCATGGCATACAAAACCTCGTCCGGCTCATTGCCGATGGCGGTTGCCAATCCTATGCCGGTAACGGTAATACGCACTATTTACGGTTTTCAGAGATGTAATCGGCCAAAGTGGCTACCGAGAAAAAAGCAGGCTTGGCTTCTGCGGGATTCTCCAACCTGATTCCGTAGTATTTCTCCAGTACCAGTGCGATTTCCAGCGCATCGATGGAATCCAACCCCAAACCCTCGCCAAACAGAGGCGCTTGGGTATCAATATCTTCCGGTGTTATCTCTTCCAGATTTAATGCTTCTATCAAATGGTTTTTCAGTTCCAAATACAATGCTTCCATCATCTATTTTTTAGTTTTAACAATTCAAAATCAGCAATATAATCGTCGTGTAAAAGTTCGCACCAGCCACATAAAACAAGATTGGCGACGCTCGAATATAACAACGACTCGGCATATTGCCGTACAAAATTATCGTATTGCGGGCGGATAAAAAAACTATTTTCGCCTTGAATTTTGTGGCGTATGCAAATCTCGCCGACAACAATATTGGGCAGCGTATAAACAAACACCGCGGGCGACGCGCCTTCCTTGGACTGCGAATCGATAATTTGCTGGTGTTTTATGTCGGTGTCGAGCGAGGCGGATTTGTTGGCTAGAACAACAGCTATCTTTTGCGGCTCGTATTCTTCCATCCCGATTTCGTCGAAAATCATCTCGGCGGCGATGTATCCGAGTTTGGAAAGATTGTCCATTTTGAAAAATTTCATATTCGGTTTGTCCAACTTTTTGTACAAAGCGCGAATATGGTTTGGAAATCCGCTTCCGTCGGGTTGAATGACAATTTTTTTCAGAATATTGATTTCGCTGTTTGCCGGTTCGGGAGCCGGTGCAGGATTGTTGCGAGCCGCTTTCCCGATTATCAGAGCCGCGTTGCATCCGCCGAAACCTGATGCCAGTTTCAGTCCGTATCGGGTGTCAATTGGGAGATGTATATCCGAAATATTCAAAGGGAACGGTACTCCGTTTTGGCTGAATCCGGGGGTGGCAAAAACTTTTCCTTTGCGCAACTGGTAGGCGCTGGCGATGGTTTCGACAATTCCCGCCGCTCCCAAAGTATGCCCGAAATAGGGTTTCAGGCTGTTTAGCGGTGCCGCTTCCAGACCGAGGCTGTGGATGGCTTTGGATTCCATTTCGTCGTTGAAAGGCGTTGCCGTGCCGTGAGCGTTAATAAAACCGACATCGTTGGCGGAAATGCGCGATTGTTTCAGCGCCTCGGAGATAGCCAGGGAGAGGCCGTCGCCTGTGCGCGAAGGGGCAGAGATGTGGTTGGCGTCGTTGGTGATGGCGCCGCCGCAGATTTCGATCTTTAGCGCATCGGCATGTTCGCCGGTGAGCAGCAGCGCCCCACAGGCTTCGCCCATCGAGAGGCCGTCGCGGTCGGCGTTGAAAGGGCGGCAAACCGAAGGGCTTACCGAGCGGAATGCTAAAAAACCGCTCACTGCAAAACGTGAAAGCAGGTCGCCGCCCACCACCACCACATGTTTATATTTTCCGGATTGTATGAACCGTTGCCCCAGTATGATTGCCGAAACGCCCGAAATGCAGGCGTTGGAGATGACAATCGGATCCTGCCGCACATCGAAAAACTGTAACACCCTTTTCGCCATTGAAAATAAAAACAGTTTTTCATTGGGAGGCACGGCGTTTTTCTGTAGCTCATCGATATTTCCCTTTGTGGTGGAAAAAACAAAACCCACGTCGGGATCGGCAAAGTCCGCAGAGAAGGTTTTGTGGATATTCTCCAGTGCCAGAATGAACAGTTTTTCGAGGCGTGTGAATCCGACCAGATGTCTGGTTTTTGCCGCCAACCTGTTATCGTCGATTTTTCCGGCAAAAAAGGGGTGGCTTGAAATAGCGTTGTCGTTCAGGCAGGCGACGCCCAAGCAATATTTTTCGATGGCAGCCATATTTTCCCGCGTACCGAATCCAAGCGAACTAACGATATAATTGGCGCCGAGATAAACTTTTTTGTTTACATCAATCCCCATCGTTTTTTCCAGTTGATAAAAAAATCGGGAGCTGAGAGTTCCAGCCCCGTTTTAGGATTGAGGAAAACTTGCGTCGACGAACCGGTGGCTGCCACCATGCCGTCTTTCT
>Ga0082212_10008906_pt1 | contig 13014 bp, 8 predicted proteins | sample TergutNt197P3_FD_71548 | JGI IMG/M metagenome (GOLD analysis project Ga0082212, IMG submission 71548) | Neocapritermes taracua P3 segment gut microbial communities from Petit-Saut dam, French Guiana - Nt197 P3 | ecosystem: Host-associated > Arthropoda: Insects > Digestive system > Gut ... | reverse complement strand
GGGGGCGGGGGGGGAGAAAGAAGAGGCGGGGGGGGGGGGGGGGGGGGGGGGGGCTTCCGCTTTGTTAACGGCGGGGGCGTGAGGCTTCCGCCTTGCTAACGCTTGGATTGCTCGATGCAGGGCGGAAGCCCTGCGCTCCCGGGAAGCCCTACACTCCCGGGAAGCCTCGCGCTCCCGGCTCGCCGGTTCACTTCACGTTTGAGGGATAGGGCATGGGGACGTTGTAGGCTTGGCTGTGCTGGCGCATGGCGTTGAGCGTCTCGTCTTTGCTCTGGGCGTCGCGCGAGTAGATGCTGGCGAGGTGGAACATCTTCTGCCGCGCCCAGCGGTTCTTGATGTCGGCCTTGCCGGGGGCCGCGCCGGAAAGGGGCAGCCGGAACACGGAGTCGTAGCCTTTGTCGAAGGCCAGCCCGCGGGCCTGGAAGAGGATCTCGCCCTGGGTGGCCGGGCAGACGCCGAAAATCTCCATCGGGGTGTTCTGGTAGAGGTTCATGACGCGCAGGGGGTAGGTCTCGCTCTGGGAGGCGGAGTCGAAGTGGAGGCTGACGTCGCTCATGATGGGGTTGCGGAAGCCGAGGTAGAGGCCGGCCATGGTGGTGGGGATGTCCCAGCGGTTGCCTTTGACGACTTCGGAGGTGCCGCGGTTGGAGTAGGTCAGCATGTCGATGAGGTAAACGTTGGCGTCCTTGTGCGTGCCGTACATGTAGATGGACATCATGCCGTTGTTGAGGCGCGAGAAGGCGCCGATGATCTCGGAACTCTCGGTCATGCCGGCGGTGGGCTTGCCGTCGGTGACGATCAGCACGACCATGGGGCGCTGGGGGTCGCGGGGGAGGGTCATCAGCGTCTTGAGCGAGCCGAAGATGTCGGTGGAGCCGAAGGACCTCATGCCGCCGATGAAGGAGGAGGCGGTCTTGATGCTCTCGTCGGTGACGGGCTGCCAGCCTTGGGAGGCGGTGAGGATGGTGTTGCGGAAGGCGATGACGGCGAAGCGGTCCTGGGGGTTCATGGTCTCGAGCGCGGCGGTCATGGCGCGGCGGCAGAAGAGGAGGCGCTCTTCGGTCATGGAGCCGGACACGTCCTGCACCCACACGATGTCCTTGGGGATGACGGGCATCTGCGCGTCGGGGCGCGGCTGGACGGCGATCCTGAAATAAACCTTGCCCGGCTCCTGGGGGTCGCGGAAGGTCTCGAGGGTGGCGCGCAGCTGGTCGTCGATGGAGGTGTATTCGACGGTGTCTTTCAGGGTCTCGATGCCCTGCTGCGCTTGCTGGACGATCTGCTCGGTCGGGGTCAGCGGGCGCGTGGGCCCGTCGGGCGTCGGGAGGACGGGCGGCTCGTAGCCTTTGGCGGTGCCGCCGTCGCCCGTGGTCTTGGCGGTGGGGTCGCCGATGAGCTCAATGGTCTTCTCCGGCGTGACGACGCCGCTTGCGTCCGGCGCGGGGACGGAGAACGTCCCGCGCGCGATCGCGGTGTCGAACACCTCTGCGGCGCGGATGGGCGCGGGCGGCTCTGGCTCGCTGCCGAACTGGCGCCCGGCCAGGTCAATGGCCGGCACGACGTCGAGGGCCTGCGGCACGCGCTCGATGACGGGGATCTCGTGGCGCGGCATGGCGGCGAGTTCGTCCTGGACCTTGCGGTCGAAGATCTGCTTGATCTCCTGGCGCGGTATCCACGGGGTGGCGTCAACCTCCTGCGGGGCCTCGCGCACGAGCGAGTCGGGGGAGATGGCGTCGCGCGGCACGGGCGGGGGCGTGACGAGCGCGGGGGGGGCCTCCTGGCTCAGGTCGCCGACTTTGTCGCTGACCTCAATCGGGCCGCGGCTGGGCGTGTCGCGCTCGCCGGGGACCTTGTCTGCGGTCTGCACCGGGTCGAAGGGGATGATTTCGACGGGCATGGGCAACATGCGGTCCGTGCCGTACTCGCGCTCGGGGCGGCTGTCCAGCCCGTCCCGCAAGAGTTTCATGTCCGCGAAGTAGCGCATGACGACCACATGGAAAACCGCCGACAGCAGGATGGCGATGCTGGCGAGCATCCAGTTGCGGTCGCTTGAGCGCTGGTGGTATCCGAACCCATCTGGCATCATGACGCTGCTCTCCCTTCTGCCCCATCGGCCGGGGCGGGCCCCGCATTCGGGTAGCGGGTTTTCAGTTCCTCCCGCATGGCGCTGGCCTCGCCGCCGCGCCCCAGTTTATCCAGGAGCGTGGCGGCCTTAGCCATGGACTCCGGCACGAGGACGGGGTCGTCAAACAAGATGCCGACGCTGATGTAGTAGCGCAGCGCGCCCTCCACATCGCCTTTCTTTTCGGCGTTGCGCGCAAGCCCGCCGTAGGCCAGCGCGCGCCAGCGCAGCTGGTCTTGCGGCGCGGCGCGAAGGGCGGCCTCGTTGAGGCGCGCGGCGGCCTCGTCGTGCTTGCCCGCCTCCGTGAGCAGTTCGCCCAGGCTCAGCGCCGCCTCCGTGCCATAGACCGTGGACGCGCCTGTCGCGAGCGATTCGGTGAACGCCTGCATGGCCGGGTCGCGCTCGTTCTTCAGGCGGCGCGCGCGGCCGATGAGCGTCCATGCGGTCTGCTTCCAGCCCTTGTCCGCCGAGGGCACGGCCAGCAGCGTGTTCGCGGCGAGGATGGCGTTGTCGTACTGCTGGCGGGCGCAGTCGAACTCGGCCAGCCACGCGAGCCTGTCCACGCCGATGCGCTCCGCGATGGGGGCGTTCAGCAACTGGCGGAAATAATCCGCGGCCTCCGCCTTGCGCTCGGACTGCAAGAGGATGAGGCCGAGCTCCAGCATGATCTCGCGCTCGAACTCTTTGGGCGGCGTGGCGGCCAGCGCGGCGAGGTACATCTTCTCCGCCTCGGCCGTCTCGCCGAACTGGCGGAAGATGCTCGCGCGCCAGTAGAAGATCTCGGGCTTGCGCTTGTCCTCGGGGAACCGCCGGTGGAACTCGTCGAGCGTCGCGCCGGCGGCGCGGTGCTCCTTGATGCGCAGCTCCTCCATGGCCTTTTGGTAAAGCGTCTCGGCGACCATGTCGCTCTGCGGGTATTTCGTCAGCAGCGCGGTCCAGTCGCGCAGGGCGGCCTCGCCCTGCGCCAGGCGCGACATGCACACGCCCGACGAGTACAGCGCCTTCGGCGCGAGCGCGTCCTCCGGGAAACGCTCCGCGACCTGCCGGTACCAGCCCGCGGCCGCCTCCCACGCCTCCTGCTTCTGCAGGACGCGCCCCAGGCGGTAGAGCGCGTCTTTCATGAACTGGCTGTCCGGGCATTTCTGCGCCAGCAACTGGCAGTTCTGCACCACGAGGTCATCGCGCTTCAGCGTCATCGCGGCCTCCGCGTTGATCCAGTAGAAGTCGTCCGCGAGCGCGGGCGGCGGGTTGACGAACTGCCCGGAGACCGCCAGCACGTCCTCGTACTTCCCGTCGCGGTACAGCACCATGATGCGCTCGTACTGCGCGGAGACGTTGAACTTCCCCTGCGGGAACGCGTCAATCAGCTGCGTGTAGAACGGCACCGCCTCCGCACGCTGCTCCAGATGGTTCAGCGCGTTCGCCTTGACGTAGAGGGCCTCCTCGCGCGACGCGGGCGGGAGCTGCGGGTTGGTCAGCGCAAGCCCCGCGGCCTCGGCGGCCTCCTTGTAGCGCTTCGCGTAGAGGTTCGCCCACGCCCTGGGCAACGCGCTCGACAAGAGGCGCGGCGAGTCCGGGTACTTCGTGCGGAACACCTGAAACAGGTTCGCGCTCTCTTCGTAGCGCCCGCTCACCAGCGCGACCTGCGCCGCGAAATAACTCGCCTCCTCGGCCACCTTCGCGTCCTTCGCCTTGTGCGTCAGGTCGAGGTAGATGCCCATGGCGTGGCGCTGGTCCTCGGGCTTGCCCGTCTGCGTCAGCAGCCATGCCGCGCGCAGGCCCGCATACATGCCGTAGTCGGAGTCCGGGTACTCCTTCAGCACCTGCTGGTAACGCGCCAGCGCGTCGGCCGTGCGCGTCATCCGCTCCAGCGTCTCGCTCAGATGATACAGCGCGGCAGGGCGCACCTCCGGGGCGGTGTCCGCGGCGGCGAGCGCCTCGAACATCTCCGCGGCGGCCGGGAGCGCGTCGCCCCCGCCATCCATCAGGCCCAGCGCCAACTGGAGTTTCGCGCGCGACACCTGGGGGCTACCCGGGAACTCCTGCGCCAGACGCAGATAGACCTTGCCCGCGTCGTCCGCGCGGTTCAGGCGGCGGTAGCACTCGCCCAGGCGGAAGAGGACGACGTCCAGCTCCGGCGCGCCCGGCGTCTCGGCCAGCGCGGCATACTCACGCGCCGCGAGGTCGAACATGTTGCGGCGGAAAAGCCCGTCCGCCAGTTGCTGGCGGTCGCGCACCTCCATCGCGTCCGGCGCGGCAAGCGCAAGGCCCGCCGCCGTCAGCGCACACAGGAATGTGAGTTTTTTTCGCATACGGTCACTTGCCCGCGGGCTCAGCCGCGCCGCCCTTGTCCTCCATCGTCGCCATCGAGAAATTCCAGATGTCCGCGAGGCGGCAGGAGTCCACCACTTTGATCAAATCCTCGTAGCGCGTGTCCTTGTCCGCGCGCAACACGACAGGCTGGCCGGGGAAGAGCCGCGCCAAGCTGCTCAGCCGCTTCTGCAGCGCGTCGTGCGTCAGGTCCTGCTCGTTCATCGAGATGCGCCCGTCCTTGGCGATGTTGATGATGACCTCGCCCGGCAGGCGGTCCGGCACCTTGCCGCTCTTCGCCGACGGCAGCGCGATGTCGATCTTGTACTCCCACTGCGCGAACACCGACGTCACGATAAAGAAGCACAGCAACAGGAAGATGACATCCATCATCGAGGTCATCTGAAAACTCGGCAGCATCCCGCGACTCTTTTTCCGGAAATTCATGTCCCCCCTCCGCCTTTCCTAAATTCCTAATTCCTAATTTCTAATTCCTGATTTCTCACTTGGTCTGCTCCAGCGCGATCAGGGCGGTCACGACCTCCGAGGACACCGCCTCCAGATTGGAGATCTGGCGGCTCGCACGGCGGCGGAACAGCGCATAGCACGCCATGCACGGGATGGCCACGATGAGCGCGAAGATGGTCGTGACGATCGCCTTCGACACGCCCGCGGCCAGCACCACCGGCTTCGCCGCCTCAATGCCGTCGGCAATGCCCCCGAACGCCTGAAACATGCCCAGCACCGTGCCCAGCAGGCCGATCAGCGGCGCAATCGTCGAAACGTCCAGCAGCATCTCCGTCTGCCCCTGAATGGCGTCCGCCTGCCGCGTGCCCTCCGCCTCCATCGTGCTGCGCAGGAGCGACGAATCGCAGTTCGGCACGTTGCGCAGGCAGTTCAGCGCCGCCAGCACCACGGACGCGAACGGGCACGGCGTGCGGTCCGCCAAGCGCCGCGCCTCGTTCAGGTCGCCCGACCTCACGCGCGAGAGCACATCGCTCACCAGCGCATGGGGTATCACCGCGCCAGCCCGCAGCGCCCAGATGAAATACAGCACCATCGCCAGCGCGAAGATGGACAGCGCCGCCAGCACCCACATCACCCAGCCGCCGCACGCCCACACCTCTTTCAGCGACATCCCGTAGGTGCGCTCCAAGAGACCGATTTTCTCGCCCGCATCAGCAGCTTCCTGCGCCACCGCAACGGCCGCGCCTCCCATCACCGTCAGCAACCCCGTCATCCACTTCATCATCCTCATCATCATCTCCTTTTTTGTCCTCCGAATCCTAATTTTTGTAAATCCCAAATTCACAATTGTAGGTTTTTACGGCTTCAAAATCAAACCTAAAATTTCAAATCCTCAACTCCCTCCGTCGCCCAGCAATTTGCCCAGCGTTTTCGCCGACTGGCCCGTGCGCCGCTTGACCCACTGCCGCGCGTCGCGGATGCGCTCTTTATACAAATCGAAATCCAACCCCGCCGTCCCGCCGAGGTGCGTCTTTGCGGCGATATGGGCGTTAATGGTTTTCGCATCCGGTTTTTTTTGGTAATCTCCAGACTCATCATCATGGCAATTCTCAAGCGCGATAGCACCATTAGAGTCTATTACGGTTTTAGTTGGATGTTCAATGATGTCTTCGCGCAACATCTCATAAGCCTCACGGAACGGTGTTCCCGATGCAACGAGATCTAACGCATAATCAGTCGCAAATACATCAAACCTAAACGCGCCATACAGACGTTGCTCATTCACGCTCAGTTTATCCGCCATCAGTTTCATGATGCGCAGCGACGCGCGGGTGACGCGCAGGCCCTCCATGTAGAGTTCCTTGCTCTCCTGCAGGTCGCGGTTGTAGCCGCCCGGCATGGCCTTGAGCAGCGTGTTCGCCGCCGCGCCGAGCCCCAGCACAACGGCCGTCTTCGCGCGGATGAGCTCCAGCACGTCAGGGTTGTTCTTCTGCGGCATGATGCTGCTGCCCGTGCAGAGCTCCTTGGGCAGCGCGAAATAGCCGAACTCGGGCATGGAGAAGAGGATCAGGTCCTCCGCCAAGCGCGAGAGCGTCAGCATCACCTGCCCGCAGGCCGAGAGCAGAATCGCCTCGTTCTTGCCGCGCGTGTTGCTCGCGTGGAAGACGTTGTGGTGCGGCGCGGAGAAGCCCAGCAGACGGGCCGTGAGCTCGCGGTCAATGTTGAGCGGCACGCCGTACCCCGCGGCCGAACCCAGCGGGCAACGGTCGTTGTAGGTGTAGGCGGCCTCCGCCAGCACGAGGTCATCGAGCACCGCCTCCGCATAGCCCGTCGCCCACAGCCCCACGGTGCTGGGCATCGCGGGCTGGAGGTGCGTGCGCCCGACCATGGGCAGCATCGCGTGACGCTTGCCGAATTTCACGAGGCTTTCCGCCAGCGCGACGGCCTCGCCCATCAGCCCCAGCAGCTGGTCGCGGATGTGCAGGCGGATGTCCACGGCCACCTGATCGTTGCGGCTGCGCCCCGTGTGCACCTTGCGCCCGAGGTCGCCCAGTTTCTCCGTGAGACGGCGCTCCACCGCGAGATGCACATCCTGATCCGCCGCCGTAATCGTGAACGCCCCGGCGCGCGCGTCGCGGATGATGTTCGCCAATTCCAGAATCACCTGCTTGCGCTCGTCAGCGGTCAGGACGGTTGTTTTGGATTTCGGCGCGTTCGGCGTTTTGGACAGCATCGTCACATGCGCGGCGGTCCCGTAACAGTCCCACACCGCAAGGTCAAGATCCAGCACCGGATCCTTCCCAACGGTGAACGCCAGCACATCCGGGTCAATCTTCCCGACAATCGTCTTCTGCATCTCTGTTGCCCTCTTCTTACGCTAGTAATTTCCATGTAGTGTAGCACGGGTACGGAGAGGGAGTCAAGCGGCGGGGGCATGGTGCCCCACATTTTTTACCCCCTTTGTTTGGGGCGGCGTGACACAAAAATACAGATTTCACGATGGAGGGCGAGCGTCCCCGCGAGCCGTTAGACACATTGCGGTTTAAATGACGATATATGCTTCTGCGGCTTCCTGCCCCATTGGCCGCACGCCGCGCCAATGGGGACCCCTGTCTCGCCCTCCATATCACGACAAGTTTAATGGTAGAGACGGATGATTATCCGTCTCCCCGTGTCATTGCCTTCAGGAGACGGATAATCATCCGTCTCTACGACGCTTGCCATTGAGGCGCTCAACGGTGTCAATGTTGCAGGGCGCTGTGGGGCGCCCCGCTCTTTTGAACCATGCGGTTACTCCATGCCCGGACGCCACTCTTCGCTCTGCGCGAAGGCATCGTCGAACGCGGCGGCGAGGCCGACGAGGTTCTCGCCCGGCTTGAGGTCGGTGACGCTCAGGTCGCGCGTGAGCTCGGCAAGCTGGCCCTCGTTCATGGTGACGGCCTTGATGCTCAGCCCGATGCGGCGTTCCTCGCGGTCAATCTTCACGATGCGCGCCTCGACGTCCTGACCGGCCTTGAGCGCGTCCTTGACCTTCTCGACGTGCTGGTCGCTGATCTGCGAGATGTGCACGAGGCCGTCCACGCCGTCCTCGAGCTCGACGAACGCGCCGAAGGAGGCGATCTTGGAGACCTTGCCCGTGACGATCTGGCCGATGGCGTAGCGCGAGGTGATGGTGTTCCACGGGTCGTCGCTGGCCTGTTTCAGCCCGAGGCTGATACGCTGGTCGGACGGGTTGACCTCCAGCACGACGGCCTCCACCTGCTGGCTCTTCTGGAGCATCTCGCTGGGGTGGTTGATCTTGCGCGTCCACGACATATCGGAGACGTGGATCATGCCGTCGATGCCCTCTTCGAGCTCGACGAACGCGCCGTAGGTGGTGAAGTTGCGCACCTTGCCCGTGACGCGGCTGCCGACGGGGTAGCGGTCCTGCACCGTGTCCCACGGGTTGGCCTCGGTCTGGCGGATGCCCAGCGCGATCTTCTGGTTGGCCGCGTCGATGCTCAGCACCACGACATCCACCTCATCGTTGAGGTTGAGGATGTCCGACGCGCGCGCCACGCGCTTCGTCCACGAGAATTCCGAGACGTGGACAAGCCCTTCGATGCCGGGCTGTATCTCCACGAACGCGCCATAAGGCACGAGGTTGACAACCTTGCCGCGCAGGCGGCTGCCGACGGGGAACGAGAGCTCGATGTTCTCCCACGGGTTGGGCGTGGACTGCTTCAGGCCCAGCGAGACGCGCTCGCGGTCCATGTCGATTTCCAGAATGACGACGTCCAGGTCCTGCCCGACCTTCAGCATCTCGCTCGGGTGCTTGATGCGCCCCCAGCTCATGTCCGTGATGTGCAGCAGCCCGTCCAGACCGTCCAAGTCCACAAACGCGCCGAAATCGGTGATGTTCTTCACGCGGCCCTGCCGCATCTGCCCCTTCACGATGGAGCTCAGGAGCTCGCGCTTCTTGTTGGCGATGCGCTCCTCGATCAGTTCGCGGCGCGAGACGATGATGTTGCGGCGCTCGTTGCTGATCTTGATGATTTTGAACTCGCAGGTCGTGTTCAGGAACGGGTCGGGGTCATGCACCGGGGTCACATCCACCTGCGAGCCGGGGAGGAACGCGTCCACACCGTCCACATCCACGATCAGACCGCCGCGGACTTTCGTGCGGATGATGCCCGAGACAATCCCGCCCTCCATATATTTGCTCAGCACCGCCTCCCAGCGCAGCTTGTCGTCCGCGCGGGACTTGCTCAGGATGACCATGCCGCTGTCGCTCTCGAGCTCGACCAGCAGCACGTCGATGACATCGCCGACCTCGGGGGTCTCCTCGCTCTTGAAATCGCTTGCCGGGACAGCGCCTTCCGATTTGTAACCGATGTCAACAAGAATTTCGTTCCCCTTGACGCCGCTGATTGTACCCTTAATGATGGAGCCGGCTGAAAACTGGTTCATCTGTTTCGCCAATGCCTCATTCATCATTTCGCGCATTGCGTCCGATTGAGGGTTCTTTGCGGCCGTGGGTTTGACCTTCGCCATAATGCTATTTTCCTGCCTGCCGGGAAACCCCGCCAGACGTTTTTTTGTTAGTGTCTCCGTCCGCAATCGCTTCAGCGCTCCCGGTCACCCGACCGGCCGCCAGCAACTGCCCGCCCCTTTTAGGGGCAAGAGATTAAACATATCAAAAATGGTGCGGCGGTGGCAACAGAAAAATACGGGGAAATTCGCTTATGGCGTGAGGCGGCTTGCCATCGCCCGAAGGCAAGGATGGCTGGTGTTGCTTGTGCGCAGATCCCAAGCCCTTTGCGTCAACACGCCCTCGTGTCCTGTAAAAGACAGATAACGATGTGCTCATACAAAGGCGATTACGATGACATGAACACATCACGCAAAACGTCTTTTATAGGACACGAGCACGTCAGGACTTCTTCCTCCCTTGCCTTTCGCCAGCAATTATGGCATACTGGCAGTTCAACTAGGGGTTAAAGCGCAAACGAAAAGGACGCCGATGAAAAGGGTGGTTGCAATTGCGGCGGTGCCGTTCAGGGAATCGCAGGAAGTCGGATATGTTGAGGAGCATGAAGTCGAGTGGCAGATCAGATGCCAGAACCACGGCGCTAAAGAATGGTCGCCATGGCAGGAGTCTGACAAGTCCCAACATGAGCTCTACCTGACGTGGAAGAAACCCCTCCTTAATGAAAATATTTATGAGACCGTTCTCCATGTCGGGTGTTCAGAGGCAAACGAGGCATCCGCAGAAAACCAAATTATCGATAAAGTATGGAGCAGAGCATTTAAGGAATTGACTATAAGGCGAAAAGGATCTGAAGTAACGTTGCAATATTACGGTAACTATATGGATACTGGAGAGATTAGCACTACCGCGGGACTTCTCTCAAATGATAATTGAATGTGATGCAGTGGGACAAGAAGGGGTTCACCCGCAAAACGGGATAAACGGACAAGGTCCAAATGAGAAACCCCTGTCGCACCTTAACTTTCATGCGTTAGTCCAAGTCGGGGCAACAGTTTATGACCCATCTTACGGGAATGTTTATGTTCGGAATGAATTAGAGGAAAGCTTTCGGACGAAAAGCCTCCAAGGGTTTTATATCAAGCGCAATCAGGAGTTTTGGGCAACTGACTCAATTTCGTCAACGCTGTTTCCTCTTTATGTAGATGAGAACCCCATCCAATGAGACAACTATTTCTTTTAGCGATGACGCTTCCCTTGCTGGGTAATGCTTCGACCCTGACCGAGGACATATTTCCTTTCCTTGAAGGCAAAACCGTTGTCTTGCGCAAGGAGATAGATAAGGGTATCTGGAGAAAGGAGCTATATGTGTCCCAACTTGAAATTCAGGGGACGAATCCTGCGGGAAAAGGAAATCGCTCTTTATGGAAGGCAAGTTTTAAGAATCCAGCAGAATCAGGGGTAAATTGGGGGCTTTTACAGGCGTATGCCCCCTGTACAAACGAGTTGCAGAATTTCTTTCTCATGCTTGCAACAGGGCAAGATAGAATCAAAATCATCAGCGTCGATGTTGCCCATGATTTCAAAACAACAGAATCATCGTTTCGGGTTGACCATTCAAACAATGGGCTTGGGTTTCACCTGGATTTAATCCCCCAGAAAGCAAGCGATGACTCAATACGGATTGACGTGAAGGGAAGGCTGCACGAAGATTTACCCTTTGCCTTTCTGGCCTACTTGTACAACCATCAGGCGAATCTGCTGTCGTCGCTGCTCTCGCGCTGGCAACTGGTCTATCCCGCATTGCCTTTCGAGCTCGCGCTTCTTGTGAAGCAGCCCGAAAGCACTTCCGCCCCCGACTGGCCGCCGTGGCCAACAATTAAAATTGACGGCGTGCCTGCTGCCTGTATAAGCGACTGCTTTGAGGCATTTGAGAAAGCGTATTGCACCACCTTCACGAACCGCTCAGTTGCCGCCAATATCGACTGGCGCGGCTACGTGCCTAACCCGTCATTGGATTTCATGGAGAACTTCCATAACTACGTCCCATGCCGGGTTAGCCCCTATAAGGTTTACCTCATGGTCATGGGCATTGCCGAATACCGCCATTTACTTGACAAGGCGAAGCAGCTGAAAACGCCGTTGCCCGAGCCGACAATAAACATCGTTGAAGGCATCACTCCACTCGCCGAGACACCGCAGGATACGGCAGTCGAACAGGGGAAGCAACTCATTAACCGTTACCTGTCCGCATTGACGCCTCAAAAAGTGACAGAGCCAACCACTCAAGAAATCGGGCATTTCTATGAAAACTACAAGTGGGCTTTCAGTCAGGCGTTTTCAGAGGAAAATTCGGAATACTATACGCTTGACGGCATGAAGGATTTTATCACTATGGAAATCAAGCGGCTCCGCTATTATGGGTTGGACGGGCTGATCACATCGCCGCCGAAAGTGGAGATAATATGGCGTCCTCCCCCGCCCCCGCCCACGCCCGAGGAGATTGCGCAACGAGAGTGGATACGCGCCAACCCGCCGCTGGACGACCTGTTCACGGAAGAGGAGATGGCGGCGCTCTTTGCCGAGCCGGACTACGAAAGCATCAAGGACCTGCACGCGCGCGGCATGGCCTACGACTGGCACCTGAAGTTCACGGAGGCGGAGAAGTGCTTCCGCGAGGACGGCTCGCCGATGTCCCATTTCATGCTGGGCAGGTACTACCGCCACGACCGGGCCGGCGTCCCCGCGAACCGCTGGAAGTCCATCGGGATGTTCAACGAGGTCGCCCGGCGCGTCACCGAGGAGACCAAAGCCCCCACACCCGAGGAACTGTGCCTCGCCGCGCGCGCGTGCCTAGAGATTGCCTCCCAGATGACGGGGGCGGAGCTAGGGCAAAGCCAGGCCCTGCGGAAACAGGCGCAGCAGCTGTTCACGGATGCCGAGAGGCGGGGGTGCCGGCAAGCCGCCCTCTACCCGCTGTATTACGAATGCCACATGGAAGGCTGGGGGCTGGCCGCCGAGCAGAGGCGCAGGCTGACGGATCTGGCGGCCATGGACCCGGACAAGGATCTGGCGTTCATGGTCCTTGCCGCAGGCCAGAACCTGTGCGACTCCGCCGGCTACGACTACCAGCCGCAGAAGATTGAGAATATGGCGATCCTCAAACGGGGCATACAGGAACACCTGCCCATTGCGGAATACTTCCTCGGGGTACTTTTCAAGAGCGGGTGTGGCACCGGAGAGGCGCTGAAGAAGAACCCCGAGCGTATGAAATTCTGGCTCACCCGCGCCGCGAGGCGCGGCGACGACCGGGCCGTCCGGGAGGCGAAAGCGCGGCGCTCGCCCGCCAACCTGAACCCCTACTTCCACATCCCCGCCACGGACGAGGAACTGGGATTTGGGGAGGAGCAGCCGTGAAGGGGAAGTTTTGAGTTTTTAGTTTCGAGTGTCCTGTAAAATACAGATGACGGGATAGAGGATTACCCTGTTTTGATGGCGTGATATGGAGGGCGAGACAGGGGACCCCATCGGCGCGGCGTGCGGCCAATGGGGCAGGAAACCGCAATGTGTTTAACGGCTCGCGAGGACGCTCGCCCTCCATGTGCCGGGAGCGCAGGGCTTCCGCCCTGCATCGTGTCTGACGACT
>Ga0082212_10008905_pt1 | contig 13015 bp, 10 predicted proteins | sample TergutNt197P3_FD_71548 | JGI IMG/M metagenome (GOLD analysis project Ga0082212, IMG submission 71548) | Neocapritermes taracua P3 segment gut microbial communities from Petit-Saut dam, French Guiana - Nt197 P3 | ecosystem: Host-associated > Arthropoda: Insects > Digestive system > Gut ... | reverse complement strand
AGTTCACTGTCAATCTGATGATCAATTTCCGGATGTGTTTCCATATACTTGTTCAACTCCAAAGTAGTCATGCCCATCTCAATAGCAATTTTTCTTTGAATTGATCCAGTAGAAAAAATCCGTAAATTATACAGCTTGCTTAGTTCTTGGCAAACAGTACTCTTTCCGCTTCCTAAGTCGCCGGTTATAGATATTTTGATAGACATTGTTTTAAATCTTCTCCTAGTATAATTACTATTTTATAAATATAGGGTCAGTTGTTTAATATCAAAAACCATCATAGCCTCTAAACCCCAGTAAATATAAGCATAACTCTTTGGAAATACCCTTAGATTGCGCCATTGCCTCTAATTCATTAACCACGCTATCCTTAATAAAAGTATTAACATAAATTTCAGCAACAGCTTTTCTTATGGTATCAGGCAATACCATGCACATTTGATAAAATGCGTCTACTTGACCGGTTACAAGGCTGTAAAATTTATCTATACTAACACGTCGTATACGGCTGTGCTTTTTTGAATGTCCATCAATAGAACAAATCCATTTTATGTTTTGTGATTGTTTTGCAATAACTTCCACAAGAAAACAGGCACAATCGTCATCATCTAAAATTTGGGATTGCATTTTAGTATATGTATTTCTAGAGGAAGCCGAGTTCATAGTATTATGTTTGTTTTTTATCTCAACAAAGACACGGCTAACAATTTCATCTTTATAAATGTTTATGCCGTTTTTCGTCGAAAAAATGATATCCCAACCACTAGCTGGAACTTCACAACCATTAATGTATTGAAAAATGCGTTGATGAAAATAACCTATATCATTATTGTTTGATTTATCACGTTGGCGTAATATTTCGTTGTTTATAATTTCATCCCATGAATAAAAATATACTAATTTGTCAAAAATGAGTTTTATAGGGTCAATCATGTTTTTATTGAATTTAGCTAAATCAAAGGATTCGAGTTTATCACCATACTGATGTATTGTAGTTTTAACATGATTGAAAAAATCATCTTCAGAAATAAATGATAAAGGCCACATTAAAGCTGCTCCAATCCAGTGTATATTGTTTTTGCTATCTCATAAGCAAGATTTACAGGAACAGCATTGCCTACCTGCTTGTATTGCTGGCTTACACTGCCTGAAAACATCCAGTCATCAGGAAAGCATTGGCAACGTGCATTCTCTCGTACAGTAAAAGGCCTTGCTTCTAGCGGGTGGCAACGGTCTGTTTGTTTCTGGGATGGTGATGTCAAAACTGTAAGCGACGGTTCATCCAAGCTTAATCGCCGTAATATACCCGTCCTGCCGCCTCCCATATCCCAGCAGCTTTTCATATACTCCATCGCAATATCTTCAGGTATATCTCTCCAATATCCGCCAGGTGGAACAAGTTCAAAGATTTTACGTTTATACATTGAATATTGTGATCCTTCACTGGGCGGTACATTGTTTAAAACATCGCGTAAGACCGGTCTATATTCATGAGGTAGTGGTGGGTCGATCTGTATCCTATCTACCAGGTCATTACGTATGCCAATCATAATAAGCCGCTCTCTTTTTTGAGCAACACCATAATCCCAAGCATTTACTATATCAGTGCGAATCTTGTAGCCTTCTGCTGTAAAGATATCAAGGATGGTTTGATAAGTTTGCCCACCATCATGTGTTAAAAGACCACGGACATTTTCAAATAAAAATGTTTTGGGTTGCAGTTTATGTAAAAAAACAGCATAATGATAGAACAATGTTCCTCTGGTATCCTCTAAGCCCAAGCGTTTACCGGCATAAGAAAAAGCTTGGCAAGGCGCGCCGCCCGATAATAAAAACAGTTCACCTTGGCTAATATTGAAAAAGCCCTCTAAATCTAAGGTTGAAATATTAGCAATATCATCATTAATGACATTCCAATGTGGACGGTTCATTTTCAGTGTATCTGCTGCGCTTTTATCAACCTCAATTAAACCAATTGTCTTAAAACCAGCTTTTTCCAATCCTAAAGCCAAGCCGCCACCGCCCGCAAAAAGCTCTATTGATGTAAATTGATTAATAAAACTTTCCATGTAGGAGGGGTTTGCGTGTGATTTATTAATATCGAAAATAGATATTTGCTCTGTAATCATTATCATACTCCTCCTATAAATATATAAAAATCAATACAATAACTATCCCTAGTATAGTAATAAAATCATTCATCAATATCTAGTATTATATCATAGGTTATTCACTACGTCAATAATTAAAGCTATTTTGAATGAAGTGAACAACTGCGAACTATTGTTCGAGCAGCTAATTAAAATATAACATGTTTGCTAGGAATTGTCAATATAAAAGACAAAATTATTGAATATTCAGACTTATATTATATACCGATTCAGTAGGGTGGTTGCCCACATCGCGCCGCTGTAACAATAACCACAAAACATAGGCACGTTCTGTCTACACCTCAAGTTTTATCATATTTTGCCGCTTGCTGCGTATAATATGAGTTACCAATACAAAAGCTACTATCCCCATGCCAACCAAGTCCGTAAGGCCATTGGGGTCAATCAATAGCAGCCCACCGGCCAAAGCCAGTATGCGCTCCCACCAGAAGAGTTTGCCGGATATAAAGCCGGTTAGGGCAGACGCCACACCGGCTATACCGCTTATCGCGGTAAGAGATACTTGAATCATAGAGACGATTGTGGGGTAGGTGGAATAGTATAAAGGGCTGGCCGGATCCGCTGTGGGGTTGAGGAATAACATATGCGGGCTCATGACAAATATATAGGGCACAATGAAGGCTGCCACGCCTAAACGGCTGGCAGTTACACCTGTGCGCATAGGATCGCTTTTGGCAATGGCCGAGCCCGCGTAAGCAGCCAAGGCTACCGGCGGTGTGATATCGGCGATAATACCAAAATAGAACACGAATAAATGTGCGGCCAGTATGGGTACGCCCATTTGTACTACTATGGGAGCGGTAACTGTAGCCATGATTACATAATTAGCTGTGGTAGGTACGCCCATGCCCAGCATTATGGAAGCTATCATACAAAAGAAGAGTGCTGTCAGCAGCTGTAAGAAAGGAGAGGAAATACCGGCAGCCATTTTTTGCAACGCGCCGGCAAAGGTCAGCCCCAGACCTGTCATAGTGACTACGCCCACAATCATACCGGCCATGCCACAGGCTACCGCCACACCGATGCTATTACGTCCCCCGTTTTCCATAGCTTCAAGAAAGCTTTTAGGTGTTAGACGGGTATCCTTGCGGAACATGCTGACAGCAATGGCTACCAGGATAGCGTATAGGGCGGCGCGGGTAATAGTGTAACCTGCGGAAAGGAAAAAGACAATGGCTACAATGGCTAGTAGCAATTGTCCTTTTTCGCGCAGTAAGCGGCCAAATTTTGGTATTTCCGATGCCGGCATTCCTTTTAATCCCAATTTCTTAGCTTCGAAATGCACGGCAATAAAAATACCGGTAAAGTAGAGGGCTGCCGGTATTACCGCGGCTAAAATGATTCGGGCATAGGAAATGCCGGTTATTTCCGCCATGAGGAAGGCGGCAGCCCCCATAATCGGCGGCATTAACTGACCGCCGGTGGAAGCGGCGGCTTCCACCGCTCCGGCGAAATGCGGTTTATAGCCCATACGTTTCATCATGGGTATGGTAAATGACCCTGTGCCAACCGTATTAGCCACCGAACTGCCGGAGATAGTGCCCTGTAGCGCCGAGGAAATAACAGCCACCTTAGCCGGACCGCCCACCGCTTTGCCGGCAATGGAATTGGCAATATCTATAAAGAAAGCGCCAATACCGGTTTTTTCCAAAAACGCGCCAAACAGAATGAAGATGAAGATAAAAGTAGAGCAAACACTGATGGGAGTACCGATGACGCCTTCTGTGGTGTAGAACAAAAAGTTGAAGATACGGTTAAGCGAATAACCGGCATGCCCAAAATCCCCCGGTATATATTTACCGAAATAAGCATAGCACAGAAACAAGCTTACCGCTATCATGAGGGGTATACCGACCACCCGGCGGCAACACTCGAATAATACCGCTATACCTATAATGGCAATCACCATATCACGGGTGGTGTAGAGACCCATTTGCCCCACTATGTTACGGAAATTAATAACATAATACAAAAACGCCGCCATCCCGATCAGCGCTAAAGCAATGTCGTACCAGGGTACATAATTGTGACGGGCGCTGTCGCCTTTGCGTGCCGGGTAAAGCATGAAGGCAAAGAATATGATCAAAGCCACAAAAGAAGCGCGGTGTACTTGCGCGGATAAATGTATAAAAGTATTGATAGCAATCATATAAACTGTAAGCGCAATACATAGCCAGCGTACCAGCTGCTTAGGCACACCCTTATAAAGACGTGTATTGGATTCTTTATCATATTGCGCCATAATGCGCTGCACTTCTTCTTGGCTTACAGTATGTTCATCTACTACGCCAACTACTTTAATAATATCTTCTTCTGTCATAAAACCGTCTCCTTTATCATTTTACATAAAACAATACCGGCTGTCCGGGGGCATCTAAAGTATTTAAAGGAATTTTTAAGCCCTGCCAATGCAGCGTATGGTTAGCTGTGCGGCCAATATTATATGTAAGACGGGGCATATGGCGCGCGAAACCTTCAATAACCATAGCTCCGTCCTCTTCATAACGCATGGTCTGGCCAAAACCCACTTCGCTGGGCATACCGGCTCCAAAAGTATAAAAGCGTAAAGACTTAAGATATATTTCCCCTTTTTCGATATAGTAATACTCAGTTACCATACTTTGATTAACAGAGTGAGTAAAAGACAATGCAAATTCATTGTCGCCGCCAATTGGCTCACAAAAGAGCACTTGGCCGCTTTGCTCATTAATGAGCACTAAACAAGCCTGCCTATAACTATGATAAACAAATAAAACAGCCACGGCAAGCGCGGCTAAGGCCACGCTTGCCATGATCAGTGGGCGGGACGACCTCACGCCTACGGTTTGTTTTCTCATTTCTCGCCTCTTTTATCTAACCTCTAATTTCTATTTAAAGCACTCCTTTTTCTTGGAAATATTTTTTGGCGCCGGGGTGAAAATCAATGCTTACACCCTGTACCGCATAGGCGGGGTCAATAAAAGCACCCTTTTGGTGAGCCAGGGTGATGCTATCTTTGCTTTCAATGATAGCCTTTACTATATCATAAGCTACTTGTTCTTCCATATCTGGGCTAGCTATCAAGGTTGCCTGCACTGCTACGGTATTAATAGAGGCGGGTAGGAAGCTGTAATCCTCTTTGGTTATGGCGACTTTTGCATAAAATGGGTATTTGGCGATCAGGGCGGTGATTTTATCGTCGTCAATGGCTATAACGCGGATATCCCGTGAAGTGGACAGTTCCAGCACCGCTGTGTTGGGTACACCGGAGGTAGCGAAAAAGCCATCAATGCTTTTGTCTTTCATGGCATCGGCGGAAGGGCCAAACCCTAGGTGTTCCGCCCGTAAATCATCCATAGTCAAGCCATAGGCCTCCAGTATCTGTATGGCATTAGCTTCTACCCCGGAACCTATATCGCCGGTAGAGATCCTTTTACCGGCCAGATCCGCTACTGTTTCAATGCCGGAATCGGCAGACACAATAAGCTGGCATACCTCCGGATAGAGGGACATTAGGGTGGCCATGCCTTTTACCGGTTCGGCAGTCCAGGTATTGGTGCCATTAAAGGCATAATCCATTACATCATTTTGCACAATAGCCAAATGAGCCAGGCTGCCGCCGATTTGTTGTACATTCTCCGCGGAAGCGCCGGTGGAGTTGACATTGATTTTAATATAGCCGGTAGCGTTATCAATGGCTTGCGCCAAAGCGCCGCCATAGGGGTAATAAGTGCCTGAGGTACCGCCGGTAGCCATGGTTAGGCGAACTTGGTTTTGCGACTGACTGCAAGCACAAAGCATAACAGTTATAAGCAGAAGCAGTGAAGCGAACAAAAATAACCTTTTCATTTTGAATACACCTCCGTTTTATTATAATAATACTTGTTCATCAGTACTTTAATATTATAATTGTAAAAATATAAAAAGTCAACCCAGCCACTGCCACCGGGTGGTAACGTACGGGTTATTTTTTCGTTACAGTTCGCGCCAAATGTAGGGCGATTGCCTTAATCGCGCCGTGTATAAAATATCATATCATGAATGAATATCAACGCACGTTTCATTTTCGTACTCCCTAACAGCAGTCACCGCCGGAGCAATCGCAAGTCGGCTCACTTCCAGTAAGCCACCCTTTGATAAACGCCGCCGCACAGCCGACACCTGCGTTGACCTTAATAGAGTTTGTAGGGCAATTCAAAGCGCAAGCCCCACACTCTATACATCTGTCGTTTGTTATTTTTGCTTTTTTGTCCTCAATCTCAAAAACTCTGTGAGGACAGACATTCGCACACATTCCACATCCGATACATTTATCAGAAAGTAAGCGGAGCGTTGACACATTTTTTAAGTGTTTCATAAATACCTCTCGATTAGTAAAAAAAACAAGAATTTGCGCGAGGTGTATTGTTTATTTTAAACGTTTTCGCTTCGCGAAAACAACCTGCATTCTGAATACTAAATACTCGATACTCGATACTCGATACTTGCGGGCTTTAGCCCGCCTTAGTAATGGAAAAAAGTGATACCATTGATTTAGCAAAACTCGCTAGTCAGGGTGGAGAATTGTTCGATAACTTATATGCAAGAACAGCTCTACACAATGGAGAAGCAAAAGCATAAGATATGCTTTGCCAAAGTACTGTTCAGGTTTCCATCTATGGTGAAATACTTAAGCATTCGTTATTTGAGAAAAAAAGGTAAGCGTATTATCCATGATCGAACATAATCATTCGGAATAGGGTCATACGAACAGTATGAACAAAGCGGTGGCCAATCGCAAATGCGGGGCTGCCGTTTTATTCCTCAAATCACAACATCCAAAATACGCCTACCACCTACATCCACCCATTCGGCTAGCGGGGTTTTTTTCTCTCCTTTGCGGAAGTCGAAAGTCAGCAAGTAGCCCGTATCAACACCCTTGCTGTCCAGGTAGCCACAGAGCTGCTCGTATGCTTTCTCATGCTTATGTTCACCGCGCCATAATTTTAATTCAATGATGAATTGCTCTGATCCGAAATCCACTACTATATCCATACGGCGCAGATCCGTAAATTGACTTTCTATATTATAGAAGCCTTGTCCGTTGATTAGCGGTTTCAGATAGGTCAGAAATAGCAGCCTGCCATGCTCTTCTAAAAACCCGTAATCGCGCTCGCTGAATATCTCGGCGTAGTGCTCGGCAAATTTACGCAGGCAAAGTTCCATGTCGAAGCGGTTTTCTTTTACCACGTCGTATTGTAGGACACCGTTAATCTGCTTTTTTGTATTGGAAAGAGATTCTTTTGATATGAAATAGTTGACCATCCTTATCTCAAAAATTTTATTGGCTACAGCCGCTTTACCATAAGTGTTCTTCAAAAAGCCGAACATGGCGCTAAAGCTTACCAGGGGGTTGTCTATGACAAAATCACTTTTGTCGCCTTTTATCAATATACCATACATAAAGTCGTATAGCTTTCTGTTGTTTTCCAGGTTCCTGAACAGGTCGTCGAACAACGTGTTTTTTTCTGTAAGCATGATGGTAACGGCATCTCGAATGCCTGCTACCGTCCAGTCTTTATCAAGTTCTTCATCAATGCATTGACAGATCCTTGACACTAAGAATGGATATCCGTCAGTGTAGCTATGGATTTCTTTCGATATGGCTGATATGTTCATGCCCGTATGGTGGTCGGCTTCATACTGTAAAAGCATGGTGGCTATCTCTTCAGGGCAAAAAGACATGTCCACCTTGAAATTAACTGCTATATTCCATGGCGAATTGTATAATCTGTTTTCCTCTGGCGATGGGATGTATGTGCCCTCGTTTATCATTTTCAATTTGATATTCTTAATGTCGTAGACTCCGGCTAGGATCACGCTATGGAAGGTATAGTCTTTGCCTTTTCTCCTGAGCAGAAACTTGTCACGCAGAACCCCCAGAAAATGAAGAAAAACTCGATTATTACTTATTTTGTCTACTTCGTCGATAATAAGCACCAGCTTTTTGCCTTTACACATTTTTGTTATATGCCCGCTAAGTTGCTTGAATGTTGCAACTTGAGCGTCAAACCAGCCTGCTTTATATTCGCTGCTAACCTCAGAAAACGCTAAAGCCTCCAGTACCAATTCCATGAACGCATGGCAAAACACCTCCGGCGAGGCAAAGCTCTCGTCGCCCAGTCCTTCAAAGCTTATAGATATGGCAGTGTATTGTTTTGGGAGCGTTTTTTCGATCATATGGATGGTTGTAGTCTTCCCATATTGTCTAGCACGGTTGATGGTGAAATAACAGCCTTCGTCAATCAGCTGCATAATTTGTTCCAGTTTACCGCTGATGTCTACCATATAGTCTGTTGACGGGATACACAGCCCTGTAACATTGAACCTACGCATTTGAATCCCACCCTTCTGTAGGGGCGATTATTAATCGCCCGTTTGTGTCCTACCGTTTTTTTGTGGTTATTTACCCGTAGGGGCGATTATTAATCGCCCGTTTGTATCAAATTCGCACGAAATACGTTTTCGCACAAAACCGGGATAATATGCACATGATTTGGCATTACAGATTGTTGTCCGACCGTTTTTGTGTGGTTGTTTTTACAGCGGGAGATTGATAATCGCCCCTACTAGCAAAATAAATCGTCCAAAACGACCTCTGAGACAATTTCCGCGCTATAGGCGTTTCGCTTTAAACCAAATGTTGTAATCATGGTGGTCTGTATTGCTTTGCGTGTACGTGTTGCATTGGCAAATGTTGATTTCTTATGCCTTATCCTGAATTCCCCGAATATTTCTATCCACGTGGGTAGAAAGCAATTATTATTGTAGAAATCGTGCAGATACTGCATTAATCCTATAAAAAACAGTCAATATAGTGTATATTCTTGTTGACAACGGTCAGCATGAAGAGAGGGCTATCGAACCTACCCAACCTGTTACGAAAGAAAAGCTAATCTTAGACTTTGGTGACAGCTATATTCTTGATGAGCTGCTCACAAGGACGGGGTTCAAGGATATCATGGCCAGGGTGTTCCCATCAGACAAAGATACCGTGATGTCAATGCTGTTCTATCGGGTGCTGGGCGGCGGCGCAAGCCGCTATGCGCAGACATATTGGGAAGGCTCGTATACCAGGTTACTGTACCCCTCGGCATCCGTTGAGTCGCAGAGAGTGAGCGAGTTTTACAAGCGGATTGGGGATGAATCCTATCACCGCGACTTTTTTAAAGCATACATAGCCCATATACGATCAGAGGTGGGGTCAGGCGTTTTGGTGGACAGCTCAGGCTGTCATTGCCCGCTGAGGTTTCGCGCTAATCCACGCTGTGTGGATAGAATTAATTCAGGGAATTCAGGTTTATTTATAAGTGTCCAATTGTCATTGTTTGATGTATCAAAATCTTTTCGCAAAGCTCATTCACGATCGGCGCGTCAAGCTCTTGTAGGTCGGCGTATTTTGCTATCATATCGATCCACTTCCGGCTGTTGTTTATGCTCTGCCTGCTTTTGCTTGTTTTCGGCTTCAGTGAGGTTCTTAAGCAATTCATCAGGTCTTTCCAGCGCAAGCCGCGCATATTCACGGATATCGTTCAGAACTATAGCCTGGACAGCCGTATAGCTTGCTTGGTGCATCGTACATTTTAGCTTGGAGTATTGCCGGTAGGTCGAGCATTGAAAATATCTTCGCGATGATAGCTCGCCATTTGGTTTGCGTTGATACGGCGTGAGCCACATCTGCGATTACTTTTTTGATAATATTGAATATCCTTCTGATTCAATGAGAGCCTGCCCTTCGGTGCTTTGCAACCAACGGAATAAGAGACGTTCAGGGTTTTGTTCCGGCGTATTTTTGCGAATTGCTGCGTAAAAGTCATTGACAAAAGGATATTCCCCACCTAAAATTGTTGCTTTATTCGCAAATATTTTGTCTATAGAAAGAATTTTAATGTTTGGATCTTCATTCATTTCTGTTACATAATAATACATGTTATAGCCTATGGCAAATTGCCCATTATCATAGTCTGCAATCGCATTAATAATTCCGCTCATAGTGTGCGATATATAGTTTTCTCTGGCTGGCATAAGTGCTTCACCCTTCATAACGAGCTTTATCATCAATGTTTGACTACCTGATGTCTCGTTTCGTTGGAAAGCAGCTATATCTTTATCTTGACCGCCAACATCTTTCCAATTAGTGATTTTTCCTGAATATATGTCAACAATTTGTTCATAGCTCAGGTTATTGATAGGATTTTTGGCATTTACAAAAAACACCAGTGCATCTTTACCAATCGCTACCATCTCAATTTCTGTGCTATTATGTTGCAAATACTCATCAGCATCATTCGGTTTTTCGTAGACAAGGAGCAGATCTGCTTTTCTATCAACTAGTCGTTTATATGCGTCATTTGTACCGCTGAATTTAGTATATTTTTTACACTCGCCGCGATCCTTGCTCATCATAAACGCGGCGAGAGCTTCGCCAAGTGGGATAGTAGCGGTAGAGCCGTCTAGTTTCGGAAATTCTTCTTCAGATAGAGAAAGCCCAATTATGTCGCTATATATATCGTTAGCTTCATCAGCTTGGTTTAGCAAATTATCAGTAATGGATATATCAGTAACTAAATTATATGTATTATCAACAGTATTGTTGGTGAAACTGCTGGTAATAAGTAAACTAACAATAAGTATACTAATAATAAGTATAATGAAACAGATGATAACTAAAAGTTTTTTATTCATTGTATATATTCTCCTCTAATCGTTGATGTTTTTTAAATATACCTTAACAAACCATGATCCATCGGGTTTTATTAAACCGCCGTAATCACCTTCTACCACGCAGAAATAACCTTCTACCCATTTAAGGAAGTCATACTTAAAATCAAGGACAGGGCTATTTATACCCAGTACGCCGAATTTAATCGTCTCCAAATAGGAATCATCCCAATTCCATAAATAGCCATACACACAAGGACGATTATCTAAATAAACAACCTCGCTGCCACCATAAGGAGCACCCCAAGGTCCTCCTGACCATCGGCGTACAACATGTGGGGTTTCCCCGCTATAGTATATTTCATTTGTAATAACATTTATAATACCAGCGTTTGTGGTAAAGATATCCCCTTCAAGACAGGCCTTATAGTGGATATTTTCTTCATTATTTTTTACAAAGGTTAATTTTCCTTCTTTATATACAAATATCTCTTTTTCATTTACAAAGTAATAATTGCCTTCTTGCCTAATATCCCACTCACCCCACGCATTTTCTGTTTTGCGTAAAGGCAAAGCATAATCTCCATTGATATCAATAATACCATACTTAGTACTATTGTTATCATACTCAATACCAATTTTCCAATCATCTTCTTTTCTTACAGTGTTCGCAACTGAGACAATGGCTAAACCATTTTTATCATATCCTTTTTGATAAGACCGTTGTCCAATGTTTACTAAGAAACCAGTCGATGCGTATATTTCTGGAACAACAGTTAATCCTTTTTTGTCTAAAAAGCCAATAAAAGTACGCATATCATCTATGTTAGGATTAAAGGTGTTTTTTTCATCATTCCAACCGCCACTAACATAATCATTAGAAGAAGTGATTAGAGCCCGACCATGTGAAAATGTTTTATGATTTAGACCCCAAACTGCTTCTCTGCTGAATGGCCCCAAGACTTGGTTGCCGTTCTCATCAATGTAACAATATGTATAATCAGAATAATGCCCGCCTCTTTTTCTGTCATAAACCAGCTTATGAGGATCATTGATATAGACAGCTGCTAGACCTTCAGAAAACAAAGGCGGGTTGAAGTATTGACAAGACAGGATGGTATTGCCTTCATAATCAATAACACCCCATAGCCCATCTTTTTTTACTGCGATAAATTCATAACTGGTTGGTTTTTCCTCAAGATAATAATTTGTCGTAAATACTTCATCAAATATCTCAAAAAATGATCCATCAAGGCTTATGACAATATAGTGTTCTTCATATTCTGTTTCCATCATTGTCATATAGTCGTCAAGATCGTCAAGGCCATGTGGATACACTGTCTTATGTGCAACATACACTTTTTTATCCGCATAGGATAAAACTTCAAGTTCTCTATACACAGGATCGCAAATTATTCGTCCGCTTTGATCCACAAAACCATAAAGCAAGGAATATGGAAACCAATAAACTTCACCCACATCACTATAGTCATAAACTGCTGATTGAATACGTCCTACATAAGGATAAACTCTTCCATATTCCTTTGAAGGTATAAATTCTGCTACACACCCGCCATAATACCGCTGCGGTTCCTCTGCCGGAGTATAAGGGGTGAGGGCAGCTAAACGTTTATCGAATGATGGCAAAACCTGGTGTTCCTCTGTCGCTAAATTATTCTCATCCACTAGAGGCAGATTTCTGTCATTGTTGGTGCAACCGCCAAAAATGATGCAGATGGAAAATATAACTGTTATAAGATTATAGCGCAACTAAATTCTTCCTTTGCCATTTTGTGTATCCTCGAAAACTCTGGAAGGCTCGCATACAAAGCGCATGAATAAACTGCGCTTTTTTCTTTTACCCCCAGGAGATCGACAAAAAATAAGAAACATTAAGGTATAAACTCTTGACTTTTGAGAATCGTCCATATAATCGCTATGAACGGATTTTTATTCCGTTATGAGATTTGCGGCTTTTTGCAAAAATCCCCAGAGGCTCTTTACGCTTTAAAGAGAAAATGAAGGAGCGTACCGCCGCTGCACACATCAACAACATAATTTAACATAATTATTGCTTGGAAAACTCCAAAACGCGAGGTAAAAATAGGATATCTTTCTTTGCCGCTATTGCTGGTTGTAGCATTCATCTTGATGCACAACTATCG
>Ga0082212_10008904_pt1 | contig 13016 bp, 12 predicted proteins | sample TergutNt197P3_FD_71548 | JGI IMG/M metagenome (GOLD analysis project Ga0082212, IMG submission 71548) | Neocapritermes taracua P3 segment gut microbial communities from Petit-Saut dam, French Guiana - Nt197 P3 | ecosystem: Host-associated > Arthropoda: Insects > Digestive system > Gut ... | reverse complement strand
AACACACGACGCTTTCGATATCGGCGCCGTTCATCACAACGTCCACAGCGTGCATACCGTACAGCAGCCGGCAGCCTGACTGGAGCAGCATCGTCTCCATTTCAAACTTGCACCATTCGGGGTCGACAGCCGGAGTATGAGGCGTGTCGTACAGCTGACCTTTGGCGTTCATCCTGTCGAGCAGTTCTTTGCACAGCCCCTCGATGATCCCCGCGGGGCCTGTCACGTAGCCGTTTGTCATCAAGCCTCCAAGGCTAGTCAGATTCTCGATAAGGAGCACGCGCAACCCCTGCCGCGCGGCGGTGATCCCCGCCGCAACGCCGGAGCAGCCGCCTCCTATAACGAGGACGTCGACGTCGTATTGATTCATTCACGAGACCTCCCTTTTTGAAATAATCGTGGCAAATTCTTCTATCGCCATTTTAGGATATGGCGCCGCAAAAGTCAATCATTATGCTTTTTGGTAAAATGAAATCAATTCTATGTTCTGCCAAACTCTAATATTCGCCGCGTCTTGACTTCATGAAGACCGGTGACATAAAATAACAGCTATAATTCTGCTCGGGAGCTGATTTGTGGAGGTTGCCATGGAAAAAAACTGGGACGAAATAAGGAAACTGGCCGTGGAGTACGCGGAGGACAATATAAACAACCGCTGCATGAACTGCTCGGAATCTGTATTTGAAGCGCTGATCCGCAGCGGCGCTATTGACGCGCCCCTTGACGTTTCAGCAGTCTCGTTCGCGACGGGTTTCGGCGGCGGGGGCGGCGGCGTCGGGTTCACCTGCGGCGCGCTTTCATCGGGGATCCTGGCGTGCGGCATAGTACATGGGAGGAAGGATCCCGCCTCGACGACAAACAGAATGGAACTGAAAGAGAGTTTCTACAAACGGTATAACAATCTTGTCAGCGACTTTGTTAAGGTCGCGGGCAGCGGCCTTTGCAGAGAGATAATCAACGCCTTCCCTGAAGGATACAACGACAGTCAGACAAGGCCGAACTGCATCAGGATAGTAGTCGCCGCCGCGGGAATAGCGGTGGATTACATTAAACTGAGCGCGGAAGAAGCGGCAAACCTTGAATATGACCCGGCCGTCGTCGGGATAAAAAACTGGATATAACGGCGGAGCGCAGTAGTTTAGCCCGCGATAACGCGGCACACGATTACGCGGCGCAGCGACGCGGTTCGCGATAATTCAGCGCAGCGACGCGATTCGCGATAATTCGGCGCGTATGACCGGATAGGAAGAGAAACGCTTCATGAAAATTATCATAGTTGGCGGGGTAGCGGGCGGCGCTTCCGCAGCCGCGCGTTTACGGAGGCTGGATGAAAACGCCGAGATAGTCATTTTTGAGCGCGGCGGGTATATGTCTTTTGCTAATTGCGGCCTGCCGTACTACATCGGAGGGGAGATCGCCGACAGGGAGGACCTGGAGCTCCAGACCCCGGAAAGTTTTAAAGCCCGCTTCAACGTGGAAACGAGGGTGTTCGCCGAGGTCATCGGAATCGACGCGCCACGCAAAACTGTTGAAGTAAAAGATCTCACAACCGGCAATGTGAGCGTCGAGAGCTACGATAAGCTCATTCTTGCTACCGGGGCGAAACCTGCGGCGCTTCCGATAAAAGGCCTGTCGCACCCGAAAGTGTTTACCGTGCGGACTATCCCCGACGCCGTAAGGATCAGGGAGCGCATATCCGTCGAAAGACCGTCAAGCGCCGTCGTTATCGGCGGTGGATACGTCGGCATAGAAATGGCTGAAAACCTGAAGAGGGTAGGGATCGAGGTAACGATCGTCGAAGCTGCAGATCATGTCATAACAGCGCTTGACTACGATATGGCCTGCGACGTCCATAACTATATCAGGGAAAAAGGCGTCGGGCTTGAACTTGGAAACGGTTTGAAAGAAATACGCGATAACGGCGGCAAACTTGAGCTGGAGCTTAATAAAGGCGTCATTTACGCTGATATGGCAATCGCGGCGCTCGGCGTCAGACCGGACACGGACGTCGCCGCTTCCGCGGGCCTTGAGCTTACAGGGCGCGGCGCAATAATCGTCGACGACAGGATGCGCACGTCGGATGAGAATATCTACGCCGTAGGAGACGCTGTCGGAGTTACGGAGACCGTGACCGGGAACGGCGGGGACATCCCGCTTGCAGGACCGGCTAACAGGCAGGGACGGATAGCGGCTGACAATATCTGCGGAGTTGGGTCGGTATACAGGGGTTCTCAGGGTTCAGCCGTCGTGAAGTTTTTTGACATGACGATAGCGGCTACGGGAGTCTCTGAAACCGCCGCGAAAGCCGCGGGTCTGGATTACGACAAAGTATTTACATACCCGGCATCCCACGCAGGGTATTACCCGGGCGGGAGCGAGATGTCCATCAAAACCGTATTCGAAAAGGGGACAGGTAGGATACTTGGCGCCCAGATAGTAGGGTTCGACGGCGTCGATAAGCGTTGTGACGTGATTGCAGTCGCGATCCGCGCGGGCATGACCGCGTCGCAGCTCACGGAACTGGAGCTTTGTTACGCGCCTCCGTTCTCATCGGCGAAGGATCCCGCCAACTTTGCGGGATTCGTAATAGAGAACTGCCTTAACGGCCTGATGAAGCAGTTCCACTGGCATGACGCGGACGCGCTTCCGCGAGACGGCAGCGCGACTCTGCTCGACGTGCGAACGCCCGGGGAGTACGACGCCGGCCATATTGAGGGGTTTGAAAACATCGAGGTCGACTCGCTGCGCGCGAACATCGGTCGCCTTGACAAGTCAAAACCGGCGTATGTAAACTGCCGCAGCGGTCAGCGCAGTTATTTGGCGTGCCGTATCCTTGCGCAAAACGGTTTCGACTGTTATAACCTGAGCGGCGGATACAGGCTCTACAACGCGGTGAAGAGCGCCTCTTCCGGAGAACTTCTTTAATGATCTTTAGCAAGCGGGTAAACACTGTCAACCCAGCCCGGATACCTGACCGGATGACGCGCCGGGTACCCTGCGGACAGTCGCGTCGGCGCCCGCTCTACATAAAAGTGCGTATTGACAAGCAGCCTGATTTATTTTAGAATTCCGCATGTATCGGCATTGGCGGGATATACTCCGCTCACGACCTGTGATCTGTAAGGCGCGGCCGGGCAGACCGTCCGCCCATACTGATAAACGCAAACCAAATATTTTAGGAGGATCAGAAATGAAAAAAACATGGTTAGCCCTGGCCCTTGTTATCGTCATGGCGGCAGCCCTGCTCGCCGGATGCGCTGACAAAGAGACCACGACGTCAAGCCCGCCCGCGTCTCCGTCGCAGTCGGCTTCGGCGTCTCCCTCAGCAAGCGCCACACCCTCGCTGGCTCCGGCGGCGCCGGCGGAAACACCGTCTGAACCGGTGGATAACATGCCTGAAAAAGAATCGATCGTTATTGGCATGGCCCGCCCGATATCAGGCGTGTACGAAGTTTTTGAGACGGACGTATTCGGCCCGATCTACAGGATGTGGGTCGACGACGTCAACGCGGCTGGCGGCATTTACGTCGCCGAGTACGGAAGGCAGCTCCCGATCGAACTGCTTGTCTATGACGACACGTCGGACATGGATACAATGATCAGGCTGACTGAGAGGCTGATGCTCGAAGACAAGGTCGACTTTGTTTTCCCGTCATGCAGCACGGCGTTCCTGTTCGCGCAAGCCGCCGTTACAAATGCCCACGGCTATTTGCTCTTCAGCGCTGAGGGCGGAGCGGCCGAACTGGCGACGCTTTACGACAGGCTGCCCCTCTTCTTCTGCACAGCCAACCACTCCACGACGCAGATACCCGCAATGGCGGAAATGCTCGCCGCTGAAGGCGTTCAGTCAGCTTATATCACATTCATAAACGATCAGCACGGCATCGAATACTCGGCCGCCGCGGGCCCGGCCCTGGCGGGCGTGGGCATCGACATCCTGGGTATGAAGGCTTTACCGCCCGATATCGCGGACATGACCACGATTCTCAACGACGCGAAGGCCAGTGGCGCGGACGCGTTCCTGCAGTTCGCGTATCCCGACCAAAACTTCCTCGCCGTAGGCCAGGCAATGGCGATAGGGTATAACCCCGACGTCTTCCTGTTGGGCCCCGGCGGCAACATGGACGTCATCCAGTGGATCTTCGGCGAAGGCGCGGACGGGATCATGGGCTTCGGCGGATGGAACGCCAAGAGCAGCCCGGCTGCGGCGGCGTTCGTTGACAAGTTTTATTCCACCAACCCCGGCGTCGGCATTGACTGGTGGGGGCACATCTGCTACCAGGCGGTACTCCAGGTATTCCAGCAGGCCGTCGAAGGAGCGGGAACGCTTGATAACGCCGCGGTCGCAGAGTATATGAGGACCCATACGTTCGAGACTGTCATGGGCACGATCTGGTACGAAAACAACTCGATAGCCGCAGAGTGCTATCTCGGCAACGTAGGCCAGTGGCAAAATGGCGTATTTGAAGTCCTCGACGTGGATCCCGGCAGAAGGACGGCGAGCCCGATAATCCCGAAGCCCCCGTGGCCCTCTGAGTAAACCCGCTCGCCCGGCGCGCGCGGCGCCGGCGATGCAGCGGCTTTATGCCGGCGGCATTCTGAGAGATAATATTTTGTGAACCGAGCCGTCTGAAAAGGTTAAACGTGGGCTCCGCCACACGACCAACGCGCGGAGGCAGACCTTTTCAGACGGTTAGCCGTTCATTTAGGAGCTGATGTATATTGACTCAGTTGTTAAACGCGATCACATCATTCGACACGTACCTGATCGGGCTGATTATGGGCGGGATATACGCGCTCATATCGATGGGCCTGAGTATGCAGTACGGGGTTGCCAAGATACTTAACATATCGCACGGCGAGTTTATCATGGTCTCTGCGTTTCTTACATGGATGCTGGTACTGGCCGGGGTACATCCCGTCCTTGCGCTCATCATATGCTGCCCGTTTGTCCTGGCCGTAGGTTTCGTCCTGCACAGGACGCTCTTCAAGTGGCTCGGCGACAAAGCCCCGTCGTCGGTCGTCTTTGAAAGCAACGCGATGCTCATGGCGTTCGGTTTCATGTTTATTCTGCAGAGCCTGGCGTCGCGCGTTTGGGGCGCAAATCCGCAGGGTTACACCTTTATGGCGTTTCCGGTAACTATAGGGAAGAGCCAGTTTGCGGCAAACCGCCTGTTTGTCCTTGCTTTCGCGGTCGTTGTAAGCGCCGGGTTTTATCTGTTCCTTATGAAAACCCGCCTCGGGAAGTCAATAAGGGCGGCGGCGCAGGATCCGGTCGCGGCCGGCCTGATGGGGATCAAGATAAACACCGTCATGGCGATCTGCTTCGGCATCGGCACTATGCTCGCGAGCGTCGCCGGGTCGCTGCTTAGCATGATCCTGCCGCTTTACACGACAATGGGGATGGGATATACCGTTACGGCTATTATAGTGGTAGTGCTCGGCGGGCTTGGGAGCATCCCGGGGAGCATAATCGGCGGGGTGATACTCGGAATAGTAGGGACGATCGCCGATACGATGGACCCGAGCTTCACGTTTGTCGTTTTCTACCTGATAATCCTGGGCTTGCTGATAATCAGGCCTAAAGGTCTGCTGGGGAGGTAGGGAAGTATGCTTTTTTCTAAACTGAGCGGCAAAATAAAACTCTCGCAAGCGGCGCCGCCGGCGATTTTTATAATTATCGCCGTGTTCGCGTTCCTGCTGCCCTCCATTAAAGATACTATCGTACTGACCGGCTCTGCGATACTGATGTATGTCGTGTTATCCGTGAGCTGGACGCTGTTTTCAGGCCCGTCCGGGTATGTGTCGCTCGCGACAGCAGCGTTTTACGGGGTCGGGGTTTACGCGACGGCCCTTTACAGCGAGAGGTTTCCTTTGCCGGTCCTGATGCTCATCGGCGGGATTGCCGCGTTCGCGATAGCCATAATTGTCGGAGCGGTCACGCTGAGGCTGCGCGGCGTATACTTCACTATCTTCACGTTCGGCTTGGTTGAGCTTCTGCGAAACCTGATCACGTGGACCGAAAGGCTGACGACGGGAAGGCGCGGCCGCTATGTCATAGCGACGCCGGTTTCAACGGTGTATTACTATCTGCTCGGGCTGACAGTCCTGCTGGTCGTTGTAGCGTTTATTATAAAGCGGACGCGGTTCGGGAAAGCTTTGGCCAGCATCGGCGAGAGCGAAGACGCCGCAGCGCATATCGGCGTGAACACTACTCTGGTCAAGCTGACGGCTTTCGCGATCAGCTCGTTTTTCATGGGTGCGGTCGGAGCGGCCATGGCTTCGCGAAACTCGTACATAGATCCCGGCATAGCTTTCGACACGCTGAAATCGTTCTTGCCTGTCCTGATGGTCATATTCGGGGGGATGCGAACGCTCGCGGGGCCTCTGGTCGGCGCGGCCGTGTTCGCCTATCTCCAGGAACTCCTCATAACAGACTCTCTGTTGTCCGCGTATTACAGAATATCGATAGGCGCTATAATGATAATCGCGATACTGTTTTTGCCGGAGGGCCTTCTCGGACTCGGCGAGAGTATCTATAAAAAGCTTACGCGTAAGAAAGGGGGCGCCGCCGGTGCAAATGCTTAAAGCCGAAGGCGTCAGAAAGAGCTTCGGCGGGCTCACCGCCGTCGACGGCGTTGATTTTGACGTTGAAAAAGGCGAGATCATGGGCCTGATCGGTCCGAACGGAGCGGGAAAGACTACTTTCTTCAATCTAATATCCGGCGCGATCCCGCTCGATTCGGGGACAATAGTATTCAACGATAAAAAGATCAGCGGATTCAAGCCGCACAAGATATGCCGTCTGGGCATCGGCCGCACGTTTCAGACCGCCAAGAACTTTCCGGGCATGTCGGTCCGCGAAAACGCGATAATGGGCGCGTTATTCGGGAAAAGAGGCGGGACGCGCAAACAAGCCGAGCAAGACGTAGGGCAGGTGCTGGACTTTGTCGGGCTTACGGAACTGCAGGACCGGCACATACCCGACCTCACGCTTGCGGCCCAGAAAAGGGTCGAGGTCGCAAGGGCGCTCGCCACGAAGCCGTCTCTGCTGATGCTTGACGAGACCATGGCGGGACTTAACCCGACGGAGGTCGAGGAGGCTATGGCGCTCGTAAGGAAGATACGTGATTCCGGGATAACAGTCATTATGATCGAACATGTGATGAGAGCGATCATGAACATCTGCGACAGGATCGTCGTCCTTCATCACGGCGCGAGGATCGCAGCCGGTACTCCTGAAGAGATATCCACCAACAGCGCGGTGGTGGAAGTATATCTCGGACACGGTTAGGGGGGATCGAATATGGCTATGCTGAGTATTGAAAACCTGAACTGCTTTTACGGAAACGTACAGGCGCTTTGGGATATTGAAATGAGCGTCGACGAGGGAGAAGTCGTCGCGCTGCTGGGCGCCAACGGCGCGGGTAAAACGACGCTTCTCAACGCGTTGACCGGCGTAATTAAACCGGCCTCGGGGAACGTCGGCTTTCTTGGCGGGTCTCTGAACGGGTTATCCCCGGATGATATAGTCGGGCGCGGGATATCCTATCTGCCGGAGGGCGGGAGGCTTTTCCCTGAGATGACGATACGCGAGAACCTTGAAATGGGCGCGTATACGAGGGGTAACTGGAAGCGCAGGAAAGCGATCATGGAGCGCGTGTTCGAGCTGCTGCCTAAGCTTAAGGAGCGTCAAAAACAGCTCGCGAGGACTATGAGCGGCGGCGAGAGGCAAATGCTCGCAATGGGCAGGGCGCTCATGTCGGAGCCGAAACTGCTCCTGCTTGACGAGCTTTCGTACGGCCTTGCCCCGATAATAGTCACTGAAGTGTTCCATATAGTGGAAATGCTGCGGGATCAGGGCATTACGGTGATGCTTGTCGAGCAGAACGTTCACCAGTCGCTGGAGATCGCTTCCAGGGCATATGTCCTGGAAAACGGACGCATAGTGCTTGACGGCGAAAGCGCGGAACTTCTTGAAAACGATTACATAAGAAAAGCGTACATGGGAATGTAATGACAGTTGACAGTTGACAGTTGACAATTGATAATTGATTGCGCACACGAGGATAGTGTAAGAGCATATCGGGGCAGACCTGATGTCCACACCCTGATATGCTCTTCGCAGTTTTGTCAAAAACGCTTGTATTATCCCCTGCTGTGTACTATAATATCCACTGATACGCCGGTGTGATGGAATGGTAGACGTGCCGCACTCAAAATGCGGTGGAGAGATCCGTGTCGGTTCGAGTCCGACCACCGGTACCAATAGTCTCGCTTGGCGAGCCATTTGAAACGCTTAGAGTTGCAAGGCTTTGAGCGTTTCACTGCGTCTGGGGCGTTATGCGCATTCCAGTCGATAGCATCGCGTCCCACTTCAATCCGACTACCTCGCTGCGCCTGAGTCCATAAAATGCAGCCATCTTCCAGGTAGCTGTCAAAAGAGCCGTTCTGTCAAGGTGATTTTTCAAAAAGTTTATAAGTTTATTTCTAGCGTGTCACTATTCACAGTTGCTTCGCTGCGCGCGGAGTACGCTACCGCGTTGGACGAAAAGAAGAAAGCCTACGCCGGATACCGGGAGGCCCGCGCTGACATGCAAGCATATGAGAAATTCCGACGTCGCGTCCGAGCTGTTCATCAGCGAGCATACCGTAAACCGTCACATCCAGAATATACTGGGCAAAACAGAGTTTTCCTCGATGATGGATCTGATTATTTACGTCGTGTCAAACGGCTGGATCAACCCGAATTACTGAAACGCGTCCCACTATTTACCTTCAGTATCCTCCGCCCTAAAACGGGCAGCGTTTTTGTCTGTCCTCGAAAAAAGTTTGTAAAAATGGTTATTTATAGCCATATATGAACGGAGCGCCACCCAAATCGGCAGCGCTCCGAAAAATGTATGCCATGTGGCTATTGAGTAATCAGGAAAATGTATTGAGTAAATCGCGAATCCTTGTTCCAATGGCAGAATGATGGCAGGGCTATATGGAAATCTACAAGAATCCAAACTGTAAAAAAGGTCAGGGGCAGCCATGTGTTAGGAGTGAGTTGCGCCTAATGCAACCACGGGACCAGATATAGATGTTTCAGTTCAAGCAGGGCGCATGATATGACTGCGGCCCGCTAATCTTTGCGTTCCATGAACCACCTGCTGACGCCGCAGTCCTCCTCAAGGAACATATACCTTATCCTGTTACGGATATGAACGGTGTACCGCAGACCCGCGCCGCCTGCTTTCAGCGACGCGGCGGGCCGGACTTCCGTGACTTTATCTATCTCGTAGCGGTTTCCGTCTTCCCATACAAAAGACAGCGGGTGAAGCTGCCCGTCCGCCAGCCTGTTCTCATTGACTTCGACGTAAACCTTGTAGTCGCTCTCCATATACGGTTGATAATCGACAATATTCTCGTTCAACTCAATCACTCCTCGCATCACAAATAACCGACAGGGTGTATTACATGGTCTTCCTTTGGGTTAAGGCGTCCGAGTTTCGGGTCGAGCCGGAGCATCGCCCTGTCGATGGCGTAATGCCCGTGCTTTTTTCTGATGTCGTCAATAGTGAATTCCAGTTTCTCAGCCCGGTCGCGCTTGATTTCATCCTCAAACAGCGATAGTTGCCTTGTCGTGTCCATTGGTACGAGATTGGAGCCTCGTATGCCGATACTCCGGAGCGGTTTCTCCCATCGGTGGTTCGCCCGCAGGAGCGTCATCGCGGCCGCGCAGAGTTCGGTAGAGATATGCGTCGGCCTCGAAAGAGTCGTCTGCCTTGTTATCCAAAGAAGCTCATTGTCGCGCAGCGTAACTTCAACAGTCCTTGCCAGAAACCCCAGTTCCCGCATACGCTCGGCGACGCTCTCGGCGAGGTTTTGGAAAACGATGTGAGCGTCCTCGTCGTTTTCAAGATCGCGCGGGCAGGTCGCGCTGTTCCCGACCGACTTGATAATGCCATCCTCGCCTGTCCCGGCAACAGGCGAAAGGTCACGCCCGTTTGCGTATGTATGAAGGTACAAACCCCATTTCCCGAACCAGCTTTGCAGTATCCGCATATCGGTCGTCGCCAGATCGCCTATGGTAGCGATCCCGATACGCTGGAGTTTCTTTTTTGTCGCGTGGCCGACTCCCAGAAGCTCCGACGCCGGAAGCGGCCATACTACTTCCGGGTAGTTGCTTTCGGTGATAACGGTGGTCGCGTCAGGCTTTTTAATATCACTCCCGAGTTTGGCAAAAATCTTGTTATAACTGACGCCGACCGAAACCGTGACCCCAAGCTCGCGCTTGACCCGCTCGCGGATCTCGTTCGCGATCGCCTCGCCGTCGCCGCCATGCCGCTTGATGCCTGTGACGTCGACCCACGATTCGTCAATTCCGAATGCTTCGACTTGCGGAGAATAATCGGTGAGGATTCCCCGGAACAGCCGGGAATAGCGCAGATATTTCTCGAAGTCGGGCGGCACGATTATCAGGTTCGGGCATAGCTGCCGCGCCTGCCACAAGGCTTGTCCGACCCTTATCCCATATGGCCTGGCTTCATAGTTACGCGCGAGTATAATGCCGTGCCTCTGCTCAGCGTTTCCGCCTACCGCCACAGGATGTCCCCGTAATTTCGGGTGGTGGAACATTTCTATGCTGGCGTAGCAGTTATTGAGGTCGGCATGGAGAATCGTTCGCGTAGGCACTTCCAACGCCCCCGAAAAAATGGTAGGGCTTGATTATATATCTAAATTACATAGAAGTCAAGAGTAAAAATCTAAATAAATTAGATATTACTCTTGCATTTTTGTTTGGCTTGTTATATAATACGTTCAAGGCGGTGGGAAAAATGAGCTATGGAAACATACTTGCCCGGCTGAGAAAAGAAAACGGGTACACTCAACCGGAAGTCGCGGAATACATCAGCAGATATTCCGAAAAGCCCTACTCTAACAAAATGGTATCGCATTGGGAAAAAGGCGTGTCCTCCCCTCCTGTCGAGCAGTTTCTGTTGTTGTGCGAGCTGTATTCCGTACGGGATATTCTGGGGACATTCCGCGGCGTGGATACACAGTTTCGCAATCTGTCGAAACTCAATCCTCTTGGAAAGAGCCGGGTTGAAGAATACATCGCGCTGCTGTCAGACAATCCCGTGTTTGCGGAAACCGGTAGTGAATTTGCTTCAGAGCTTCCGCGAAAGTATATAAGGCTTTATGACGTACCGGTCGCTGCCGGCGCGGGTACGTTTCTCGACAGCGACGCGTATGAGGATTTTGAAATCGACGAGACGGTGCCTGACGACGCGGACTTCGCCGTGAAGGTCAGCGGCGACAGCATGGAGCCGCGCTTCATAGACGGCCAGATCATTTTCATCAAGGAGCAGCAAACACTGGAAGTCGGCGAGATCGGCATTTTCGAGCTTAACGGCGATTCATACGTTAAGAAGCTCGGTGACGGCGAGTTTGTCTCGCTGAACAGCCGCTATGAGCCAATACGGATCCATGAATTCGACTCGATTCATATTTTTGGGAAAGTCGTCGGATGATTGACGTTTGCGTACTTTGGCGTATAATATTTTGAGGCGAGAAAAACCGCGCAAGCATGACCGGCCTCATGGCTGAAAAATGCTCTGCTTCTTGATTAGCGAGACTTTCTGATATGTAGCAGCATTGTAGTTTCATTAAGCGACGCAAAGCCAAAGAGCTTTTTAAACTGCTTCGTGCGGTGGATTATTGTCAAGTAACGCAGGGCTGCGATATGTCAGTTATATCATTTATAGTCGTAACATTGGGTATTGTTACAATGAAAAAACTAGTAGCGATCGTTTTCAGAAGACAAGGAGGTACATCAAGCAATGTGGAATGAAAAATCCAAGAAACCAATATTGATCTATCTGGCTCTAACATACTTGATCTCTTTTGCATGTGAAGGTGTTTTGATCCTTGTTGAACGAACCGGCATTTTATCCGGAATGCTATCCGGCATTTCCGGATTCATAGCAGTAACTATGTACCGCGGCATTACCGTTGCATGCGCGCCTGCATGGACAATGCTCATCCTGCTAAAAAAGCACAAACAGATAAAAGGGTTTAAAGATTTCTTTCTGCGTATCTTCAAAACCGAGAAAAGACTGAGAACAGTTATAATAACAGTTGCGTTCTTCTTTTGCTATTTTATCATATGTATGTATTCCGGCCAATTTCAAGGTGACTCTTGGTCCTATGCCCTGTTCGCCTTACCATGGCTGGCAGCAGGTATAATCGGAGGCGGCATGGAAGAACCGGGTTGGAGAGGGTTTTTTCAACCTGCTTTAGAAGAGAAACTGCCTTTTGTTATTGCGACATTGTGTACCGGTGCTATATGGGCTGTATGGCATATTCCTTCATGGTTTGTACAAAGCATCGGTATGTCATCGTTAAACTTCTTTTCATTTGCACTTAATTGCATCACCCTGTCGTTTGTGATGGCAGCCCTATATAAACTGACGAAGTGTGTTTTTGCCTGTGTTTTGTTCCATTCATGGACCAATGCGTTGGGCAATGTTTTCTCGATGGATTTTCTCAGTATTCCGCCGGATTTCAAACTGATTGTTTTATGCGCATTGCAAATCATTGCGGCAATCATTATTTGCGTTATTGTTGACAGGAGGAGCAGATATGTGGAAGTGCCCTAAATTACGGTTTTGCATTCCTCTGCCAATCGGTTCGGGTCAGACGATTTCGCAGCCCTTCATTGTCAAGATGGACGGTAAAGAAGCATATAGGTTCGTACCGTAGCGAAACAAGATAGAATGGATGCTTCTGAGTATGGAACAACGTGATAACAAAGGCTTCTGGAACAAATATGCGAAGCTCTACGATTTTGAAATCAAGAGGTTCAGCGGCAAAGCCTATGCAGAAATGTATCGGCTTATGTCGAGCGCCCTTTCATCCGATATGGATGTCCTGGAGGTTGCGACCGGGACTGGTTTGATTGCGGTAAATATCGCGCCGCATGTGCATTCTATCGAAGCAACTGACTTCTCTCCTAAGATGATTGAAAC
>Ga0082212_10008903_pt1 | contig 13016 bp, 11 predicted proteins | sample TergutNt197P3_FD_71548 | JGI IMG/M metagenome (GOLD analysis project Ga0082212, IMG submission 71548) | Neocapritermes taracua P3 segment gut microbial communities from Petit-Saut dam, French Guiana - Nt197 P3 | ecosystem: Host-associated > Arthropoda: Insects > Digestive system > Gut ... | reverse complement strand
AGGTTCGTTTACAATTGTCATACAGTGATTAAAATACCTTTCTAACCAGGCATTTTCATCGTCAATACTGTATTCATTCTCTAACCAAAGTTTTTGACCGTCCATAATCATTGCGTCCGCAAGGATGAAGTCAAGTCTCGAAAGCAGTTCCGGCGCAATCGCAGTGAACCAGTCGCGGTCATTCATTTGTAGGCCAATCAACAGTTCCGGAAACTTTTGAGCATCGTCAATAAACGCTTTAATTTTTTCATTGTCGGAAAGCGGCCAGTCTAAGCCTGCGTTTTCCAGTATTCCGCTACGAATACCGGTCAGTTTCATCCAGTCGAATGCTTTTTCGGGAGTCATCCCGCCTCGGATATGAATGTGATAGTCAGTCAGCGGAATACCTTTTGCTTTCAGTCGGGCAACTTGTTCTCGCATTGCCTGAGACGGCTCCGGCTGTTGCGTCGTCTGAGCGCCAATCGAATGGCAGCATAAAAATATTGCTGCCAACATGGAAAATAGTAATTTCATAGTCCTTTTTTAATAATTGTAAATAAAATGTTAGTTTTTTTTTATTAAGTTAATTACGACGCAAAAATAGATTAAATTATCGTAATACAAACAGACAGATAAAAATTTTCCATAATAGCCTCACCCTACGGGTTCGCGCAATGCGCCCAAACTCGACTTGCGCTATCCGTTGTCGAAAACAGAAGATAGGTGGCGTCTAGGAGTAAAAAAAGTAAACTTTTTTGTATTACCGGAAAAAAGCGCTATCTTTGACCCCGATTTTGGTGTGACCGTTTCGTGTTCGCGAATGGTTAGTAAAAGGGAATCCGGTGCGACGCCGGAACTGTGCCCGCAGCTGTAAATTCTTTATACCTCGGCATTTCTATATTGCCACTGACTTTTAAATAGTTGGGAAGGCAGCCGGCGAAAGGGAGGACAAGTCAGAAAACCTGCCAAATCGTTTTTATAATTACAACATTTCGGGGAAAAAATGTTGAAAATGTTTTTTTATGCAACACAGACGTTTTGTAAAAATGAACATATGCCTTGCGTGTATGTGCTTCGCTTCATTAACGGTCGTATCCGCCCGGCAAATTCTGCAGACGGATACGGATACGGTTACACATACGCAAATTCAGGATACTGTAAAACTATTGCAACTGCAAGAGGTAATGGTTGTATCGCAGTCGCAACCGTCGGTTACAAAGCAGGCGGCGCCTTTGCAGGTCATGGACCAAAGAAGCATCGAAAGCCTCGGCATACGCGATTTATCGGAGGCGGTGCGCCGTTTTTCGGGCGTTACCGTCAAGGATTACGGCGGGATAGGGGGCTTGAAAACCGTATCCATCCGCAGTCTTGGCGCGCATCATACGGCTGTCACCTATGACGGCGTTTCCATCTCGGACGCGCAAAGCGGACAGGTGGATATCAGCCGTTTTACGCTTGATAATGTGGATATGGTTACACTGTCAGCCGGACTGAACGACGATATTTTTCAAACGGCGCGCAGCTATGCCTCCGCAGGAGTATTAGATATTAAAACGCAAAAACCGCAATTTCGCGATGATAAGCGCTATCTTTTGTCATTCAAAATGAAAGGCGGTTCATTCGGGCTGTTCAACCCTTTCCTGTCATACAGCCAAAAATGGCATCCGCGCTGGAGCGCGTCCATTCATACCGATTACATGCGGGCAAACGGCGAATATCCGTTTACGCTGGTAAACAGCACAGTAAAAACGCACGAAAAACGCATCAACAGCGATATCGAAACTTTTCGCATGGAGGGAAATGTATATGGCGGTTTCGGTGCGAAAGGAGGAAGCCTTGAAACGAAACTATACGTATTCCGTTCGGAACGCGGACTGCCCGGCGCCGTCAATTTTTATAACAGGAAAGCGACCGAGCGCCTTTGGAATGATAACAGTTTTGTTCAGGCGCGGTACAAAAACCGGTTGAATGAACAGCTTACCGTTCAGGCAGTCGCAAAATATGCCTATGCCTATTCGCGCTACAGGGATGTGAATGATAAATATGCGGCGGGATTTCAGGAAGACCGCCATACGCAGCATGAATATTATGGATCGGCAGGCGTTTTGTTTACGCCACCGGGCGGTTTGTCGGCTTCGCTCACAACCGATTATGCGAATATGCAACTTATTAACAATTTTCTGAATGGCGCCCAGCCCCGTCGAAACACCTCGCTGACAGCGCTTGCCATGCAATACAGGCGTAACTCGCTGACGGCAACAGGCAGTTTGCTCGGCACAATCATTTCCGATGAGGTAAGGAACGGCGTCCGTCCCGACGACCGTAAACGCCTTTCGCCGGCCTTCGCTTTTTCGTGGCAGCCATTCCGTCGAAATGCGTTTCGTGTCAGGGCGTCCTACAAAGATATTTTCCGCGTACCGACCTTTACCGACCTGTACTACCTGCGCGTGGGAAATACCGGACTTAAGCCCGAAAAGGCGAAAAATTTTAACGCGGGCCTGACGTGGAGCGGCTCTATCGGGCAAAAAATAAGCTATTTGAGTTTTTCTGCCGACGGATACTACAATCGTGTGGAAGATAAGATTGTTGCGCTTCCGACCCTGTATATCTGGCGTATGATGAATGTGGGCAAGGTCGATATAAAAGGCGCGGATGTAAACCTTTCGATGGAAATACCGCTGTCGGCAAGGGTAAATATGGCGCTGTCGGGCAGTTATACCTGTCAGCAGGCCATTGATGTTACCAACCCCGATGCAAAAAATTATAAGGACCAAATCCCATATACCCCGCGTCATACAGGTACCGGATCGGCGACTTTTGAAACGCCGTGGATTAATATTTCCTGGCTGCTGACAGCAGTCGGCGAACGCTATGCCCTTCCGCAAAACATACCGGTTAACCGCGTAGATGCCTATACGGAGCAGAGCATATCATTAAACAGGACTTTCAACCTGCGGAATATCCCTGTGCGTCTTCAGGGCGAAGTCATCAATCTGGCAGATGCGCAGTACGATGTGATTCAGTATTATCCGATGCCCGGCCGTTCGTGGCGCGTTTCGATAGAGATTAGATATTAGAGTTTAGAGTTTCGATAATGGAGTTTAATTGTTAAAATTATTGTTTATGAAAAAGAAATTGTTTTTACGGAGTTTACAGGTAGCCGTCTTTTTTCTTATTTTTACAGGTTGCAGTAAGGATGACGACCCGACAGAGGAGCCGGTCGTCCCATTTGAATGTATTTATGTATTGAATAGTGGAAACTGGGGAAGCAACAATGCAAGCCTCACGATGTACAGCATGGAAGACGGTACGGTTACCAAAGACGTTTTTGAATCCCGTAACGGGCGTCGACTGGGCGATATCGGCCAGGATATCATCATTTACGGAAGCAAAATGTATATTGCCATGTCCGAAGAATTAACGATTGAAGTGACCGACCTTGAAGCCAAGTCCGTCAAACAGATCACAACCGAAAGCAACCCGCGCTATTTTGCCATACACGGGGGGAAGGTATATGTTACTTTCCTGAATGGCCATGTCGCACGCATAGATACAGCCACGCTGGATGTTGAGGCAAAGGTAGCGGTCGGACGCAATCCCGAACAAATGACGGTTGTAAACGGAAAAATCTATGTGGCCAATTCCGGCGGGTTTGATTTTGATACGGAAGCGGGTTACGATCAAACGGTTTCCGTAATAGATATCACGTCTTTTACCGAAGAAAAAAAGATTGAAGTTGTAATAAATCCTACCGAAATGGAATCGGACGACAGGGGTAATGTATATATTATTTCCAAAGGCAATTACTGGGATATCCCGAACACCCTGCAGAAGCTTGACACGCAAACAGGCCGGGTCGACGTCCCGGAAGGCATAGACGGTACAATCATTACTGCCGCCGGAAATATCCTGTATTCGGTTTATGCGCAGTGGGGCGCGGAAAGAGTCTATTATTATATGTATAATGCGGACAACAATTCGGTTATGTCCGATAATTTTATTGGGAGTACGCCGGTATCCGACCCCTATCAGATCAACTATGATTCAACTTATGAACATTTGTTTATTACCACATCGGATTACATGAACGACGGCGATGTTTACATCTTTGACAAATCCAACCGGTATGTCGCCAAATTTGAAGCAGGATTGAATCCGATGAAAGCCGTGTATGTAAAAAGATGATGACACGTTTTTATATCTTTTTGCTTCTATGTCGTGCATTTGGCTGTAACATAAGACCCGGCGCTACTTCCGAAAGCGAAACATCCGGCGCTTCAGGCGACACAATTCATTACGCATCGGGATATACAGTGACTTCGTGCAATGGAAATACTATAATAGAGGTACGCGACCCGTAGCATGAAGGGAAGCTACTACAGCACTACCTGCTTGTGCCGCGTGAAAATCCGTTACCTGCCGGAATGTCGGCAGGTACGGTTGTCCGCGTACCGTTGCACAATATCGTTGTATATGCGGCAGTTCACGCGAATGCCCTTGACGAACTCGGCGTTCTCGACAAGATCGTTGGCGTTTGCGAATCGCGCTATATCAAAATTCCTGCTGTGAAAGAACGTCTAAGCGCAGGATTGATTCACGATTTAGGAAAATCGACGTCGCCAAATATCGAAAAAATGATTGATTTGGGCGCAGAAGCTATTATTGCCTCTCCTTTTGACAACGGGAGTTACGGCGCTGTGGAAAAAATCGGCATCCCGATTATCGAGTGCGCCGATTACATGGAAGCCGACCCGCTTGGACGCGCCGAATGGATCAAATTTTTAGGTCTGTTTACCGGCCAAAGCGAGCTCGCCGATTCCCTGTTCCGCGAAACGGAAGCAAATTATCTCAAACTTAAAACCCTCGCCGATACCGTCGCCACTCGCCCGAAGCTGATGACCGAATTGAAATATGGCGCAACATGGTATGTTTCAGGCGGCGAAAGCTACATGGCGCGTATTTTTAAGGATGCCGGAGCCGATTATCTGTTCCGTTACCTGTCCGGCGCCGGCGGTGTTCCATTGAGTTTTGAAACCGTTTTGGAAAAAGCCATACATGCCGACATCTGGCTGTTCACGTATAATCGCGAAGAAGAAATGACCTACCCCGCATTCCGCTCCGATTTTGCCTCCTACGACCGGTTCGACACATTCCGCAACCGCCATATTTACAGATGCAACACAAACTACGCATTGTACTACGAAGAAGTCCCCATGCACCCCGACTACCTGCTGGCCGAACTCATCGCCATCTTCCATCCGCATTTGCTACCCGAACACACCTTCCGCTACTTTTCGCCAATGAGAGAATAACAAAATCCGGTATCTCTGCCAATGTTGTTTTTCGTACAAATATAAACATAAAACAATCAATGAATTACAAAATAATAACGATTTTTTTTAAAAAAAATGTAACTTTTGTTGCCTATTTATGAAATATATTTTGTATTTTTGACGCGTTAATTTATAAAAAATTTGCGTATGATATAGAAGTTAATTAATAGTGTGATAATCACATAAAAAGACATAATTATAAATTATAATAGCGGTTTTGCTATTTGTTCTTGAACATCAATTTCCACAAATAATAACCCTGTTGGGTTATCCCTCAAGAATAAGTTTGCGAAACGCCGTATATACGGCGTGGAGCAACTTGCCGGAGGGATAGGCGTGGAAACCTGATAACAGACAGGTTGTTTCCACGCTATTTTTTTGTGCTTTTTTGATTGGAAAGGAATGATTAATAATTAATCTCAAGAGAATTTCTAAAAAAATAACCATGACGTCCATACTCCACGACATGAAAGTAAGGTTTAAGTTATGAATGTGATAGAAATAATAAAAAAAGAAGAAGAAAGACACCAGTTAGTCCGTTTGGGTATGATTCCCAGCATGCAAGATGTGATAGACATGTTGCATGCAAGATGCCAACATACTGCTTTACACGATTGGGATAAGAATAGCATCTTACGTTATTTTTATGGTACTGTTGTTCAGTATTCAGCTTTTATTGCCCGTGAAAAAACGACAAATAAAACACTGAAAAGGGTGATGTTCAGGAAATCATCCGACTTGCTTCTGTCCTTTCGAAAAAGTGAAACCGCCCTGATTGACAGGGAAATGAAAACCGGATCGCAACTCACCATCGCTTTCCATATTTCCGACCTTATCTACGAATTAGTTTATGCATCTTTTTGCCGGACGCCTCAAACATTTGAAAATCCTAATGAAACCTGTTCGTTTTTTTCCCACGAATTGAAACGGCATTATCCGCTATACATATATAAATATGTTGAATTACTCGAACAGGGCGACAATTCGCTCTGGGAGGTCACCTGTCTGTATTTGCAGCAGTTGTCGTACTATGTTGTCAGTCAGTATTCGGGAACGTTTGATACGATCGGTTATCTTGATATCATCCGTGATGAAACGTGGAGTAAAGCCTACGAAGTATTGAGAAGGCGAATCGTCGAAAAGGAAGGCAACGTACCTTCATTCGGGAGCGGCAAAGATTTCCGTAACTACATGATTAAGACGTGTCATTATTTAGCAGAGAACCTCCATAAAAAGTATGCAAAAAAAGAGTACGCACTCGACGACCTGCTTGCCGGCTTTCAATCAGATGGAGAAGAGGAGTTTACAGCGGAGGATGACAGCCTGCTGTTCGACATCGAAGCGCCTGCAGAAACGGAATACATCGAAAACGACTTACAAGTATTAGAGATAGATATTGAAAACCCTTACGAAGTAGCCTATACCGTTTCAATTATCCTCCTTAACAAGGAACATGCCTTGCACCGACCACTTGTGCATGGTATGGAAGATAAGGTAGAACTACTCATCAACAAGGCAGTACATGACATGAGTTACCGCGATATCGTGGCTGCGTCGTACGCCGGTAGTCCGGATGACGACGATGAGTTCCGGCGCGCCGTGGTAAAGGCAAGGAAAGACTATGAACGTACCCGAAAAAAACTCGCGGAACGGTTGCTCGAAATAATTGCAAAAAAAACTGTCACATTCCGCAATATTAACAGATGTATTAAATAAAGATGTAACCATTATGAACAAATATGTCGACAATACAGTCTGTTCACGCGCATCGGTTGAGCGCTATTTACTAAACAGGATGACTACGGACGAAGAAACCCTGTTTCAGGAACACTTGCTCGTCTGCGATACTTGCAAGGGCTACTTGAACATCCTCCGAAACGTAGCCGGAATCAGCAACGACGAATTGACTGAATCTGAAGCAATTATCAGGGAAATGCCGAAACCCGAATCCATGAACGAGAAAAAGAAACGGACGACGGCGCTATCTGTGAATATGCGTTGGGTTCTGCTGGCTGCCTGTCTGATACCGATATGCTTGATCATGCTTTATCAGTTTCTTCGCGAGCAGGGCGTCCCGCACGACACGCATATCATGCGCCAAAACAAAGCTTCCGTTGAATATGCCGACACGCTCACGCTATTTTTCCCTGCACAACCCGATTGCATCGTCAACCCGTCGAAAGCAGAAATCGTATTCAGATGGAATAGAGAGAGCGACTACCGGTTGTTACTGGAAACAGCCGGTAAGACGGTTGCGACCATCGACAGTGTGGGGATATCTTATACGGTCGACACTTCGTTGGCGCTCCGGTACGAACAGTTGGACTGGACGCTTGTCGTGGCGGGTAAAGAGATGAAAGGAAGACTATACATTCAAACAGAAAAAAAATAATGAAAAAAATCAGTTTGTTTATTATCTTTTGCTGTGTCAACCTGCATCGTGCTGCCGGACAAGACATGGAAGATTTCTTAAAGCAGTTCGACAACTTCCGCGAGGAAGTCCAATCACAGTTTGAGGCTTTTCGCGATTCGATCAATCGGGCGTATGCCGAATATCTTTCGCAGCGGTGGGAAGCCTTCGAAATGCATACGCAAATACCTGTACCAAGCAAACCGCTACCCATCGAAGACCTCCGGTATGATCCCGAACAGGACAGCGCCCCGGTCATCTTACCGGTTGATACCCTTGCAGCTCCGTCATGGCAGGAATCGGAAACCTATATCCCCGAAACGCAGGCAACAACGATGCCGCCGGGATATCAAAGTTTGAAAGTACATTTTTTCGGTACGCCTGTCAAAATGAGCCGTTTCGACGGATTTAGCGCCGTCCGCCTGCCGTCAGTCAGCGAGGGCCATGTGTCTGACTGCTGGATTCAGTTATCCCGTCAACCCTGGCAGTTCTTCCTTCGCGACCTGCTGGCGTTGAAGGACGAGCTAAGTCTGAACGACTGGGGATTCTACCTGTTGCTTGTTCATGCAAGCGACGCCTTCTTCCGGCCTGCACAGGCCAACGAAAAGGCGCTTTTTTGTGTTTTCATGCTGAATCAGGCCGGTTACCGCGTGAAAACGGGCAGGCAGGGACAACAGCTGTTTCCGCTGATTGCCTTCCAAACAGATGTTTACAGCAAGCCCTACGTTGCCTTCTCCGATGGTAATTACTTTGTCATCAGCCCGGAAAAGATACCTTCTTTGGAGACGGTCTATTCGTATCGTTTGAACTACTACAACGCAATTGCCGAATTGGACCTGGCCATAGCGAAACCGTTCCGCATCGACATGTCGCCCGGTATATCGAACCTGTCATTCGGGAACAAGACTTATAAAATAGAATATAATGCCAACCTGATGACTTTGTACGATACCTATCCACAAACGGTTTTATCCGTATATGCCAACACGCCCTTATCCTCTGCCACCCACAAGAGCTTAGAGAAGGAACTGCTTCCCTCTCTGAGAGACGTCGCGGAAGAAGAGGCGCTGGCTTTCCTGCTCAACTTTGTACAGCAGGCATTTGCCTATAAAACCGATTTAGAACAGTTCGGCTATGAAAAATATTTCTTTCCCGAAGAACTCTTCCATTATCCCTATTCGGATTGCGAGGACAGAGCGATGTTATTTTCCCTATTGGTACGCCGTTATATGGGCTTGGATGTGGTACTGCTCGACTACCCCGACCATGTGGCTACGGGCGTAAAACTTCATACGCCGGTCGACGGTGATTGTGTAATTGTAAACGGCGATCGGTATATCGTTTGCGACCCTTCCTATATCGGCGCGCCAATGGGACGTTCCATGGCGAAATACAGAAACATTAATGCCCGAATTATCGCTTTGAAATAAAAAACATACAAAAAATATGTCACAAAAACTAAAAGAGAGACATGTTGTTATAGAAAGACGAATTATTTATCATCAAATTTTTAAAAACATCACAAATAAATTATTACAAATGAAAAACTTTTTTTACAAAACAAACGAAGCAGCAGTCGCCAATCAAGGCGAGGCAATGGAATCAGGAGACCGTCGGTTACTGAGCGTAGCCGAAGTAAAAAACGCGGCGAGTCCGAAAAGCCTGATGAGTAGGGTGAATATTTATAATTTTATTGTGACGCTCATTGTCGCGGTATTTCTTGGTATGGGATTATCAGCGTGTAGTCAAGTTGGCGCACAAGTTGGCGAAAATATAAGAAAAGTAAGTAAAATTCCTGACGGGACTTATATTTTAGGTAATCAATCATTGACAGTTTCGGGAAATAAGATTACCATGAATTTAATAATTCTTTCAAATTATGTTGGTGGTGGCATAGGAGAATTTACTTCCATTCTATTAGATAACGACCTTATTTTATATAATAAGGATGAAGGGAATGCATATTATATCAAGTACATCCTCGATGGAAATAATCTGATCCTTTTCCCGGATTTTTACAGTACAGGGGGATCTAGCAATCCTTCTCCTCCCAAAGGGAAAGTATTCACCAAAAAGTAAAGTTTTCAATAATTATCTAATAAAAAATAAAAGTTGCGCCCGACACGAATCAGGGATTAAAAAATGAAAAAAATATATTTGAGTATTATTACTGTTGTAACCCTTGCAGTATCGACAATGTTCCTTTTGCCGTCGTGCGATACAATAAAGGACGTTTTGTACGATAGGTACACCGTTACCTTCGACCTGAACTATCCGGGAAACCCCGCACCTAATACGGTAAAAGTGGAAGAAGGCAAAACGGTTTCCAAACCGTCGAATCCGGACAGAACCGGCTGGAATTTTGCAGGCTGGTTTAAGGAGGCGTCAGGTAGGACGGCATGGAACTTTGATACCGACATCGTCACTTCCGATGTAACGATTTATGCGAAATGGACAGAAATCTCGTTCACTGTCATCTTCAGCAGTAACGGCGGTAGCGCTGTTTCACAGCAAACCGTCTCTTACGGCGATAAGGTTACCGAGCCTGCTGTTCCGACAAGAGCGGGATACCGTTTCGACGGCTGGTTTAAGGATAACAACTTTTCCGCCGCCTGGAGCTTCGCAAGCGAAACCGTAACCGCCAACCTCACGCTCTATGCAAAATGGACGCAACTTTTCAATGTCACTTTCGATACCGACGGCGGAAGCGATGCGCCCGCATTGCAAACCGTAGGCGCAGGCGAAAAGGCTGTCCAACCGGAAAACCCGTCAAAATATAAAGCGGGACTGTACAGCGGAACAGTAAAAGCCGAAGACGTCCGGTGCACATTCGAGGGCTGGTACAACGGCGCTACGGCATGGAACTTTGCAACCGACGCTGTGACCGACAACATCACCTTGACGGCAAAATGGTCGGGCGGCGGAACGCCCATTGCGGCAGTCGCAGCAAATGATATACCTACATCGTTCACCTACCTGAATAATAACGCAGGTACATACACGCTGCTGATTAATCGCGATATAAGCATAGACGCCACTCAAACAATGAACTTGGCGCAACGCCATTTGTCCATAGTTGGCTTAGGTACCGAACGGAAGGTTATATATACCGGTACTGTTAGTAACTTGTTTCACCTCAACAATATTGATGCAAGCCTTACTATTGATGAAAATATTACTCTTATTGATAATAATAGATCTTTTTTCTGGTGGGGAAGCTATTATTTAGTATACGTGCAAGCAGGCAGTTTAGTTATGAAAGTCGGCTCTAAAATGACTGACGCACCCAACAACGCGGTATATGTTACCGGAGCTAACAGCAGTTTCACAATGGAAGGCGGTGAAATAATCGGCAATAGAAATAGTGATGATGGCGCCGTACATGTAACAACAAACGCTGCCTTTTTTATGAGAGGAGGTAAGATTACCAATAATCCTGTTGACGTGCTAATTAATTATAACTCAGGAATTTTCACTTTTTCAGGTAATGCCGAAATTGCCACTTTAGTATTGAATAAAGAAAATAATGGTAAGAATGCCTCTATTACTATTGGAGAAGGTGGATATTCAGGAATCGTAAGCGCACTTCATTTAAGAGTGGAAAATAGTAATATGAACTCTGTTGTTGACCAATGGACGACCGGAGTAACAGTTCCGGCGGTACTAAAAGGTGTAAATGATGTAAGCGTTTTGAGCAGATTCACATTGGGAAAATTTGTCAGCAGCGCCAATTCTTCTAACCAAAGAGACATCAGCCCCGACTACAAACTCGAACTTGTTGGCGGCGGCGAAGCAAAATTAGTATGGCGTTAATAATCAACAAAAACGTGATTGGGGTACATTTGGCAAAGGCTGATTTTCAATTCAATTTGTTGCATCCCGTCTTTATGAATTGGTATGATATGCAATCAAACGGTCGGAAATGACAACCAAACGTCATTGCGGGCATGACCCGCAATCTCTTGAGATGAGAAGATTGCGGATCAAGTCCGCAATGACGAGGGAGCGAACATATTATAAGTATGAATCCTGACCACGAAAGTCCTGAACTTGATTCAGTATCAAGGGGATTGGGAAAACAACTCGAAAAATAAAATTATATATAAACGTTTTTAGAAATTTTTAAAAATGAAAAGAGTATTTTTAGTAACAATTTTGTTGATTTTTACCCTAAGTTTTTCATACGGGCAGGAGTTGGAATTAACGCAATGCACCAACGGAAAATATGGGTATAAAAATAGCAAAACCGGCGCTATAGTGATTCCTTGCCAATACGATGTCGCCTGGGGCTTTCAAGACGGGCTGGCAGGAGTAGGTATGTCTTATTCCGGTCCGGGCGGTTGCGCAGGCGACTACAAAAAAGGATTTATTGATAAAACCGGGAAAGTGGTAATTCCTTTGAAGTATGACTACATTTCCGAATGGAATTTATACAGTGACAAAGGATATTTTTCAGAAGAAGGATTAGCTGTGGTAAGTATCGGCGTTGAATTGGGATGCGAGTATGACATATATGGAGGCAAATGGGGTTTTGTCAATAAGACGGGCAGAGAAGTAGTCCCTTTGAAATATGACTTCGCACAATCATTTCATGAAGGGTTGGCTGTGGTACTAATCAGTGATTTCGGAAACGGAAAATACGGATTTATTGATAAAACCGGGAAAGAAGTCATTCCTTTAAAATATGACGATGCTCAAAATTTTATTGAAGGGTTAGCAGCAGTGAGGATCAACGAAAAATACGGATTTATAGACAAGTCAGGCACGGTAGTAATTCCATTTAAGTACGACTATATTAGCGCTTTCTCCGATGGATATGTTGTAAGTATCGGTAAGTCGGGACTGATTGATAAGAAAGGCAGGGAAATAATTCCGTTAAAGTACGATGAAATCAGCAATTTTTCCGAAGGGTATGCAGCGGTTAGAATAGGCGAGTACGGTATCGGCAAATGGGGATTTATTGATAATAAGGGAAAGGAAATAATTCCTTTGAAGTACGACAATGTAGGTTTATCGGATTATGATGGATCTTTGGAATTTTTGAAGGGACTATCGCTGAGAGTAAAAATGGTAAATGGGGAGCTATCAACATGAATGGAACTGTTGTAGTACCCATTAAATATGATAGTTAATACGAAGCGAGAGATGCTAAATAATAATAATTAATGAAATAAAAAAATAATTTAAAAAGTTGCGCCCGACACGTATCAGGGATATAAAAATGTTACATAATAGAAATACGTCAAAAAGAAGGGTGTTTTCTCTGAAAAACACAGTAAAATGGTTTGGGATTA
>Ga0082212_10008902_pt1 | contig 13017 bp, 10 predicted proteins | sample TergutNt197P3_FD_71548 | JGI IMG/M metagenome (GOLD analysis project Ga0082212, IMG submission 71548) | Neocapritermes taracua P3 segment gut microbial communities from Petit-Saut dam, French Guiana - Nt197 P3 | ecosystem: Host-associated > Arthropoda: Insects > Digestive system > Gut ... | reverse complement strand
TTTGTCCATGACGACGATCTGGTCGGCATGGCGGATGGTGCTTAGCCGGTGGGCGATGATGACAACAGTACGGCCAACGGAAGCGGCTTTCAGGGCTTCTACAATTTTTTGCTCGTTGATGGAGTCAAGCGAGTTGGTGGCTTCGTCTAAGAAAAGTAATTTCGGATTCCGATACAGGGCGCGGGCAATCAACAGGCGTTGCTTTTGTCCGCCGCTCAATCCACGTCCCGTTTCGCCTATCAATGTATCGTATCCTTTCGGCATCTCGTTGATTTCGTTTTCTATTTGGGCAATACGGACAACCTCGCGGACGCGGTCGTAGTCTATATGTTCGTCGTCCAACACGATATTGTTCAGGATCGTATCGCTGAACATTTTCCCATCCTGCATAACCACGCCACATAAATCTCTCCATTGACGCAAGTTGATGCTGCTAACGTTCATTCCCCCATACTGATTTCGCCGAAACTGGGTTTATAGAGGCGTACCAGCAACTTTAACAACGTCGACTTACCGCTACCACTGCCTCCAACAATAGCCGTTACCTTGTTTTCGGGTATTTGCAAGAAGATATGCTGTAATACCAACGGAGCTGTCGGCGTATATTGAAACATGACATTATTGATGAAAATATCTTTCTTTTCAGGAATAATTGATACCTGTCCAAGAGATAGCAGTTCGTCTTCATCTTCTAACTGCCGAATCTCGTTCATACGCAGAAAGCTGATTTTTGCATATTGGGCTGACACGATAAAGTTGATGAATTGAACCAATGGGCCGTTCAGCATACCCAGAATAAATTGGGTAGAGATCATCACGCCAAAGGTGATGTCGCCGGTAATGACCGCGCCGGCGCAGAAAAACGTGATACTCATGTTTTTAATGTTCTCAATAAATTGCGCGCCCAAATTTTGTGAATTGGTGACGGTAAGCACTCTTTTATTTACTTTGTACAGCCGGGCCTGTATCTCTTCCCATTTCCATCGACGGTGTTTTTCGTAGTTGTATATTTTGATGTCTTGTATGGAAGATACCGTTTCGACCCAATAACTTTGGTTTTTGGATACCAGTTCAAAATATTCCCAGTCTAACTTTTTGCGGACGCTCAGGAATAGTAGCACCCACAAAACATACAGTATGGAGCCTGCAAGAAAGATGTAAAAGATGATGGTATTGTAAACCAGCAGGATCACACTGAAAACAATAAAAGTCAGGGTCGAAAAGATTAGTGACAGGGAATTGTTCATAATGAAACTGCGAATCCGTTCATGGTCGTGTGCCCGTTGCAGAATGTCGCCGAGCAGTTTGTTTTCGAAGAAGGTGACGGGTAGTTTCATCAGTTTGATCAGGTAATCGGAAATTAGAGAAATGTTTACTCGCGAAGTGATGTGCATCAGTATCCAGTCACGAATGACATTGAAGATGGTTACGCTGAGCAGGATAGCAATATTTCCTATCAATACCATGTTGATGAATTTCAGGTCGGACGTTTTGATGCCAACGTCAATTACCGCTTTTGAGATAAATGGCAAGATAGCCTGTAATGCGGTTACAATCAGCATGATAACGCCAATCAGCGTAAAATCCTTGATGTAAGGGCGGAAATAGCGAAGGATACTTAAAAAGCTGTTTTTCTTTCGTTCTTTGTCAGCTTTAGTTTCCATAAAATCGACGGTAGGCTCAGTAGCCAACAGAGCTCCCAATTTCTCGCTCTTCAGGTACCATCCTTTTTTAAATTCATCATGCGTATATTTCACGCGCCCTTTGGCAGGGTCGGACACGTAAATGTGCTTTTTGTCTGCATGATAAACGACAATGAAATGGTTCTCGTTCCAAAACAGAATGGCGGGTAGGGGAACTTTGAAAACGAGGTCTTCAACAGTACATTTGATAGCCAACGTGCGCAAGCCAATATTTTCAGCGCCAATACTAATACTTAATAACGAAACGCCTTCTTTCGATAATCCACATTTGTCGCGCATATATTGTAAAGAATAGTATCGTCCGAAATGCTTGGCGATGAGCTTCAGGCAAGCAGGTCCGCAGTCTTGCGAATCCATCTGGTATTCTACGGGGAATTTTCTAAACATAGTGGGTAGTGATTAATAATAGCTATCACTTGTCAGTTTTTGCTTTGAGATTGTCGAAAAGGCGCTCAATGAGACGCTTGGGCTTGGTGATGATTTCTACGGTTCCTTTGGATTCGAAATCTAAAAATAAAGGTATCCCGAAATTCGTGACGAAACCGTCGGGGAAAGAGATGATGACCTGATAGGCTTCAGCTACGCCCTCGCGGGTTTCTATCCGGTTGGATACGCGGGAGATGGATTCTACACGGCCCTTGAGCAATCCAAATTCGTCGTAGGGGAATTTGTTGATTTTCACATTGGCGGTTTGGCCGATTTCTACTTTTCCCGATCCTATGGACGATATCATCACTTCGCCTACAATGTCGTTTTCGGCTGGAATGATGCTGAAAAGCTCTTGTCCACTATTCACAAAACTGTTTTCGCGCCAGAAACCGAGGTATTCAAGTTCCCCGTCGAAAGGGGCTATCTGGAGGTATTTTTCTTTCCACAGACGGATCATGTTTGAGAGGTTGTTGGTTACAGACATCAGTTCCGAATATGCCTTTTCTGTCGTCTCTTTCTCTTCAATGCTTATACGCTGTATCTCAAGGTTGTTTTTGTTGATGTCGGATTGTTTGGACAACAAGCTGCTTTTCATGTTGAGGTAAGATTCTTCTTTAGACAAGTGTTGCTGATGTTTTTCTTCGTAAACGTCTTCGGTTATCGCTGCCATGTCTAATAATGTCCTGTCCTTTTCGAGCTGCCCTGCGCTACCTGTTATGATCTTTTTTTTCAAGGCAAGGTCTTCTTCCATGTTGAAAGCTACATCTTTGTCGGTCGCGATCTGTCGGGTTAATATTTCGCGCATGGTTTTGTAAATGTCTGTATATATTAGCCTTCGGTATTCTCTGTCAGCTATTACAAAGGCATTGTATGCTGTTGTGATGTCGCCCAAGTTTAATGAATAGGGAAAAGAGACAGGTGGCGGGGGAGATTGCGTGTCAAAGACCGCAAAGACAGGATTAAGGTATGAGGAATATAGATACAACAGGGAATCGAGCCGGAGTATGTCGCGGTAATCCGCTCCGCTTACGATGCAGGCTATGACATCGCCCTCGCAAAGCATTTTATTGTTTTCTTCAAGCAGATGAAGGCGTCCTGAAGTGTTGGCGACTAATCGCGATGGCGCAATACTTGCCGTTACCGATATTTGACCATCAACCGTATCGGGATAACGGATAATAAAACCCGAACCGATGATCAGGCTTATCAGAATAGCGGTAATAAGGGATACATACTTAGCCCATTGGGTGGGCATACGGTCAATGATTACCTGCACCTCTTCACTCTTTACCGTATCTGCATTATCAATTTTAATCGTTTCCATTTCGAAAAAGACTAATCACTAATTATTAATATACCAATGACACATCACTCCCATTAATGAGCGACTAATAGTCTGATAATTATATATTTAGGCGGCTGGTTGTTTCTTGGAAAGTTTCTATTATTAAAGTCAGAGGAGGCCTCTTTCTTCTAATAATACTCGTACAGTTTGCCAGTCCACGAAGGGACGATCGCCGTTCTCAGGCCGAATCAATGGGCAACCTAAGGCGGCGTCGTCTATATATAATTCTCCATACGCTTTGGGGGATAAGGTCCAAAGATGCTGTTGAGGGTGCGCCTGTATTCCATATAAAGGAATTTCTCGTTCCCGAAACCATTTAACCGCATGATCGAGCGTATGGTTGACTTTCTTTTTATTGTTAGAACGTATTGTGAACAGGATAAGGCGATGACCAGCATCGACTAATTCACGTAACACCGGGGTTGCGCCGATTTCTCGACCTATTGCGGGATATTCATGTGTTACGCAGGTGCCGTCAAAATCTATTACTATGTCCATTCAATAATCAATTTATAAGATTTAATAATTCAAAGAATCAGGTTCCTCGTTGCTGTAGTATTTGGAAATATATTTATAGGAACCGTAACCATAACCGTAACCATAACCATTCCAGTTTGTGTCCTTGATACCGTTAACTACTACACCGACGTTTTTCAGATGATTTGAAGAAGACAATTCGTTGATATGTTTGATGCGGTCTTTGGGTGTGTAGTTGTGACGAACTACATATAATGAAACGTCTGCATGGCGGGCCAAGATCATGGCGTCGCTCATCAATCCAATGGGAGGGGTGTCAATAATAAGATAATCGTAAGTCTTTTTCAAGCGCTCCAACAACTGCGTTAAAGAATCGCCCAATAGCAATTCCTGCGGGTTTGGTGCAATTTGACCGCAAGTGATTAGATGCAGGTTGTCGGAAAAGGTTGTTTTCCGAATGACTTGCTCAAAAGACGCCTGTCCGGCAAGGTAGTTGCTCAGGCCTTCTTCGTTTTCAATGCCGAAAATCTTACCCAATCCGGTTTTGCGTAAATCGAAGCCCAAGATGATAGTTTTTTTACCGGTAACGGCGAAAGCAGCTCCGATATTGGCCGTCAGAAACGACTTACCTTCGCCGCTGATATCTGAAGTTAACAAAATAACTTTAATGCCTCCTCCGGCGCGCATAAATTCTATGTTGGTACGTAAGTTGCGAATTTGATCGGCTTGCAGGCTTTTCATTTTATTGAAAACAACGATCTTGGATGCCTGTTCAATGAATGATATTTCACCTACCAACGGGACTTTTAACAGCCTTTCGAGGTCTTCTTTGGATGAAATGGTCGTTTTAAAAATGTCGAGTATCCATAGCACGCCGATGGGTATCAATAACCCAATTAACCCAAAGGCCAACAATACGATGTGTTTCTTAGGCTTCACAGGTAAGGTCGTGCTTCTCGCCGGATCAACAATGCGACTGTCGGCTACTGTCGCGGCAAATGAGATGGCTGTTTCTTCGCGTTTTGACAATAGAAAGACATACATTTGATTTATGATTTCCTGCTGACGAGTAATGTCGACCAATTCGCGCGTTTTTTTAGGTATGGAATTTATGACGGATTCCATACGACGGCTGTCGGCTTGTAAATTAAGTTGTGTCGTCTCAAGGCTGCGACGTAATAATTTGATGTTGTCGATTAGTTTTCCTTTCAACGTTAAAATCTGGTCGTCGAGCGCCCGTACTCGCGGGTTGGTTGGTTGCGTTGAAGTGAGCGCTTTACTTCTTTCGGTTTCAGCTGCAGAGAGCTGAGAGATGAGCGAGATCAAAGTGGGGTCGCTAAACTCGATAGTAGGCAACGCTGATGCGCTTGAATTGGAAATTACATATTGTTCGATCTGTTGCAACACATCTAATTGAGTTCTAATTTTACTTAGTTCTGCTTCGTTTTGTTGAATGTTTTGTAATGATAAGGACGATTCAACGCTAATATCGGTAACGCGTTTGGACACTTTGAATTTTTCCACGTTTTGTTCTGCCATTTGTAAGTCTTTCTCTACATCCGCTAACCGATCGCTGATGAAATCGAGCGTGATACCAGCCATGTTGTTTTTATCGGCGATAGCCGCTTTGTTATAGGCTATTATCAACTGGTTGATAATATCTTGTCCAAGTTGAGGCACAGGCGAGAGTATGGACAGCGTGAGCACCGAAGTGTTTTTTGTTAATGAGACCTGTAGGTTTTTATGTAACGTTTCAATGATGGATGTTTTAGGAAGAAAAGTTATATGGAGGGGATTTTCAAAATTCCAGGTTGACAGGAGCGAATCAGGGGCGGTAGTGGTGATACGAATACTGCCGAATAATTCAGTAACTAACGCATCAAGCGGGTACATTTTTTCGTTGAAAACAATATACTCATCTTCGAAATAGAGGGTGTAAGAATGGGAAAATAATTCATCGGAAGGCGCTATTATCTCAATTTTTACAGGACTGTTTTTATATAATTCGAATGTCTTCCATCCGGCTTTCATTGCGTACTGAACCTGAAGATTCAACTCGTCCACCACTTCTTCTAAGATAGTAAACGATCGGATGATTTCAATTTCGTTTTCCACTACTTTCGCTTTATAAAATAAATCCAACTCTTCGAATGAGGGGATACCGCCACCTTTATTTTGGTCCTTGATCAAGATGGTTGCCGTTATTTGATATAAGGGTTGAAAGGTGGATAGATAAACGAAGCCGATCACAATAAGGACAAAAATGGAAAGGATAAACCATGGCCAATGCGCTAAATATTTGAAAATAATCTTCTGAAAGTCAATCGAATCGTCCTCAGGTATAGTGAAGTTTTCTTGATAATGTTCTCCAACAAAGTCAGCCATGATTTATTTAATTACAGAATTGACAATTAACAGGATTATCGAAATTGAACTGAGTACGACCGGCGTTATCTGATAAGCGCGGTCGGTTGCCGTCAATCTTCCTTTTGTGGGCTCAACATAGATCATATCGCCTGCCTGAAGATGATAATAGGGAGAACGGAATAACATCCGATTGGTAAGATCGACTTGTGCGAATATTCGCTGTCCGTCCCGTTCACGGATAATAGAGACAGTTTTGCGATTACCAAAAATAGTCAAATCGCCTGCAAGCGCCAAAGCCTCAGGAAGGGTTATCCGATTGTGTGAAATGACATATTGTGAAGGTCGCGCAACTTCTCCCAAGATGGAAATAATAAAGTTAGCAATAGTAACGGAAACCGTTGGTAATTGTACATGCTCCTGCAATTGATCGTATAAAATTAATTCTACTTCTTTGGCTGTTAATCCGGCAACTTTTATCTTTCCTACCTGGGGGAAAAGGATATATCCCAACGAGTCCACAGTAAATCCTTTAATCGGTTGCAATACAACAAAACCGGTTGTATAAGATTGATAAGTGGCCAAATTGGGAATCGGGTTGAAAATTTCACGGTCGTCCTTGTCTAACGCGCCTATTGTGATGGAGAGTACATCGCCCGGTTTAATGACAGGCATGGTATATGGTAGGATTTTAGTAGCAACCGCGTCCCACTCTGTATTTTTGGGTTGAAAATAGGTGATGTCTTTGGTGGAAAGGCATCCTGAAAGGAGAAAACAGGCTAGACAGCCATGTAAGAATCGCTTACGTCGAGAAGCGGTAAATAACAAAAATATAGGCATCATAGTATAAAATAAGTGGCGACAAAGATATTGTATTGTTTTCATTTAAACAAACATTTCTTGAAAAAACATTTTTTTTCAAAAAATAAACGCAATTAACGGTTGATGAGGCCGGTTTTTTTGATGGATATGGCTATTCCGGCGTTGCGAGCGTACATGGAGCCGATGTCGGTAGCTACCTCGCTGGTAAAGAGCCAGTCGGCTAAACGGGGGGGACGCCAGGATATCTTTGCGGCGCATGAGAAAGTGTCTTTTTTCTTCAGGAAAGGCGCCGTCATGGTTCCCCAGCCTTCTGCAAAAGTGGATAACAGACGGTATGAAATCTGCTTTGACAGATAGCCCTGGAATCCAATATGAAAAGCGCGAATACGGTTGTTCTGAAATCCTAAACATCCGTTTTCATTGTATTCGGGAGAGGTTATTAACGGCGGACCAATGCCTCTGTTGAAGTAAGAAACGCCGCCCGTATAGGAATAGCCGTCCCGCAATACGCCGTGATTATAATAATCGTCGTTTCCGCCACCATATCCAGGGTATCTATCGTGGTCGAACTGTATATGATGAATTGGGCCGCTTTGGTTGCGGGAGTCTACATACTCTACTACGATTTTATTGAACCATGCGAAGTTCGGCAGTTCAACCTGAAGACCCCATAAACCGTCAGCGGCGTTGCGAAATTCCATACCTGAATGGTCGTCAAAAAAATGTTGCCAATAAAGATAAACCGAAAAAGCGTTATGCAGGTATCCGAATTGAAGATCATAACTTCCATAATGATTACCCAAAGCATTAATCTGGTCGCCGAGACCGGCATCCGCGCCTCCCTCGCTACCAAGAATGATGCGAATCAAGTCCTTGAACGACTGGGGCAGTTTACCGATAGTAGGATTGGTGGAAACGCCACCCCATTGGGCAGCGTGATGCAATCCGAGAACAGCCGTCAAAGGGAATTTGTTTTCGAGGTCTATGAGCCTCAACTGTAGAAATTTAGTATGCCACAGAATGTTATTAATATAAAATTCTTTGTCATTTATAATCTGTTGCAGATATTGGCTGTCGAAGGAACGTCCTACCGATATATTGCCTCTGTATTGTAATCGTTTTTTGGTGAAGGGGATGGTCGTAAATGAGGGTACCGACAAATTTATCTCCGGTATAGGGCGCGCATTCGGAGAATGAACCAAGTCGCCGCTACTTAATTCCTTGTCCCATAGCGATGTATAATTTTCATAACTGCCGACGGTCAGGTGCAAGCATTTATATTGGATGGCGGCATACAGTTGTTGGACATACAGGTTGTTGTAGCGGGGCGTAACGGTAAGCGCATCGAGGCCGGCGCTCCATTGCAGGCCGTTGCCGTAGGATTGCCTGTGGAACAGGCCGACGCGCAAAAAGGCATTATTTGCCTCCAATGGTATGACGCCGTATTTGTTACTTACTATCCAGAAAGGGGTGAATTTGCCGGAGGAAGCCGATCCGGTCGTTTCTATGCTAAACTCGGTTGTTCCGTTAGAGGTGTTTTGCGCCTGCCCCCCAAAAGGGGGGATGAAAAAAACTAAAGCACACCCAATAGAAAGGAGGAAGCGCCTCCAAACGACCATGCCCCCCCAAGCCCCTCCAATGGGGATGTTTGTTTTTTTGTTCATTTTTATTGGTTTAGAAGGTGGATGGTGTGACAGGCTACTAAGGCGGCTGTCTCGGTGCGAAGAGGACTTTCTCCCAATGTGATGGGGATGAATCCGGCAGTCAGGGCGGCAGTAATTTCATCCTGACTGAAATCGCCTTCGGGGCCAATCAGAATTAGGGCGTTGTGGCCGAGAGGGTAACAGTCTTTCATCGGTTGTCTGTGACTTTCTGCGCTAATCGCGCAGTGGGCGATCATTTTGACGTCGAATCCGCCGTAAGATATAAAATTTTCAAAATCAACTATTTCATTTATCAATGGGAGGGTTGATTTATTGGATTGTTTCATAGCGGAGATGACGGTTTTTTGTAAGCGTTGCAGTTTGATGTCTTTGCGTTCGGAGTGGCGACAGCGTAAAAAAGTGATTGCGTCGATGCCTATTTCCGTTGCTTTTTCGACGAACCATTCCATTCTGTCCATGTTTTTTGTGGGAGCAACGGCTATATGTACCGTATAATCATGGAGCGGTTTTTGAGGCTGGCGATGCGTGACAGTTACCCGACAATGTTTGGGGTGGGCGTTTTCGATGGTTGCTGCATAGAAAAAACCTTTTCCGTCGGCGAGCATGATGGGGTCGCCTTTTGACAGCCGAAGAACTTTAACGCAATGTTGGGATTCTTCTTCGGGCAATACCGGATCAAGGGCTATATCGGGCGCATAAAATAATCGTTCCATAGTCGTGAAAGGTCAATCTTTTTTACTTTTTCCTTCGCGCCTCAACAATTCGTCTTTAAATATTTTGGCATATTCATAGTCTTCTTTCGCGACGGCTTTAGCCATCCGTTCTTCTATTTCTTTCTTTTTCAAAGAATGTAACTGTCCCATGAGCTTGGCAGGGTTCTGCAGGTCGGCGGCGGTCAGTTCTTCGGATAGGGGCTCCAGTTCCTCATCGGTAACGTTTTCTTCGTCGATCAAGACGCTATATTTTTTCATGATTGACTCGGTGGTGTAGATCGGACATTTCGCTCGTAAAGCAATGGCGATAGCGTCGGATGTGCGTGAATCAACAGATAATGTTTTCTCCCCATTGGTCAGGATTATTTCCGAGTAAAAGACGCCGTCTTTGAAACGATATATGAAGACTTCCTTCAACCGGTAGTTGGTTGCTTTGGTGAACCCGATAAAGAGGTCGTGTGTGAGCGGACGCAAAGGTGTTAGCCCCTCGATGGCAACAGCGATGGATTGCGCCTCGAACATGCCCACAATGATGGGGAGACGCCTCAATCCTTCTTCTGCAAGCGCTATTGCATAAACGCCGGATTGTGCCAGGCAGTTTGTAAGTCCTTGAACGCTAAGTTTGATTTTTTTACTTTCCATAAACACAGGCGATTAATAGTGCGACTTTATGTAATTTTCCAGATTGTCAAAAGATATGTCTTTCAACATGACTTTTTTATCCTGGTCTAACAGATATAACGTAGGAAAATGTTTGATATAATAGATGTTTTCATCATTGATTTTCTGTTGGGCATCATACGAGTATATCCATGAAAGTGGCACATCGGAAGCATGTTTACGCCACGCCTCCAAATCATCGTTCACATAGACGGTGATTATTTTCATCTTGCCCGATTCTATGCGGTCGTTGATGCCGGTAGAAGCGCTTAACTGTTTGATAAGCAGCTTGCAATCATCACATTCGGGATCGTTGAAATACAAGATGGTCCAATCTGCTTGCAATGTATGAAGCGTACCTGTTTCACCATTGAGCAGCGTGTAGGCGAAGTCGTTGGCGACCGTTCCTATTCTGTTCATTAAGATGCCATTCAGTAGAAAGGCGGGGCGGCTTTTCTCAAATTCATCTAAATGTGACGATTGCAGCGCATATTGCAGGAAAGGGACCAATCGTTCTTCGTTGTAAAAGGGTGAAGCTGTTTCGTACAAATAGCGCTCGCTTACTTGGATGATAAACATAAAAACTGAGGGCGTTACTTCCGATTTTTGCAGTAACAACTGGATAGATCGTTCCTGCACATCGTCCGGTACCAACGTCAGCAAGTTGATAAAATCAACAAAGCTATGTTCCAGCACTTGGTTTGTCATGAGGAATGTCGTATCCATGAAGTTGTAATTATCCCAGAAATGTTGCGTGAGATAGGCTGCGCGTTGCGCTGGTTCGGTTAATTCTGCAGGGATTTCCGGCAACAACTTTTTCAGAATGGATTCGCTATCCTGCGCAAGACAACAAACGGACACGCCCAATTGCATGAAAATCAACAGGAGATACGCATATTTTTTAATATGATTGAAGCCCATTTGAAGTCATTTTTTATGAATTTAAATCGCAAAGATAACCATTATTTATTACATAAACCGAATTTCATTTGAAAATTCAAAATTCAAAATTCAAAATTCAAATTAGTCGCTGACAATGGGTAAGCATCTTAATTGCAAATGATTAACTTCGTGTTTTGGAATAAAATTTTTTCATTAGAAAAAAATAAGACCAAACAAACCGCATTTTTCGGAAAAAATACACCCCACCAAACAAATGTCAATCTCTCAGCGAGGATACAACTATGACTACATATTCGCTTTTGGAGCCGATCCTGAAAGGAGGACCCCAGAGCGACAGGCCGGAGGTAACATAATAATGGGTTTGGCCGGTTTTTTTATATCCGTAGCTTAACTCAAAAAGGCGGTCTGTGAGGTAATTGAGAGGTATGACTTGGCCGTTATGGGTGTGTCCGCTAATCTGCAGGTCGGTTTGTATCTGTTGCGCTTCATGCAGGTTCTGGGGTTGATGGTCGATGATGATAGTCGGCTTGGCGGGGTCAATGCGCTTCACCCAGTCGTCAGCTGTTAGTCGGCGTCGGTTGCTGTAATCGTCGCGACCGATGATTTGCAGTCCGCAAGGTAATGTAACCATTGAGTCGATAAGCAGTTGTATGTTTGTTGAACGCAGGAATTCCCGGCAGGCTTTGAATCCGCTGATGTATTCATGGTTGCCGGGCGCCATATAGATGCCCATGCTTGCCTTCAGGCTGTTTAGCTCTTTGTCCATGCGCTCGCTGATGACCGGAACAATGCTGTTGTCGATCAAGTCGCCGGCAATGAGGATGATATCCGGCTTTTCAGCGTTTATGCAGTCGATGTTTCTTTTCCGTTGTTTTTTTTTGCTGCCAAAGCCCAGATGCCAGTCGCTGATAGCGACAATTTTCAGTTTGTCGCCGTTGAGAAGCGGTTTGTCAATATCTATGTTGATAACTTGTTTCTTTGGGTGTTGATAATTGATAAACCCATAAACCAACAGGCTGAATGTGAGCGCCAAAGAGATAAAATATCCACAATGAAACGAATGGTTGAAAACTTTTATCAAATCGGCGCAGGCAAGGAAGATGACCATGTAAAGGATAAAAATAAGCCACCCTGTGCCAATTTGAAATAAGATATGACCCAGCGAAAAAGGGATATGCTTCGCGTTACGGAAAGCGAAAAAGGCGATCATCAAGAAGGAGCATGTCAAGAAAATGACGCAATAAACGATGCGTATGGCCAAAGAAAGATGTCCGAGGGCTTGTAATCCTCGGACGAACACATAAACATTGCCCAGCAAATAACTGATCAACAGAATGATAAAAAATATCGGCATACTGTGGGCGCTTATTTTTTTGGATATCCTACCGGGTTATTTAGCATTAAATACTGTGTATCCGACAGTTTGAGCGCTTGCTTCAATTCTGTCTGGTTCATCGTTGCGCGGGGTACGGTTGTCAGGCCGATAGCAGCGCAGCAGATGTTGATGTTCTGACATACAATGCCTGCGTCCATGGCCGCCATCATGCGGGTGTTTTCATTTGTGGGGTTGCCGAGTTTTTCGAGGTTGGCTACCAGCACCAGACTTATGGGCGCTGTGGCAGCAAAGTCTTGGGATGCAGCCACTGCTTTACGAAAATCGCCTGCAGTCAATCCTTTTAAGGTGTGCGTAGCGGCATCATACAGATAGGCGCCTTCTTTATTAATGAGATATACATCGATTTCCTGACGATTCATAGCGGATGGCGCGGTACGTTTTCCGTCTTCACGATTGATGCCGTTGGCTGCCCATAACAAGTCGGAGAGGTCTTGCAACGCAATCTCCCGAGTGTCATATTCGCGGTCAGAATGTCTGTCAGACAACGCTTTCATAACGGATAGTCCGCGCTCTTTGTTTGGATTAATCAGTTTAATATCCT
>Ga0082212_10008901_pt1 | contig 13019 bp, 7 predicted proteins | sample TergutNt197P3_FD_71548 | JGI IMG/M metagenome (GOLD analysis project Ga0082212, IMG submission 71548) | Neocapritermes taracua P3 segment gut microbial communities from Petit-Saut dam, French Guiana - Nt197 P3 | ecosystem: Host-associated > Arthropoda: Insects > Digestive system > Gut ... | reverse complement strand
GACGTTCTCAGGTATATGCCGATACTGCTGATCGTCATACTTATCCCGCCTATCGAGAACGCGGTAAGAATTATCACAACGACCGCCGAGATAAGATTGATCGAGGCCATGTTCACTCCGAAGATGAACGCCGCGGCCGTAAGCGATATGGCGATTGACATGAATCCCGCGATTATTCCGAATATCGACATTCCGAAGAATATCGAAAAAAGCGACGACGGCGTCACGGCGAGAGAGGTCATCGTTCCGATATGTTTTTGCGTTCCGGGTATGCCGGCGACAGCGTATATCGTTGTGATGCCGATGGATTGGACAGCGTTGCCTATTATCACAAATTCCGGGTCCGCACCGGCCCATGTGGCCATCATGGAGAAAAAGAACATCGCAAATAACGAAGGAACAATAAGCTGAATGACCCAGATAGAGGGTCTTACCGTTGTGAAGATATCGTGTATCGAAAGCACGAACGACGCTTTTATCACTCTCACTCTACCGGAAAACAGAGACATCAGTACCTCGCCAGCGATCCGTTCTCGCATATTTTTCGTTCTATCGCCTTGAATAAGAATATCCCTGCTAAAATATAGAGGGACATCAGAAGGAACATCATTCCCACGTCGAATAGGATGCCGAACGACATCATACTCTCATATCCGGAAATGCCGGCGATCTTCATCGCGTCCACCCCCCACGTCGGTGCCAGAAAGTAGGATATCGGGGCAAGCGACCCAAGCGAGCTGACCGGGAATAAAGCGCCGGAGAACACATAGATCGGGAATTCCATTATTGTCATGATCACAAAGGACGCTCTCGTCAGAACATACAAAGCGGCGAACATCATCCCAATCGACGCAAGCGAGAGCAACGTCATCGCCAGCATCAAAAAGAACGAGATCGGCTGAGCGATACTGATCCCGACGCGAAATATCACTTCCGCCGCGATAAAAACGAGTCCGGCGTTCACCAATCCGATGAATGTGTTCCATACGGAGCGCCCCGCGATCACATCGATGAGGTGTGTGGGGGTGAGCATTATCGGTTCTATCGTCCCGTTATATCTGTCGTACGATACCGAATAACCGGATGTGAATAACGTGTTACCCCACATCCCGAGTACTCCGCCCCCTAATACGGCGGTAAGAACGATCGGTCCGTCGACATTCCCGTACATGTATAATGCGACGACGGTGAACAAGAACGGGGCGATTATACTGGGTATTATCCATTGCGGGTCCGCGAGGAACTGCAGCGCCTGATGTCTGAACGACCACGTTACCGCTTTAATGTTCATGCGCATTCACCAACGGCGTATCATCGTTCCTTCCGACCAGCGATAAATAAATATCTTCTAGCGTGGGATCATCATATCCTATTTTTCTAATTCTGTGACATGAGAACATTTTGTCCAGCTCGGAAAGGACATCCTCGCTCTCTTTCATTTGAATCCTGGTGCAGAATCTCCCCGCAGTGCGTTCCGTGTTCACATGAAGGAATCGTTTTTCATTCGAAAGTTTGGAGACGGTCTCATGAGGATCATCGGATGTTATTATCTCGATGACGTTGGCGTTCGGAATGAGTCCTTTCAATTCCTCCACCGTCCCGTATCCGACGCTTCGTCCGTTCGATATTATCATTATGCGGTCGCATAATTCCTCGGCCTCATACATGTAATGTGTCGTGAGGATTATCGTCGTTCCGGAATCGGCAAGCTGTCTGACAAGCGAACGGACATCTCTCGCTATCTCGGGGTCAAGGCCGATGGTCGGCTCATCCAAATATAATATCTCAGGATCGTTGACCAACGCCCTGGCGATGTGCATCCTCTGTTTCATGCCTCTCGAATAATTCTCAACTTTCAGATCGGCCGCGTCCGTTAAACGAACGGTCTCAAGCAGTCTTTCAATAAGTTCGTCCTGTTTCCCCTTTTCGATGTTATATAAATTAGAGAAGAATTTCAGGTTCTGCCTCCCGGTCAACCTGTAATACAATCCCCTTTCTCCGCCGGAGACGAGGTTAATGCGGTCCCGTATCTTCTTCTCGTTACCGCCGACAACGTTCATCCCCAAAATCTCGATCCTTCCGGACGTGGGCAGAAGAAGCGTTGAAAGCACTTTGATCGCCGTCGTCTTTCCCGCTCCGTTGGGGCCGAGAAGACCGAATATCTCTCCTTTTTTAACGTTGAAGGAGATGTTATCCACGGCCGTCTTGTCAGGAAGGCCGGATCTTTTCGTGGATCTGAATATTCTTGTGAGACCCTCGACAATGATGGGGAATTCATATCCGTTGTTCATCATGGCAGTATAGATGGTGTACAATAAAAAGCAATCCTTCCTTAGAATATTATGGTTGGATGAATAATCCAAATAATTATAAACAAGGGCCGTGTAATCAATCAAGAATCGTGCAAAAGATATCGTTTTTCACATAATTTTCGATGGCGTAATTGATGAGGAAGAAGCATGAATGTATAAGATCAGATAAATTATGGGTCCTTCTCGGATTTGCGTGGAAATAATATCAAGACATCTCACATATCTCTGTCGTACATGCCCTATTCATAAGGAAAATATTTGGAAAGTGTCATGACGATAACACATAATGCCGCTGAAACGGAGGTATGATGTGTTTTTTTATCCTGATACGCGAATACATAAAAATCTGAAATCGTGATTTAATAACAGAATTCCACGCAAATCCGAGAAGGACCGAAAAATCACATAGTTTATTTACCGTGATAACTTGCAAGTGAACATGGGCGTCGGAAAAGGGTATCCGTTCACCGCCATAGTCGGGCAGAACGAGATGAAGAATTCGCTTATCCTGAACATAATCAATCCGTCGATAGGCGGAGTTCTGATACGCGGAGAAAAAGGAACGGCGAAATCGACCGCGGTGCGTTCGCTGGCCGAACTTCTGCCGGAACGCACGGTGGCGAAATGTCCGTTCCGTTGCACCGTCTCACAACCGGACGATCTCTGTCCGTACTGTAAAGAATCCCTGGAGAAAGGGAAGATAGAGGAAGAGACGGTGAACATGAGGGTGGTGGAACTCCCTCTGAGCGCGACGGAGGACAGAGTTGCCGGAACGCTCGATCTGGAATACGCATTGAAAACGGGAAAGAGAAAGTTCGAACCCGGCGTTCTGGCGAAGGCGAACGGCAACATTCTCTACGTGGATGAGGTGAATCTTCTGGACGACCACCTGGTCGATCTTTTACTGGACGCGGCGGCGATGGGCCGTAACTACGTCGAAAGGGAAGGAGTATCCTTCGCACATCCGTCGAAGTTCATTTTGGTCGGCACCATGAATCCCGAAGAGGGCGATCTGAGGCCTCAGTTATTGGACAGATTCGGAATGGCGGTCGACGTGAAAAGCGAGAAGGACGTGGACACAAGGATAGAAGTGATAAAGAGACGTCTGCAATTCGAGAAAGACCAGGACGCGTTCAACGAATTATATGCGGGGGCCCAGGACGCGCTGAGAGAGAGGATAGACTTCGCAAAAGTGCTTTTGGAAGAGATGGAGATAGACGACGAAGCGATGAGGATGGCCGTCGAAGCATCATTATATTTCGGGGTGGACGGACACCGCGCCGATATAACGTTATTGAAAGCGGCGTCGGCGTACGCCGCATTCTACGGCCGCAACAAGACGATCAAAGAAGACGTCGCAGGCATCGCCAACCTCGTATTAACGCACAGAATGAGACGGAATCCGTTCCAGGAATCCTCCATAGACGCAGAGGAGCTCAATAAATGGATAAAGAGCATCTGAATCATTTTCCGTTCTCCGCCGTACTGAACGCGGACGAGGTCAAGAAAGCGATAAAGTGCATGCTCGTCTCCCCGGGAATAAGGACGGTGCTCATACAAGGGATATCCGGTTCCGCGAAGACGACGATAGTAAGATCGATCTCGGGGATATCGGAGAAGAAGGTGATCAACCTGCCTCTGAACGCGACGGAAGGACAGATCATCGGTTCCCTGGACATAGAGGGAACGATGACGTCCGGCGAACGAAGGATATTACCGGGAATGATCAAAAGGGCGGAGAACAACATACTGTACGGGGACGACGCGAACCTGATGGACCGTTCAATCCTCAGCGGGATACTGAAGGCGGCGCTGGGCGACGAGGTGGTGGCGGAACGGGAAGGGTTATCGTGGTCTTACAGAAGCGAATTCAAATTCATAGCGACGATGAATATACTCGAAGACCCGATGGATCCTCACCTTCTGGACATGTTCGATCTCTGCGTGAACATAGGAAACACGAACAATGAGAAAGAGAGGTACGAGATCCTGCGCAGAAAAACGGAATATGATGCCGGTCGTGAAGCGTTCCGTTCGAAATACGGGGAGGAGGACGCGGCCGTTTCAGAAGAGATAAGGAACGCTTCCGGCAGGATAGATTACGTCTCGATATCGGACGACCTTCTGAAAGTGATCGCGGAACTCTGCACCAAGGTGGGGGCGGAAGGTCATCGGGGAGACATAGCCATGACCAATGCCGCTGTCGCGTTAGCCGCGCTTGACAAAAGGGACGACGTTACTTTAGATGACATAAAAGAAGCGGCGAAGATGTGTCTCGGGCACAGAATGACGGAGATTCCGGAAGAACCGAATGAAAAAAGATCGTCGGAATCAGGCCCGGAGCCCCCGGACCTCTCGTCGCCGGAGATGACGTCGTCCGACGACGGTAAAAGCGGAAATGAGAACGAGAACGACGGAGATCAGGGAATGGGGGGCGACGATTCCGAAACCGTTTTTTCCGTGGGAAATACATTCAGCGTGATCGATTTCACGGAATTGAAGAGGATACGCGACATCAACGCAAGATCATACGGAAAGCACGGGAAAACAAAAAGTACGACGTCCAAAGGAAGATATGTGAGATCGAGAGCGTCGTCGGATTACACCGATATAGCGATCGACGCGAGCATGCGCGCCGCCGCTCCGTATCAGAAGTTCAGAAAGAAGGACGGTCTCGCATTATCATTGGAGACAAGCGACCTGAGACAGAAAGTGAGAGAAAGGAAAAGCGGCGCGACGGTGATGTTCTTAGTGGACGCGAGCGGATCGATGGGCGCCAGGAAAAGAATGGTATCGGTGAAAGGAGCGGTGTTCTCTTTACTCAAAGAATCATACAAGAACCGGGATAAAGTGGGATTGACGGCGTTCAGGCGCGATCACGCGGAAGTTTTGCTTCCGTTCACAAAGAGCGTCGATTTCGCATACAGGAAACTCAAGGATATGCCCACCGGCGGAACGACGCCGTTGGCGGCGGCGCTTCTCAAAGTTTACATGGAATTGAAGAAAGAGACGAGGATGCGTCCGAACGAAAGATATTACGTCGTACTGACGACGGACGGACGTGCCAACGTCGCAATGTCCGGCGGCGACGCGTTCAAGGACGCGTTATCCGCGGCGAGGCACATCGGCAATGAGAACATCGCGTCATGGATAGTCGTGGACACGGGAACAGGATATCCGCATACGGATAACGCGTTGAACATCTGCAGAGAACTGAACGGGACGTACCTCAAATTGGAAGACCTCAACTCGGACGGTCTGGCGCACAGGATAAGAACGATAGTCGGCGGCCGGGGATACGCATGAAACTCGTGAACATCATCTGCGGCGCCCAGGACAGCGGGCTTACTCCGAACGCCGTCTCAAAGATCAAGGATCCCGGTCTGAACATCGAACTGTTCCAATATTCAACTTCCGAACTCGACGGCGACGAGAGAACATTCCGTACGTGTCTGGAGAATGCGAAGGATTCTTACGCGGTGATCGTAAGAATGCATGCGGGGATAACGTATTTCAAAAAATTCGGAAAACTGAAAGATTTTCTGATCGCAAATAACATCCCGGCGTTCGTGGAAAGCGAAGTGAAAGAAGAAATGATCGAAAACCGTTCTCTGTTCTCCGGTACGGACGAAGAATATCTGACGATACGGAAGTACATGGAACTCGGCGGATCGGATAACGAATTCAATCTTCTGAAATGGATGCTTCGCGATTCCGATAATGCGGACATCGACGTGGAAGATCCGAAAAAGCGTGCGGCCCAAGGGATCTATGTCCCGGGAAAGGGGATGGCGGGCGATATCGATGTTCTCATCGATAAGAACATACCGACCGTCGGAGTTCTGATGAGCCAGATCGCCGTCGTCGGCAGCGACACCGAACACATCGATTCGCTGATATCCGAATTAGGATCGAGGAATGTCAACGTCATACCGGTATTCGTAACTCCGAATCCGGGAGAGATAACGGGATCCGTCGGAATAAACGGGACGATAAGGAAATACCTTATGCATAACGGAAAAGCGATCGTCGATTCCATCATAATAACAATGGGTTTCTCTCAGATCTGTTTATCATCCCCTGGGGACGGTTCGTCCGCGGCGGCAGAGAACATATTCGCCGAACTGAACGTTCCGGTGATACAAGCGTCCACGCTTTTCGGTTCAAAGGAGGATTGGCATCGGAACTCGGGATTCGGACCGTTCGAGATATCGATGAACGTCTTCTGGCCGGAATATGACGGTCAAGTCCTTTCATTCCCGTTCGCCTCCCGAGAACGATCGGAGAACGGAACGAAATTCGCTCCTTTGGAGGACAGGATATCCGCGGTATCGGAATTGGCGGTAAGATGGGCCGTTCTTAAGAGAACGGGACCGAATGAAAGAAAGGTGGCGATACTCCTTCATCAGAACCCTCCCCGCAACGATATGATAGGAGGGGCGTTCGGACTGGACGCGCAGGAAAGCACCGTCGCATTGATGAGAGAATTAAAAGAAAAAGGTTACACATTCACCGAAATACCGAAAAACGGTCAGGAACTGACGAAGAGGATACTCGAAGGAGTATCCAACGACACGGAATGGCTTACCGCGGAGGAAATGAAAGAGAGGTGTGCCGCTTTCGTGACGACGGGAACATACGCGAAGTGGTTCTCCTCGATCGACGAGGAATGCCGTGAGAAGATGATGAGAGATTGGGGAGACATTCCCGGTGCGTTACACACGGTGGACGGCGGTATCGTCATACCCGGCATGATCAACGGCAACGTGTTCATAGGATTGCAGCCGAACCGCGGAACCACCGACGCGTCGGTGGACATCTATCACAGCCAGGACATCACCGCGCCTCATAATTATTTAGCATATTACAAATGGCTCACCGAGGAGTTCGGAGCACAGGCAATCATCCATATGGGCTGCCACGGAACGCTGGAATGGCTCCCCGGAAAGGGGAACGCGGTATCCGGAAAATGTTTTCCGGATGTCGTCTTCGGCCATATACCGCACATATATCCGTACGCGATCAGCAATCCGGGAGAAGGCGTCCACGCGAAAAGAAGAACGTGTGCGGTGATAGTCGATCATCTGATACCGGCGCATACCCGTGCGGAAAGTTATGACGATCTCGCGGAGATCGAAGCTCTTGTGCAGGAATACCTGAGATCGAGGTCCGCGGATCAGAAAGATAAGTGCGGAAGCCTCGTGAACACGATATTCGATAAATGCATGAAAACTTCGCTTCTGGACGACATAGGATTAACGCAGCATTCCGACCTCGAAGATCTGGAAAATAAGATCGAGACGCTTTATGATTATATTTGCTCGATAAAGGACAACGTGATAAAGGACGGCCTTCACATCCTAGGTTCCCCGCCCGCCGGCGAAAGAATGAACGAGATGATCTATTCGCTGACGAGAATAAGGAACGGTAACGTTCTTTCATTAAGACAAGCGGTCGCGGACGTGATGAAAATAGATCTCGCGAACGCTATGAATGCTCCGTCGGAAATGAGTTCCGACGGAACACTGAACGGAGAACTTATCGACAGAGTAGACGAAAGATCGATGGAACTCATAAGAAGAATGGATTCGCTCTCGTTCAAAAAGGATGACTGCGTCAGGGCGGCGGAAAAGGACACGGGTCATTCGGACGATCTCGATTCCGTCATCGGCCTGATATGCGACACCGTCGTTCCGATGCTGAAAAGAACGAACGAGGAGATAAGCAACGTCATAAGGTCGCTGGACGGCGAATACATATTACCGGGTCCGTCCGGATGTCCGACCAGGGGCAACGTCCATTTACTGCCGACCGGACGTAATTTCTATTCAATAGATCCCGCCGGAATACCGACGAGATCGTCATGGGAGACGGGACAGAAGATGGCTGACCTGATGATACAGCGCCATGTGAAGGAGAACGGAACTTATCCGAAACAAGTGGGCATCGTCGTATGGGCCACAGATACAATGAAAACGGGCGGGGACGACATCGCATACATCCTTTGGTTATTGGGCGTGAGGCCGGTATGGTCCGCATCCGGGAGTTCCGTCATAGATATGGAAATAATTTCCACGGACGAACTGAAAAGGCCGAGGATCGATGTGACATTGAGAATAAGCGGACTGTTCCGCGATTCATTCCCTAATCTCATAGAGATGATAGACGACGCCATAGCGAAGATATCGGAATTAGATGAAAGCGAGGAAGACAATTATCTTCTGAAAAATCTGAGGAAAGATATTGCAGATTCCATTGCGGAAGGATTGGATCCGATAACGGCGAAGAAAAAAGCCCGTATCAGAATATTCGGAGACCCTCCGGGAACGTACGGCGGAGGCGTTGACGCATTGATAGAAACGTCCGCATGGAAAGATCGTAACGATCTCGCGGACGCGTACATAGAATGGGGAGGGTACGGATACGGCCGCGGGATGCGGGGAGAGGATGTCAAAGATTTCTTCCGCAAGAGGCTGAGCGGTATCGACGTTACCGTGAAGAACCACGAATCGCGGGAATTGGACGCGTTCGACAACGACGACGATTACATATTCCTGGGAGGGATGAACGCCGCCGTGGAATCGGGATCCGGCAAACAGCCGTTATCTATGATCGGCGATTCCTCGGATCCGGAAAGACCGTCGGCGAGGACGCTGCAGGAAGAGGGAAAATTCATCTTCAGAAGCCGGGTACTCAATCCGAAATGGATAGAGGGGCTTAAGAGGCACGGTTACCGCGGAGTACAGGAGATCTCGAATCTCGTGGAATACTCGTTCGGATGGGATTCCACGTCCGATGCTATGGAGGACTGGATGTATCAGTCGATGGCAGATCATTTCCTGTTCAACGGAGACAACAAACAATGGATAGAGGACAACAATCCTGATGCGCTGAGAAAGATAACGTCAAGGCTTCTGGAAGCCATCGAACGCGGAATGTGGAACGCCTCCGACGAGACGACGGAACGTCTGCGGTCATTGTTCTTAGGGTCCGAAGATATTTTAGAAAAGAACAACGACCGGAATGGATGAAGACGGATATCCTTTCCGTGTGTCCTTGTTTCAATTCACGGTCGGTTTTTTAATAAGGCTTTTTCAGGTTTCAAGGCATAATATATTGGTTGGATGAATAATCCAAACGATTATAAACGATAATACATGTACCGTTTCGGTAACAATGAGAAGGATCGCCGTCTACGGAAAAGGAGGGATCGGAAAATCGACGATATCGTCCAATTTGACTGCGGCGCTGTCCGTCGGCGGAAAGAGAGTGATGCAGATAGGATGCGACCCGAAACACGACTCCACACGGCTTCTGATCGAAGGAAAGGACCAGCGGACCGTCCTTCAGTACCTTCGCGACACGAAGGAGGAGGAAAGGGACCTGGAGGAGGTGATCAGACACGGTTACAAGGGATGCATATGCGTGGAAGCGGGAGGCCCCGAACCGGGAGTGGGGTGCGCCGGACGAGGGATAATATCGGCGTTCGATCTTCTCGAGGACCTGGGCATCGACAGCATAGAACTGGATATAGTCACATATGACGTCCTTGGGGACGTGGTGTGCGGCGGTTTCGCGGTGCCGCTGAGGAACGATTACGCGGATACCGTGTATATTGTTTCATCGGGAGAGTTCATGTCCATTTACGCGGCGAACAACATATTGCGGGGAACCGCAAATTACAACCCCGACCGCATCGGAGGGATAATATTCAACAGCCGAGGCGACGAGGAGGAGAAGGAAAGGATAAGAAGATTCTCCGCCGCCGTGGGAATACCGATAATAGCGGAATTCGCGCGTTCCAAGATATTCCTGGAGGCGGAACAGTTAGGGAAGACGGTTGTGGAAGCGTTCCCGGATTCCGATACGGCGAAGAAGTTCTTCGGCCTCGCGGAGAAGGTCGTTCTCGGAGAACGTTACACGGCCAAGTTCCTTTCCGAATCGGAATTGGAATCCGTAGTTCTGGACCGTTCCGTGATAAAAAAAGCTGACGGAGTTCTCAAAGAGAATGTCACGACCTCCGCGGTGAAAAAGAAGGCGGCATGCGCCAGGCATGAGAAGGAAGTGGTCCACGGATGTGCGTTCGCGGGAACGATGTGCGTCACGTTATCGGTGGAAGGTCTTGCGACGGTATTGCACGCACCGAGGGATTGCGCTCATTACGCGGTGCAGATGGTGACGAACGCGATGAGGCGTTCGTTCACCAACGGGGACATTCCGATAAGGCCGTTCGCGAGACCGACGGTGAAGTGCAGCAACATGAAGGACGAGGACATGATATTCGGATCGATCAATTCCTTAGAGGCCAGCGTCAATCAAATGATAGAAGAAGGGAACAGGACGATCGCCGTCGTCACATCGTGCCCGTCCGGGATAATAGGCGAGGACATCGACGGAATGATGAAGAGAATAAAAGAAAAGGATCCGGACGTGACGATAATACCTATTATTGAAGACGGCAACATAAAAGGAGATTACATGCAGGGAGCGACAGACGCATGCCTGCAGTTGATCCGCACACTGTCGAAAAAAGGAAAGAGGGAACGTTCCGTCAATCTCGTCGGCGTGAAGACGTTCGGCATAAACACCTTGGAGAACATATCATTCGTATCGTCCGTATTAGAAAGAATGGATGTGAAAGTGAATTGCACATGTGTCGGGAATACGGATGTTGCGAGCGTAAGGAACATTCCGAATGCGGAACTGTGTATCCTTATGACGCCGGACACGATAGCGACGGAGACGATGGCCCTCATGGAAAAAGAATTCGGTCTGAAGGCGACGGACAATATGGCAAGACCGGGAATGAAGGAGACGGAACTTCTGATAAGAGAATTGGGAGAACATTTTTCAGAGAAGGAAGAAGCGGAAAGATTGATAAGCGAGATCAGAAAGGAGTTCAACGACCGCCTCGAGATCATAAGGCCGCGGCTGAACAAAAAGGATCTGTACGTCGTAGGCATGATAAGGGACATAAATTGGATCATGGAAGCGGCCGCGGGCACGGGAATGAACGTGGTCCGCTGCGTGGTGATAGACATTACCGACAGATCGGAAGCAGCGGAACTGGAGAAAGAATACAGGATAGAGATGGTCCCTGGCGGGAAGATAGGAATTCTCAAAAGCATGAAGGACAGGACGGAAAGGATACTGGACCCATACATTCCCACCGATCCGGAGATGGACGCCTGGATAAAGAAAGATATTTCGAAAATTCGGCCGGACCTGCTTCTGAGCACATATCCGATAGACGGGAGGATAAGGACATGCTACCTTCCCGTGAATCCCGATACGACGCCGTTCGCGGGGCCGGAGTTCGCCGCCCTGTGGGCGAGAACGCTCAAAATACCGTTAAAGGAGGGGTGGAAAGAAGATGTCGTCTGAATTCGACAGGCCCGAGGGAATACTGGGGATATCGTTGGCATTCGAAGGGATAAGTGACGCCGTAACGATAATGAACGGCCCGACAGGCTGCAAATCATATCCGGCGTGGTTCTCGGAACACACGTATCCGTGCAGGGACAAAGACTGCTACGTGAGCGACCACTTCAAGTATTACAAAAAATTCTTCTTCACTCAGCCGAGAGTTCCATGCACATACATGGATTCCGACGATTATATCATGGGAACCTGCGGTAAATTGGACGAAGTGTTCGAAGAGGTCAAAGCGCTTAAACCGAAGATAATAGGGATGATCAATTCTCCGGGAGCTTCGCTGATCGGCGAAACGCTATCGTTGAAAAAAGAGGAAGGCATCATCGTGAGAGTGGAGAGCCCGCAACCGTCCGTTCCTCTGGGCACAGGTTTCCAGGATACGATGATAAAGATCCTGGACACGCTTTCGATAAAGAGAAAAGCGGAACGCAAAGGCGTGAACATTCTAGGGATGTCGGTATGGGACCTCGGATGGGAGGACAGCATCAAGGATCTGAAGGACCTTCTCGCATTATGCGGAATAAAAGTGAACACGGTCGTCGGCGCCGGCTGTTCCGTACGGGAACTGAAGAATTCCGGCGGCGCCGAGTTGAATGTGATAGTTCACAGGGACATGGGCATAGATATCGCGAAATGGTACGAACGGGAACTGGACGTTCCGTACGTCGAGTCGAGATACGGCGCACCGATAGGGTTCGACGCGCTGGAGGATTGGCTATTACGGATATGCGAATTCCTGAACAAGGACCCGTCAAAAGCGATGAGGAAGATCAAGGAGCAGAGGGAACGCGCGGCAAAAGTTATGCTTGCGCTGTACACGGTTCACAAACCGACGTTAGGACGCACGTTCTCGGTGGCCGCCTCCGGATCGATAGCGTATCCGGTGACGACCTTCCTTTATTCTTACTTGGGATTGCTGCCCGTTTCTATTTTTACGGGAAGCGACAGATCGTTCCGTAAAGAGATACAGAGTTTCATCGAAGAGAACGACCTCGACGTTTCCGAAGATGTTTTCGACACCCCCGCGGACGTTATGATAGGGGACGGGGACGGAACAGCGTCCGCGGAATACCGCGGCATCATAATAGGAGGATTCGACATGGTCCGCCCGTCACGGATCATCGTTCCGCTGAAGGAACGTCCGGTGCTCGGCCTGGGGGGAACGATGCGTTTATTGGACGGTGTGATGAATATCATAAGAAGGGTGGACTGACGTTAAAAACATGAATAAGTTGTGATCGTATGAAGATACCCAGGATACTGATAACGGCG
>Ga0082212_10008900_pt1 | contig 13020 bp, 11 predicted proteins | sample TergutNt197P3_FD_71548 | JGI IMG/M metagenome (GOLD analysis project Ga0082212, IMG submission 71548) | Neocapritermes taracua P3 segment gut microbial communities from Petit-Saut dam, French Guiana - Nt197 P3 | ecosystem: Host-associated > Arthropoda: Insects > Digestive system > Gut ... | reverse complement strand
CGCGCTTGGATACGCGCTGCTGCGTGCCGATCCCGCAAATTAAGCATCCAAGCGTCAAAAACGGAGGTTTTGAAAATCTCGTGCATGGAAGAAGTATAGCTCCAAACAAAAAAATGTCAATCACAGTTCACATGTTTAATAGTGATATGTGGCCACCTGCACGAGGGCAAACCATCTTACTCATAGGCAATCGCATCTCTTTCAATGGTTGTTTTCATATAGCCATTTATATGAACACCAGTGGTTATGACATCTACAGAAATGTCAAGTAACTCCTCAAAGTCTTCGATCAATCCACCCAAGTCGCACAAGGTCGCATCAGGCAGGGCATCAACCAAAAAATCAATGTCACTGGCCTCGGTGTCCTCGCCCCTGGCGACGGAACCAATAACGCGCAAATTAGCAAACATAGGGTATCGCTTCATGATTCCCAGCACTTCCGCACGGTGCTTATGTAAACGATCCGAAGGCAGCATAGTCATTTCCTTTATTACCAAAGTATCTCTGGAGAGCGCGCCCTCTGTCAAGGCGCTTTAGCGTCCGTACCGATTTTTTGTGATCCGCTGTAGTTTCACCTCAAGGCTAGCTGTACCTTCCCGGCCAACCCCGGCGGCTTTTGGCAAGCTGGGCAATCTTGTGTGCCTTGGCCACATCTTCGACAGCGGCCAGGAAAATCTCCGGGTTGGGATCCTCCAGGCCGTAGGCAAGGCATTCCGCGATAACATCCTCATTATCCAGATATCGGGCCGCGTCAAAGGTCTGGCGAAGTTTTTGCCGTTTCCCGCCATGCTTGCAATACGCATCGGCTCGTAGCCAAGCTTCCGCCAGGAGAACTCGCTCGAAATGATGCTCAAGATACGCGCCTCGATCCTCAAAATAAAATTCCCAAGCCTGTCTTACTGGTTCATCAAATTTTTCCAGATATACGGGATGTTCCAGAGCACGCACAACGTTTTCGACAGGAGCCAAAGGCATCCTCAGCGATTTTAGATAGTTGGCCAAATAAGGCAAATAACTGTCTTCAGACACACATAAAGCTCGCACATACCAAGCAGGGTGGCAGTCGACTTCATATGGCGCTCTGACAAGATTCTTTAATAGTGACACAATGGGTTCTATGAATTTTTTAAGATACTTACGCCTTCTATATTCAGGCGATGTGCTTTGAATATCATGCAGGTGGCATAAGTGAATTTTTTTCCTATGAACAAGTTTTGGAACAGAGCGCCAGCATAATTCGCAAACAACAAAATTATCCGCGATATCTCTCGGTCTGCCACGGTAAAGTTTATCTTCAGGTACTTGATAGTCTCGTTTTTTTTGCAGAGCGCCAATAACATCATAGACTCTGAGAAAGAACAACTCCTCCTCAGGAATATCAGGCTGCGGATCATGTTTTATTGACCAAGAGCAATTATCAACCCAGCATATCTTGGAAATTCGTTCTTCAATATTGGCCCAGGTTCCGGCTCTGCCTGGCGGCAAAAGCCTTCTGCCCAACACATCCGCTGTGCCGGACACCGTACCGAATCTGGCTACAAATTCTTCAGCGATAATCCGTGCCGCCTGTAGGGTATTTTTTCCCCAAAGGCGCTCCAGCAGGTCATATTCCGGGACATAGTCCGGATATATCTCCGCCATGGACTCAATTTGTGTTTTGGCCTCGCTCAGAAGCAAGTTGCGTTTTTCGGGTGTAGCAATTTTTTTGTTCATTTGTGAAAAAATATCTGTTTGCCCGCATACACGGGAATTTTCATGCACTGCTCAAGTATGGAGGAAAGTATCATGGTACAGAAACGTTTTTACAACATTCAGGAAGTCGCCACAATCCTTGGCAAAAGCGTAGCTGCGATCCACGGCCATCTTGCCCGCAAGCAGTTTGACGCCGTGCCGCCGCCAATGCGGCTGGGCCGCAGGCTGGCCTGGCTGGTGGAGTCCGTGGATAGTTGGATTGATGCCAAGGCGGACAACGCGGTAGTCATTCCGGAGCCGCTCCGGCATACAAACAGACATAGAACCAGATATAGAAAAAGACAAAAAGACACGCAACCCTTCAGAGTTACGCCGCCTCTTGCTTCCTGTCCTGAAAAGGTATGGCATTCAGGCCGATTCCGAAAGGGGAAGGAATATCTTCCGCTATGTCGAACAGATGCACCCCGTGAATCCGGGTGCATATCTTCAAAGCATCCTCCAGCAAAAACCGGATTACGATCCGGTGCCGGATGGAGGGCATATAGAATATGAGTTCCAACAGGCAAGCAGACAACAAGGGCCACGTTCAACCGGAGATATTTTACAGGGCATGGAACTATCCAAGCTGCTGAGGAAGGATAGCTGATGTCCTTCCGTCCTTCGTGCCCGCATGTATGCCGGAAGCGCCGGAAAGCGTCAAGGCTGAATCCTGCGGACCACTACGCGGGCCTTGACTCTTCCCGGCGTGCTTCCGGCCAAAAAATTTCGCGGGCGAAGGACGGAAATACCTCCGGCGGGGGCTCCGAACAGAAATACCCCAGGAAGAAAAAAGGCACAAAAACCCGTCAGCGTTTTGCTCTGCACTCCTCGTTTTGCTTTTCCCGTTTTCACCCGTTTGCCGACCGGGGGCCAGCCCGATTTTCTACCGCACCATGTTCTGTTGCCGACCAGAGGCCGTGTCCGTTTGGGGCCGACATCTTCCCCGTTTTCGGGCAGGGGATGCGCCGTTTTGCGTCCGGGCCTTCCCCGTTTCGGGTCAGTATGTTCCCCGTTTTCCGACACAGGCGGGAGCGTTTTTCCGACAGCGGTGCGGTGCTGTTCTGCCCGCTTCCGCGTTTTCATCCGTCCGCGTTGGCGTTTTTCTCTGACCGGCTCAGTGTTTTGCAAGTCCCCCGGTTTATCTGGGCAGGATGGGAACTGGCTGACGCCAATTCGCATCCTGCCAAAGGGCTGGCCGCCCTCTGGACTCAGAGGCAGGGATGCTCGGCGCAGGCTTCTCGCATCCCAAAGGAAAAAACATGAAGAGAAAATACACACCCCGGCCGTCAGCTTTTCAGTGTCGCAGGACACTGAGGCTTTCTGAAACCGAGGACGCGCGCCTTGCGGAAGAGGCCGCCTTTGCCGGTCTCACGGTGTCGGAATACATGCGGCGGCGTTTCTTCGGCGGCAGACCGATTCTCGCCCAGACTGACGCAAGCGTGCTGCGCGAACTGCGGCGCATGGGCGGTCTGTTGAAGCACAATTTTGAAACGCTCCGGCAGGCAAAAATGGGGCCGGAGTTCATCCAACGGCATGAGGATGTGTTGCGGGTACTCATGGAAACATTTGTAGCCATAAGAAGGGCGTCTGATGATCGTCAAGAAGATTAAAATCGGGAATACGTCGAAGACCAAGGCCCGGCAAATCACTGATCTCGTGAATTACATTCGCTGTCCCCAGGGGATGAATCCTGCGGAAAAGGTTGAGCACTCCGGTGGCCGGAATTTCCTTTTCGATGATCATGCCGAACAGCGGGCGGAAATGATCGCCCTGGCCGAAGACGCCACGCGGAGCAAAATGCCGGTCAGCCATTTTGTGTTTTCCTGGCGGGAGCATGAGCAGCCCACAGCGGCACAGGTGGACGAACTGGTTGACATTTTCCTACGGGAAATGGGGCTGGAAGGCTGCCAGACTGTATACGGCCTCCACTACAACACCGAAAATTACCACGTCCATGTCGCGGTGAACCGTATGCACCCCGTGACCATGAAGGTCATTGACCCCAACGACGGCTTTGACATCGAAGCGGCCCATAAAGTCCTGGCCCTGGTTGAGCATCGGCAGGGCTGGGCATCGGAAAAAAACGCCCGCTATGCCGTGAATGAGCAAGGTGGCGTAGTGCGCCGCCCCAAGCCGGAACGGATCAAGCCTAAACAGCCTGCCCTGGATTTTGAATGCGCCACCGGCGAAAAATCCGCCCAACGCATCGCCCAGGAGCGCGGCCACACCATCATCCAGAAGGCGCAATCCTGGCCGGAGCTGCATGAGAAGCTGGCCGCAGTCGGTTTGCGTTTTGAGCAAAAAGGCTCCGGCGCCATCATCTTCGCGGGCGAGATCGCGGTCAAGGCATCGACCGTGAATCGCGCCTTCAGCATGGGCAAGCTCTGTAAAAGGCTGGGGGAGTTTGTTCCAGGGGCTTACCCCGTGGAGACAGCGAAGGTGGTGCCGGAGCCGGTCAGTTCCATCAACCTGGAGGAGTGGAGGCAGTATCAAGCTGCAACTGCGTCGTCAATTTCACGGATAGTGTTGGAAGACCCCACTATGGGGCTGCTCAAAGCGCGGCAACGGAAAGATCGGGAGACCCTGGCATCCAGGCTACGCCAACAGTTCCTTCCTCCGCTCCTTGGAACTCCGTCAAATTCTATCCGCACCTGCCCCCGTAGCGTCCTCAACCTTGCACGGCATCTTTTGAAACTACAACAACGGAAGGAAATACAGCGGCTACGGCGTAAGATAAAACGACCACGGCCCGGCAAGCAACGTTTTGAAGATTGGCTCCGTAATTGTGACTTGGGCTATCAGGCTGATCAATGGCGATACAGACACACACTGGAAGCCATGCCGCAAAACATGCGGGAAGCGCCTCCGCTGCCCGAAGGCCAGAAATACGACCCGCTCAAAACCTATGCCGCCCATCGGCATTCCATACTCAAATCAGACCCTGATATGGAGCCGTCACGCCTGGACGCCCTCATCGCCCTGCAGATGCGAAACAAGGGCTTCACACGGGATGCGATTCAGAACGCTATTTTTCAATGCGCCCCGGAAGGGCAGCCCACGCAGCCGGAACGCGATTGGCAACGCTATGCTGAACGGGCCACTGCTTACGCCTTCGGCATTGCCGGGGATATCGTCTTGGCGCGAAGTGCGGCGGTGAAAGAAAATCAGCGGCAGGAGCAGCAAATGCGAGAAGAGGAAGCACAGCCAGAAGAAGCGAGGGCGGAAGTGTCGAGGATGCGAATGCGGTAAAGTGCCCCAGTGGGAAACATTAGCTTGAATCGACCAAATTGCTGCGGTTGGCTTTTTCACCTTTTCGGGCTAGATGGAAAAGAAACAATTATACCCCAAGTAGAGAATATGGATCCCAAGGTTATCAAAACAAAAATTGCCAGACTGAAAAACGGGCATAGACCTCGCGTTCTGGATTTGTTTTCTGGATGCGGCGGGTTATCCTTGGGATTTGGTTCTGCCGGGTACGAAATTACTGCCGCAGTTGAATATGAAACGCATGCTGCGAAATCACATGGCGTAAATTTCCATAACGGGGATCCGCGCCACTGCATCGCACGAGATATTACAAAAATAAAACCGAACGAGCTTACGGAGGCATTAGCGCTTGGTGATCCCGCTGCCGCCTTTGATGTGATTGTCGGCGGTCCGCCATGCCAAGCCTTTGCCCGTGTTGGACGCTCCAAACTCAGAGAGGTTGCGGATCATCCGGAAGCATACAGACACGACCCACGCGCTAGGCTCTACATTGAATATCTTAATTATGTTGATGACTGCCTGCCTCTTGCTGTGATCATGGAGAATGTCCCGGACATGCTGAATCACGGAGGGCATAATATTGCAGATGAAGTTTCTGATGTTCTGGCGAGCCGTGGTTATCATTGTCGTTATACTTTGTTAAATGCGGTTCATTATGGCGTGCCTCAAATGCGGGAGCGTATGTTCCTGATCGCAATTCACCAGTATGCCGCGCCTGGAGTTTCTTTCCCATCACCATCTCATATGTATGATTTGCCATCAGGATATGAAGGCACGCGAAGTTGTGCGCTAAAACTTCTTCAGGATAACCCCAGGCAACATACCGATTCTTTTTATCTGCCATCTCCAGATGCTCAGGCAGACCTTTTGCCCGCAGTCACAACCAAACAAGCATTGCAGGATATGCCGGCCATTGATGCAAGAGCATTACTTGCTAGTGGAAAATTAAAACGCGGCGCACGGCGTTTTGACGCCCCTATTCTCTGGAATGGTGAGGATCGGTTATCCGAATATGGAAAACGGATGCGCAACTGGCCTGGGTTTTCTGGTGATGATACAATTGTTGACCATGTGATTCGCTACCTGCCCAGAGACTATGAATTGTTCTCCCGCTTGCGCCCAGGTGATCAGTACCCTCAAGCCTATAAAATGGCCGAAAGAATGTTTGAAGAAGCTCTTGAGGCACGGCAGAGACAACATGGCAGCGTGATAAGAAAAAACTCCATGGAATGGACAATGCTGAAAAACAGCATTGTCCCTCCCTATGATCCGGGAAAATTTCCGAATAAATGGAGGAAGATGGAGCCCGATGCTCCCTGCCGGACATTACTCGCCCACCTCGGTAAAGACAGTTACAGTCATATCCACTATGATTGCCACCAAGCCAGAACCATTTCAGTCAGAGAGGCTGCGAGACTTCAATCTTTCCCCGATGGGTTCGTTTTCTGTGGAACAATGAATCCGGCATTCCAGCAGATAGGCAACGCTGTTCCCCCCCTGCTTGCGATGGCAATTGCTGCTAATCTGTATAAGCAGCTTACAGAGGAATCAGAATTATCCGCGAGAGTACAACTGTAATGAGTGCAATTCCAGATAAGAAAGAAATTATTGCCATCCGTTCTCTCACGGATTCTGATCTCGGGATTTTTGCAGCTCACAGAAATGCAGCAACGAGCAAGCAGCGTGCGGTAAATATTAATGCTCCGATAGCAAAACTGATTCTGTCTCCTGAACTATTTGAGTCTGGTAATGCAAAGCTCGACTGTGTATCGACCTTTGCCAATGTCACTGTAAGAGAGAAGCGCCATTTCGGGAAGGTTGGTAAAAATTGGCGGCTTGGGGGAAAGAAGCTGGAAGGCGCAGCCTTTGCTGAATTAGACTCTAAAGATTTCATGTTGTTACGTACTGTTTTTGAAAATGACGGCACGCAACCTGTTTTTATTACCTTTGTTGGGAAAAAAACTGATCGCGTTGTTCATGCTGGTATTGTTGCCATTATCGGCGACAAACTTGACCGCAGTATGTTGGTTTATTCCGAACAGGATCATGGATTTGTAGATCTCTCGCAGTATTGTTCCCCATTATCTCCGCATCAGATAACGGTTGGCGCACAGCAACTGACATTCCCGCCAATGCCTGCTGAGGCAGAAAAAACTCCCAGAAAGCCCAGGACTATGGGCGACAAGCTCCGGCAGCCACATATCCTGGAGAGGATGCTCCAGGTGGCAGGAGATCTTTCTGCTCAGGCACAGCATAATTTTTTGCGGACAGTGGAGGAACTTGCATCAATCCTGCGTGCTGTTCTTCTTGAAACTGGTGGTATAATTAAGATAGAAAAGAACCATTCAAAGCTCTGGAAAGGTGTGGCCGGGAAGCCTATAGGCTTTGTAGACGGCGGGTTGGCGAACCTCTCCATGCTGGGTTCTGCCCCTATTGCCGCGCGCGTAGGGGGATATAGTGTAATTCCGGGAGATCGCAGCCCGGCGAGAGAAAAATTCACCGTCCTCAAATATCTCATAGATGAATTGTACGCTTCTGGTGAAGATGGCGTATATGAAGAAACATTTCCTGATATAAGTGCATTGCGGGATGCAGCCAGGATTTCTATAGAAGCTGCCGGAGCTGTAAAAATGCTTACGGAGTGCCCTGATCTTGCATGGATAATGTTGCACGGCTCCCTTGTAAGCCCTGTATCCAGATATACAGATGTGATTTATGAGGGAAAGGTGCGTCACCGTTTTCCTGATTTTTCAGATAAAGCGCTTGAGAATCTTTTACCGCCTGAAAGACCGAAACGAGACGGACGGGATAAAAATTTTATTAGTACATATCTGCGCCAGCTCGAAATTATGTCGCAATCTGATACTATCGTATGTGGCGTAGTGGAACGAGAAGGGACAACTTCAACAGTTTGTAAATCAATCCTTGAACATCTCGATAACCATCTTATTGCATCCATTCTTCCTGAGCCACCAGTCAACTGGAAAAAATGGTTCCTCAGTCGTCTTGATCCATCTGAAGATGACAACATTGAGGGCCAGCGTATCACGGATTCCCTGCTCTTTCGCTGTGTTTTGGAGTCTGGTGAGGCTCTACGCCCTATACCAGTGGAGCGCAACCTACTGCGTAAGGCCCCGGAAGCCTGGAAGGATGTTATCTGCAATTATCCGAAACCAATGGTGTCGTATTTGCAGGCTACGGAGTGGAATGCTCCTATCCGGATCGAGCTTTTTGAAAAAGATATTCCCCACTTTACCGATACAGTTGAGCTTATCATGCACTGTGCTTTACTGCTGCCGCGATATGCCTTTCCTGTTGGCCTGGATATCGTTGATAAGTATGCAAAGATTCCGAATTGGATGAGTCGCCCGGTCAATACACATATGGCCGTCAGAACGTTGAAGAGAGCCATGGATTCGGGGGACTCAAAACTATTCGATTCATTGCGTCGTCTGTTGTGCGGTTCCGGGCGAGAATGGCTGCTCCGTCCAGGAATTTATCGCTGATCATATATGTCTGGAGGAACTCTTCGAATGAGCACACAAAATCAGATGCAAAAAAGTGATATAAATGTCTGGCGTTCCATAGGCACGGTTGTGGGTAATGCCGGAACTTCGGAGTTTACCTTTATTCTTCGCCAGTATCAGGCAAAAGTCGGCGATATCATTGCGCTGGGAATGAAAGTCCCGGATAACGATTATGCAGGCCAGGATGAAATATATGTCTGGGCACGCGTTGTTGACATCAAACGGTATAACCCTTTTTTTCCTTATGAAGCAGCCCAGGAAATTGCCGGAGAAGGCCTATCCCTTGAAGATACGGTCCTTTCAGGTACGAATGATCAGCTTGAGGCCACAGCCTTAATTCTCGGCGCGACGACTCCAGGTAATCTTTCAAATTTATTTCCACTAACATATCCTGTAAAACCAGCAAGTTCTGTCTATAATCCTCCGGCTTCAGTAGTCCGCTTGCTTCTGATAGGGGACAGGGAAAAAGAACGGGCCGTCAGAATTGGTACCCTGATAGCCAGACGTGATGTCGAAGTTACGCTGTCAGCGCGCCGCCTCGTATCACGGCATCTTGCCATTCTGGCTATGACAGGCGGAGGCAAAACTGTGGCTGCGCGCCGCATCATCCGAGAACTCATAAAGCACGGCTATCCTTTGTTCATCCTGGATCCGCATGGAGACTATATTGGCCTTCTGAAATGTCGAGACATCCTTGAACAGGAGGCACCCGGTTGTAAGATACGACTTTTTTACCCCGACCTGCTGGTACAGAAAGACGGCGAAGATCTTGTTACAAAATTGATTTTTCAAATGACTAGCGGCCTGACAGATCCCCAGGCAGAATATATTCGTGCCCTGTATGACAGATTTCCTGCTAATGATGGCCAGAGCGCTCTTATGTACATTGGAATTCTGCTCGAAAAAGCAGGTAAGGATATTGCTGGCGATAAAGCCCCCTCAGGACTTGGAGCCAATTGGAAAGGAAGCGTTGGCGCTGTTATGCGCGCCTTGCGCATAGTGCAGGATCGACTCAAAAGAATGCAGCTTACCAGCAACCAGATGCGTGATAGCTCGAAACTCAAGGATTTAAAATTTGAACCTCTGCCCAATCCGTTCAGTCAGCCAGAAGAAATCATAAGCCCAAGACAAGTCTCAATCTTGTACCTTGGCGGCTATGATCATGTTACGCAGTGCTCTATTGCCGCGATATCGCTTGAAACATTATTTGAGTACCGCGCTAACCTTAAGGGGAGGGTCCCCCCTTTTCTTGCTGTGATCGAGGAAGCCCATACATTCATACCTTCAGCGCGAGAAGGGACTCAGGACGCTGTTTCCCTCCCAGTACTGCGCCGGATTATCACCGAAGGCCGGAAATTCGGCACAGGATTAATGCTGATATCTCAGAGGCCTAGCCGTCTTGATGAGACCATAGTTTCCCAGTGCAACTCATTTCTTATCCTGCGACTGGTAAATCCTCGAGATCAGACTTTTGTAAGAGCGATTATGGAAAACCTGACGGAAGCAGATGCACGTATGCTGCCGGGATTCGGGCCTGGTCAGGGTATAATCAGCGGACAGGTAGTTCGATTCCCTTTGCCGGTACGTGTGGAGATGGATGAAGACCTGCTGGCATCAGAAATCGGTGACGAAGATTTTTTTGAAGAAGTCGAAATCTGGAAGCCAGATGCTAAAAAGAGAACTCGCGACCAGATTGCTAAAAAGATGGCTGTGGTCGAGCAAGGGCGCAAAAAGCGGACTGTCTCACGCAAAAATGGAGAAGGTGATCTCAACACTAAGCTGTCCGAGCAGATCGCCTCTGCGCTGGGCGATCTGAGCCCGCGCGAGGAACAGGTACTGCGTAAACGCTTCGGCATTGGTGAAAAGTCTGCCCACACCCTGGAGGAAGTCGGTAAACTTTTCAACGAGACCGAGGAGCGAATCCGTCAGATCGAAGCTAAGGCCCTGCGCAAATTGCGTCATCCGGTGCGCAGCCAGTTGTTGCGCCAGCAGTATGAATCCACATTGCATGGAAACACTCCGGAAAACGCGCTTTTGGTCAGGATATTTGGAAGCCGCGGTCAGTTGGAAAGCTTGTAAGAACGCAAGAAGTAAAAAATGACGGATGTCCTGACCCCAGAGCAGCGAAGGCGTAATATGCGCAATATTGGTGCCAAAAACACCAAGCCTGAGTTGCTGTTGAGGTGCGTGTTGCATGCTCGAGGGTTACGTTACAGGATTCACAGAAGAGATTTGCCTGGTTGCCCAGATATTGTTTTTTCTAGATACCGAACTGTTATTTTTGTCCATGGTTGCTTTTGGCACAGGCATGGTTGTGCTGTTACAACCACTCCAGCGACACGACACGACTTCTGGGAGAAAAAATTTGCCGAAAATGTCAAAAGAGATCAGCGAAACATTGAAGCGCTGATTAAGGATGGCTGGCGCGTTTTGATCGTATGGGAGTGTGCGCTTAAAGGGAAAGCCAAAAAAGACCTCCTCTTCCTATGCACAGAAATCCTTCAAATACTCAAGACTAACGGTAGCGATACTGCTCACATACATTTTCCTCCAGTTCAGAACTCTGATTATGTTTATTGAGAGGAAGAAATAACATCTTGCCTATCGAAGCGCCTTCAAGGGAAAATTGATATGAAACGCGGCATGAACGACAACACCCCGGAATCGGCCCTATTCGCCGAAATTTCAGCCCTGATTGAGCAAGGTAGGGGCGCAGTCGTTGCTCAGGCCAACCATACTGCGACCATGCTGTACTGGCAAATCGGCAATATAATAAACACGGCTGTTTTACAGGAAAAACGCGCTGAATACGGTAAGCGAATTGTGTCGGCGCTGGCGACACAATTGCAGGAAAAATTCGGCAGAACCTTTGAATTGAGAAATTTACGACGTATGATGCAATTTGCCGACCAGTTCTCGGATTGGGAAATTGTGTCGCCGCTGGCGACACAATTACGCTGGTCGCATTTTATCGAGCTATTACCGCTGAAAACCGTAGAAGCGAAACTGTTTTACGCCCAGGCTGCCGCTAATGGGTGTTTGAGCGCGAAGGAACTTCGTGGGCAAATTGCTCGCAAAGCCTTTGAGCGCACGGCCATTGCCGATGCCCAGCTTGCGCCCAATTCCCCTGTGCCGCCGGGCACATTCAAAGACCCTTACCTTTTTGATTTTCTCGGCCTGAAAAGCGACTACCTGGAAAACGACCTGGAAACAGCTATCCTGCGGGAACTGGAGAGCTTCATTCTGGAATTCGGCAAAGGCTTTGCTTTTGTCGAACGGCAGAAGCGCATGATCATTGACGGCGAAGACTTTTACCTGGATTTGCTCTTTTACCACCGCACCCTGAAACGCCTTGTGGCTGTCGAACTGAAGCTGGGCAAATTTCAGGCCAGGGACAAAGGGCAGATGGAATTGTATCTGAAATGGCTGGATCGCTATGAACGGCATGAAGGCGAAAACGCGCCAGTGGGCCTCATCCTCTGCGCCGCAGGCAGCCGAGAACAGGTGGAACTCCTGGAAATGCACAAAGACGGCATCGTTGTGGCCGAATACTGGACGGAGTTACCGCCCAAAAAAGAGTTGGAGCAAAAAATCCACGACCTTTTACAGGAGGCGAGAGAGCGGCTGACGCGACGGCATCTCCGTTTGCCATCGTGACAGGGTTTAGGGCTTGTCGCGGCTCAACTCAAATGGTAATTGCCGGAAAAGTGCGTACCAGATAGTTCAATCTCGGTGATGGAGATCGAACTAGCAGCAACGTAAAGCGAATGATGGGAATTGAGTGCTATTCTAACGCGGCCCTTCAGTTACCAGTAAAATATTTTGCTGGTAAAATTGCTGGTAAAATACAAAATTACCGTATATTTTATTCAATAAAACCAGTATCAATGCCCCTTATTTATACGCCGTCCCCCGCACCAGAAATTTCAAGCGGTTACGTCAAGTTAACCGCTCTTTTTTTGCCAAATTTACTGCACCTGTACTGTACCTGCCCAAAAAGTAAATAAAAAACCCCCGCCTTTCAGCGGGGGCTGGGCTGGATATAGTCCTGCGGCAGTCCAGGGCTATATTCCAGGCCAATTTAGGGAGTCGTGGTCGTTGGAGGCGGGGCCGGGATGAATTTCGTACAGGGAAGCTTCGTGTTGCAGGTGATGTGCAAAACGCTCCCAGTCGGGCCATCGTTGCCGTAAAAGCAGAAAAGGCAGAGCTTTCCGCATTTATGCCGTTCGGCAGCCCGGACAAGCTGATCATAGTGGATGACGTTGCCGGTAAAACCCTGCTCAAAGACATAAATCGTTCCGGTGGAGTCCGTGATGACGACCGGATTCACGTTGTCGGAGGTGAGGATGTCCGGGCAGATTTCCAGGGTAAAACAATGGTTCTGGGCGATCTCGGTGATCGTGCCTTCAATGGTCAAAACCACCGGATCAGCCGTGGAGTTGACGTTGATTACGCGCTTCTTCAGAGGCGGACAGTTACAGTTCATGTCCGTATA
>Ga0082212_10008899_pt1 | contig 13020 bp, 13 predicted proteins | sample TergutNt197P3_FD_71548 | JGI IMG/M metagenome (GOLD analysis project Ga0082212, IMG submission 71548) | Neocapritermes taracua P3 segment gut microbial communities from Petit-Saut dam, French Guiana - Nt197 P3 | ecosystem: Host-associated > Arthropoda: Insects > Digestive system > Gut ... | reverse complement strand
ATACACCATGTAGATGTTATTGTCAACAGCGAGTCGGCATATTCCGTAGCCTTCGCATAAAAGGGGCGGGGATGCCCCCGAAGCGTAGCGCCCGGGACTCAGGCTGATGGAATCAGCCGCAGCAGCGCCACCGTAAGGTGGCGCTTAACGGGCGCGCAGCGCCCGGAGGTATTAGGGGGAATCCCCTAACAAGCAGCAGGGCGGGCTGCTTTTGCGGGAGCAAAAGCGGACCGGGCGAGGGCGTGGGGGGCCCCCACGCCCCCTGCTTGCAAAACGGTAGACTCGGAGTTTGGATGCGTTATTCGGGAATCCTGAATGCCATAGGAAACTACACAGCCTACTTTATTGATTAGCTTCGAACGAATCATCATACCCGCAACTGGGTGCAAATCGTACACAGCAATATAAGCAATCCTGTTAGCAAATGGTAGTTGGCTAAAGCTTTCCTTTATGATGTCAAAACTATCTTTTAGTTCTTCGATTGATTTCAGATATACTTGCACAGAAGTATTCCTTGCAGCGGCTAATTCAACTGGTGAATCAAGGCCCGTAAAAATCTCCATAAATACATATCTGTCAGATATAATTGTTCCACTTTTTTGTGCATTTATTATTGCTCGCAATGTGTGTCCTCCGTCAATGTTTCCATGCCTTGCGGGATCGAGTAGAGTTATAGCTACAATTTTATCTTTATTGTCATAATCAACATCGTGCGCCGATAATAATATTCCTCTGTTAAGCTCATGGAAATTGCTATTATCCTGTAAGCTTCCACTTATTGCTTTTGCGACATTGGTAGTCATTTTCTGCTCTCGCGGATTTGTTTCCATCCAATCTTCAATACCCTGCGGAATTGTAGATGCATTTGCATAACAAACGTAACGCACATGTTTATTCGATGAGTTGATAGGGTCATCCATTTTCTTAAATTGGTCTGCACTGAATGTAAATTGAGTCATTTTTGAGCGGAATCTCCAGAAGAGAATGAAACGATAATAAAGAAAAAATAGGGAAAATAATGGTATAAAATATTTCCCTAACTGTTGCTTTTTCTTTTACAGTAATGTATTATAGGAATAACATGGTATACAAAATGACCCAGAGGTGATAATATGCCTAAGCAAATACATCTTCGGCTTGATGATCGCATATATTCTAACCTTTATGAATACGCCACTGTTTCTAATACGACAATTAATGATTGCTGTATGGAAGCGCTGTCGTTATACTTCAGTGAAAAAAAGCGGGATCATAAAACAAAAGACTCGAAATTTAAGTTCATTGATCTCTTTGCAGGAATTGGAGGTATGCGGCTCGCCTTTGAATCCCACGCTGGCGACTGCGTTTTTTCGAGTGAATGGGATCGCTACTGTCAGAGAACGTACTTTGAGAATTTTGGAGTCATGCCGTTTGGTGATATTACAAAAATTGACGAACGTGACGTGCCTAATCACGATATTCTAGTTGCAGGTTTTCCGTGTCAGCCCTTTTCTATTGCCGGAGTCTCAAAAAAGATTAGCCTTGGTCATGCAACGGGTTTCCTTGATGAAGCACAGGGAACATTATTCTTTGATGTTGCGAGGGTAATAAAGGAAAAACGCCCAAAAGCGTTCTTGTTAGAAAATGTTAAAAACCTAAAAAGCCATGATAAGGGGCGCACATGGAGAGTTATTACTGAAACTCTTGAAGAACTTGACTATAAGATATTTTCCTGCATTCTTGACGGGCAATTATTCTGTCCGCAACACCGTGAAAGGATTTTCATTGTGGGTTTTGATCGGGAAAGATATGATGATGACATAAGATTTGAGTTTGATATAATAGTTCCCGATGAGCCAATGAAAGTGAAGGATGTATTGGAGAATTCCGTTGATGAAAGGTACACTCTGACAGACCACTTATGGCAATACCTTCAGGATTATGCAGAGAAGCACAGAAAAAAGGGGAATGGATTCGGTTATGGCTTAGCCGACTTGAATGGCATAACCCGCACTTTAAGCGCCAGATACTACAAAGATGGTTCTGAAATACTTATACCGCAAGAGGGCAAAAACCCACGCCGCCTTACTCCGAGGGAGTGCGCCAGATTGCAAGGTTATGCTGACGATTTTATGATACCAGTCTCAGATACACAGGCATATAAACAGTTTGGCAATTCGGTTGTAGTTCCACTTGTCAGTGCAGTAGCAAAGAAGCTGGTAGATACGCTTGAAACGCTGCCAGTGAGAGAAAAGCGGTATGATGTTATTAGCATTGAGCAGGAAACGGAAGTAAAAATAGCAGTTAACGAGTAAGTATATCTACGAAAACATGATGAGAGGATAACAAATTATGCCTTCATTATCTATTGATACGATGAGAGGATATCTGTATAGAAGTATAAGCAGTATGAACCAAAACAAGCTGAATGGTCTTCTTGCCGAGATCGACTTCAGAGATTATTTGTCACAAATAGGCTTTCAAGAACGCGTTTCAGTTGGGGGGTGGATTGCGCGTTCGAGAGGGATAAATGTATTTGGAGATAACACAATCGTTATGTTTCCTGAGACTATGCGCCCCGATGAAGATTTTGGGAGTACACGTGATTTGCCGAATCCATCACACGGATTACATACTATTTGCTCAACATTTCACCAGCTTGGAATACTCAGTTATTTTTGCGTACCTGTTCTAATTGAAAATGAAAATGCTGAGAGTATAACATGGAAATCAATACAGCTTGGCTTGCCCACAGAGCAAACATATAGTGATTTTCCTAATAGTATTGCTGGGTTTACAAAAAGAGACAGAAACTATAATTTTCTCAGGAATCACACGGATTCAGTCGCTGATATTCCTTTAGCATCGTTACCTGAAGAATTCACAAAAGAGAGTTTAAGGGTGTGTTTTCAAAACTGCATTATGGCTGAAATATCTGATATAGATGGGATTTTATGGGGCAATCAATTCACATACCCTTTAGAGATAAAGGAGAAAACGCCCGCAACAGATCGTATTATGGGAGACTATTTCGGTCTGGATGTGGGGCCATTTGTTAAGCTCGCTTTTTATGCTGCAAGAAGAGGGCAAATGCACTCACTTTTTGTAGTCAGAGAAATTGACAATACGACTGATAGAAACCTTGTGAACTGGTGGTTCATTACTTTTGAACGTCTTGCATTGTTTGCTTCTTGGGTATCTATGGGCGGTGGAACAAATATGCAAGGAGGGGGTAGTACAGTAGTAAAAATACCAAAAAACCAGTTTACGATTCTGAATTCTGAGACATTAGCAGTATTATGAGATATAGTGTGAAATTAATTAACAATGGCAAGATAGAAATAATGAAAAGAGAATTCTATGGCGGATGTTCACTCATATGAAACCCGAAGTTACAATATGTCGCGAATACGGGATCGTAATACCAAGCCAGAAGAATGTGTCCGTAAATATCTATTTGCGCAGGGATTGCGGTATAGAAAAAATGATGATCGATATCCGGGAAAACCAGATGTGGTTTTTCCTAAGTACAAAACTGTCGTCTTCATTAATGGTTGCTTCTGGCACAAGCATCTAGGGTGCAAGTATTTTATTCTACCGCAGACAAATACTGAGTTTTGGTGTAAGAAACTCGAATCAAACCGTCAACGTGACCAACGAAATTTCACCCGCCTTCGTATTAGCGGTTGGCGTGTACTTATTGTTTGGGAATGTGAATTAAGGAAGTCATCGCAAACTGAAACATTGACGAGACTATACAATGAAATAATCAGCGAAAAAACTCCCGAGATATGTCTGATATGAGCTAAACCCTCTATATTGGGAGATTTAGCAGTTTCCATTCTTTTTTGGATAGATGGCAGTGCTTGACGTACTGCAACGTCTGTGATATCATCATTTTCGTCAGAAATACAGCAGTATTCCAACACTTATACCAAGGTTCAAAAGTTCGCCTATGTTAAGGCGTGGGTCACCACACACTACCTATCCGAACCCCTTATTCATCGGCAGGTGTTTCGGGATTGTGGTAAAATTATAGATATGTAAATCGCATGGGCGGGATCATAACCAGATACCGCCTTGTGAATTAATTTATGTTGAATACATTCCGGCAAATTATACTCTTTTATTGTATAAAGTTGTTAAAGAAGGGAATGATCACATATGCCGCTATATAAGCCGGGCAGACCATCAAAGCAAGATCCTCCGCAGAAACCAGGTGAGTATCGTATTATTGATAAAGATACTGGAACAATAGATTACTTAGGTGAATCAAATAATCTGCAGCGGCGAAAAAATGAACACGAACGCTCTGGTAAACTTAATTCTGAAACACATGATTTTACGTGGAAACAAGCTGATGGTAGGTTCTCGGTTGAGAAAAGACGTGATCATGAGCGCGATAAAATTGACCAGCATAATCCATCTCTAAATCAGCGCAAGGGGGGTGGCGGTAGAAAATAATGCTATGATGCCAACTGAAAGAGAGGCGTTTGTCGTATGGGAAAGAAAGATTTCCTGGTGTCACATGGAATTGCGATAATTGCAACTCGTGTCTAAGCACTCAGCGCGGGTTTGATGATAAACTGCATACGTGGATATGTAACAAATGTGGTTATGAAAACAGCATATCAAGTGATGCTATCTATGAAAGCCTTGATGATTACTATGCAAGTCAAAATGAGCAGAGTTACGAAGATGGTTACTACGAGGATGATTACGACGACTACGACGAAGAAACAAATGTTACGTCAGTTCTTGATACAGCAAATGATTTACTTAATTTAGTTAATGATATTAGTGAGATTTACGTATCATTACGAAATGCTCGTAGGAAGAAGAAAGAAGGTAAGTAGAATAGGGTTGTGGATTCTGTGTAGGGCTGTGTCATATATATCTTTCTGTTCGGTAATCTGTGCCCCTTGTTTATGAAAAAACACTTGCCACACATTAGCGACATGCCAGAATGCTGTATGTCTTGGGATTTATAGCAATGCATCTTTTCAGGAGGTGGAAAATGATGAGCGGAAATAATTCTGAACGTCCCGTTACTGAGGCTCAGTTGAGGTATATCAGTAAGATTGAAGAACTATTAAATATATCTTTTTGTGGTAGCACCCTTAAAGAAGCCTCCGATTTTATTGACGAAAATAGAGACCGCTACGAAGCAACACTACATACACCGTATGATTACAGGTAATACTCTAAAAATTGTGCGTTTGTTACATATGCTCAGATAACGGTTTTTCCGAGACCGCAGACAGTTAACCCACCACCCTGGGTACCACACGCGGTCTTTCCGAACACCTTGTTCATTGGCAAGTGTTTCGGTATTATTGTTAAACTATAAGTAATAAGTAAGGGCGACTGCATGGTTGTTGTGACCATACAGTCGCCCACTTTTTGCTACTCAGTCCCTTTCAGGCTTGCCTGCTCCTGTTTCCATTTCTCAAAATCCCGCCTGCCATCCTCGCTTACGAAATACTTCTGTATTTCAGGGAGAAGCACCCGGGCGAGGGGTTCAATCTCAGGCCTGAGCGTTCCCCTGCTGCTATCTTTTTTCTGTTCCATGCTGTGCCGCGCCTCCGTAATGTATTCATTTAATATAGTATGATTACCCGGCTCAACGGGTGGTCAATCTTGAACAGGCAGCCCTCCTACCTCTCTGATTTGTGTTTATTGTAGAGCCTTAATAAGACAGGTAATGTCGTGTTTGATAAATATTTTGAATTTTACCGGACAACGAAAATGGCCGGGGCATACCACATCAACGTGGTCTGCCCCGGCCTTCAGGCGGTTGCAATTTGCGCATATACGGCACTTAGTAAATTAAAGTGGAAATCACCACGATATTTGTGCTATAATGGCGCTGGTTAACTATTAAAGTTACGATAAGGCGGTGGTTTTATGGACAAGACATACAGACTCTTAGACCATGCGGAGCCGTTGCATATTGATGAGATAAGGCGATTGTACAAGGGGTATTGGGTATACGTTGTAAAGGCAAGGCTCGGTGAACATGGCGAGCTGCTGAGCGGGATACCTGTCGTTGTTGGCGCGATGGCGGCGGACGGCGCTGAGGATGGCATATATGAGAAGTACAGGTCAGAGGAATACGATGTCCGCACTGACTTGAATCTACTGCCTAACAAAGGGTTCGTTTCTTCTCTTCGGGTTGTGGGGTAAGTCCGTTTGAGCAATTCTATTACACTCAATTATGACGCCGTTGAAAGGCTGTCGTATGAACAAGATGGTAATTACCATATACGAGTGCCAACGTTTTATGAATACGAAAGTTACAGCAACGATCGTGTGGATTTTATTTTCGACACAGGGGCGTATATAACTGTTATTACTCGAAAAGAAGCCGCTCTGCTGGGTTTTACGGATTCTTTCACCATTCATGCTAATGTACCGTTATCAGGGTTTGCCGGCGGCTGCCTGACGGATATAAAGGAGATACCGGGCTTTGTCATAGGAGGGCGGCGGCTGGAGGGCGTCAAGGTTGCCGTTCCGCAGGTGGATACGGATACAAACATCTTGGGGCTAAATGTGCTTGAGATGTTCAAGTATTACATTGATACTGAAAACGACGAGATATATTTTTCGCAGAACCCTCGGCCATCAATCCCGGAACCATTACGCTGTAGTAAAATCCACCTGATTTCCAATGACTTGAATACCAAATTAGGCTATCTAACGAGCGGATTCGATAAAAAATGAACGCCTTCGGTTACAGGTACAACCAAATTTAAGAAGTTTTCCATGAAACGCATTTTTTCGGTTTTACTCGTACTTACCTTGGTAGTCACACTCGGCGTCGTGCCGTCACAGGCGACGGCCGAATCCGATCTTCCGAGGCCAGGAGAATATCTCTTTGGTGGTATGGAGCGACATAAATCATATTCTATAGGTGGAGGCGAAGTATGGCATCCGGAATATGGCTCTTTTCCAACAGACTTTGTTTACATTTCACTCTCTGAGCCCCCTCGAACAGGGGCGCACACAAGGGTAGCCCAAATTGTCCTAATGGGCGATGTGGAGTTACTCGAGGCGGTAGTCACCTACGAAGATAGCACGAAGTACTACGGCGTGAGGGATTTCTTCTCTGACGGCGAGATAGCAACTGTCACCATAACCAATCCGCCGCCGAGCACTGCTTTTGAAATATATCTGTCGTGTAGATTTACGCGTGGTAGTAATGGGGCATGGATCGGCGTATATGGAAACTATGCAGACGGATCTATCGGACAAGCTATTGCCACCGCAAGATCCGCATCGGAAACAGAGAACTCTCCGCATGCTAAAACCCGCCCGGCTGGAACCGGTAATTTGACAGATTATTTCTTCATTGACGGAGGATATTTTTTAGAACTTCTTCCGGGCAAGACCGTACCCGCACCAAGAGCCGGCAGTGTATCCACAGACCCAAGTAATCAAACCACTCCACCTCCCACCGATCAACCTTCGTCTTGGGCAGCTAAAGATGTTGAAAGCGCTGGTGAACTTGGGCTACTGCCTGAAGCCTTTCGTTACGGATACACCCGAACCGCCACCAGAGCCGAGTTTGCCGCCATCGCCGTCGCCCTCTACGAACACTTCAATGCACCCGTCGCCGGAAGAAGCGCCTTTGCCGACACAAGCGACATCAATGTCGAAAAGGCGGCGTACATCGGTGTGGTCAGCGGCGTGGGCGATAACAAGTTCGACCCGGACTCGAACCTGACCCGCGAACAGGCGGCAACCATGCTCGCCCGCCTCGCAAACGCCCTCGGCAAACCGTTCCCGAAGCAAGCGCCAGCCTTCGCCGATAACGCTGCCATATCCTCATGGGCGCTCGAAGCCGCGGGGCTGGTGCAGGCGGCGGGTATAATGGGCGGCGTCGGCGAAAACCGCTTCGCCCCGCAAGACCCGTACACGATAGAACAAAGCATCGTTACCATCATGCGGCTGTAATGGAAAGCCCATTCTGAATCTGCCCTAAAGGGCTGGAATTGGGCTGCAATGTTTTTTAGTATCGAATGGATGGCTTACAGGAAAATGTTTGCAGAGGCAATCATCTCATTTATCATTATGTCAGCTGTCTCATTCGGTACAAGCGCAATATTCATCTTTGGTTTTGGAATTCCTTTTATCACAGGTAGATTGATTGGAAATATTTTTAGATTAATGGCCGGATTTCTCGGGAATTTGCTGTATCGAAAAAAGGCTGTTCGTGTTTTGAGAGCAGCTAAAAGTGATAGTGACGCTGAACGCTTGAATTACTTAGAACAAAAAGGCGGTGTGAGTGTAATCGGCGTCATTGTATGCATAGTTATTGAAATCGCTTACGTTATACTGATGTCATTGTAAGCTGCTATTCTGCTTTTTGTAGTTCGTATTATAAGCACAAACCGATAAAGCTTTGATAAGGGTCATTCCAAATAATCTGAAATATCTATCGCAAGGCGGCGAGCAGGCAAAACAACCCGCCGCCTTTGCTCGGGCGCGGTCGTTTGGGACTGCACCCTCATCGCCCCGCCGTCCCCTCCGGTAAAAGGCCGCTGTTCAATTCTTCCCCACGCCCAAAATCTCAAGGAAATTTCGCTTCGCCGTTTTCTTTTGCGCGTCGGACTTCAGTACCCCGTTCACGATTATATCAACGGGCGTCTCCATTGAAAATTTGCCCTTGACTTCATCGTTGTCAAAGGGTATAGTGTTATCAGAAGCGTTTTTGTTTGACGCAGGGCTGCCGATTATTTGGTTGTCACCTGCATATGCGGCAGAAACGTTTCTTATTTTTGTCAGATCATAAAACACATTTCCGCGATCTGTTAACATGACGGATATCTCTCCGGTAAACATTTCTCCGGCTACTTTAAAAGTTACTTCGTATTTATTCCAACCACCGGTCGCTTCCGGATGACGTCCGTCGTCCGGCTCGTGCCTAACAAGCCGCGCGGCGTCCATCAGCTTATCAAGTTCCGATGAGGTTCTCATTTTAGCGGAGGTGATTTCGCCGGGTATACGACGATTAGCGGGACGAGTGTATTCCTCTGCGGTTCGTCGTGACACATATGCTCTGTTCTCCGTTCCGATAACCTTGCCTCTGAAACGATCCAATATCACACGCCGCGCTGTTTTTCGCATCTCTTTTACCGTCAACCCGTCAAAAAGGTGTTGGTCAACATCTACGGAAACATACTGCCCGCCTTTTTCAGCTTCCTGTATGCTGAACCCCTCGGGAGGTCCCGTCGTCCTGTCCGTGGCGGCGGCGTTTTGCGCTCTCATACCGGCGGCGTGTTTCGCCGCCGTCAGCAGTTCCCCGGCGGTTTCGGCGTAATCTTTCCCCGCGAAGATGTTCATATCTCCGAGACTGTCGCATATCATTTCCTCCCAAGCTTGTTTCACGGTCATCTTTGAACCGTCGTAAGCCTCGGTATATTTAACGCATATTTCATCAAGCTCTTTTTCGGTAAACAGCGAGCGCAGCCGCTCCCGTACCTCGTCGGGGTTTATATCGCCCGTTCTTATAAGCTCGTGTCCCGCTTCGTGCTTCATGATCTGCTCCGCCGTGAACTCCGGATGATCGGCGCGGATGAATACGCGGTCTCCCGAGATATACCCTCTCGCGCTTATGCCGTCGACGGTCATGTTGCCGCCGCCGTACAGGGTCAAGCGGAGCCCGTGTTTCTTCGCCAAGTCCCGCGCAGCTTTCACGGCGGGAGTCTCGCCGCCTGTGATCGGTCGTATTTTATCCGTGCCGGAGCCTTTGGCTATGCCGAAGGAAGCCGTGCTTACTTCTTTTCCGTAAGTGAGCGAAGCTGCCTCACCGTCTCGGGGTCTGCTTTTCGTTTTCCCGCCCTGTACTCCTCCTGCGTTTTCTTCCATTCTTCCAAGCAGTCCTCGGGTATCCTCACCGTCAGACCGTTCGCCGCCTGCGCGTATATGTACTTCTTCTCCATGTCGAACCTCCGCGTTATTTGTATTGACAGCTTTGTCCGGTTGTGATACATTATCGGCAGAAACATTCTCAGCAACGGCGCCTTGCGGTGGTAAATCGTATTGAGCGCGGGTGTTGTCGAGAATGTTTCTTATCTTTGTTACATCATGAAAGACGCGCCCTCTGTCAGTGAGCATAACAGAAATTTCACCATCAAAAAATTGCCCGTTTACTTCAAAAGCCGTACTATACTTATCCCAACCGCCGGTTGCTTCGGGATGTGTTCCGTCGTCGTCCTCATGCCGCAAGAATTCCGAAATCTTCATAAGATTATCTAATTCCGTCGCCGCCCGCATTTTGGACTCTTTTATCGTTTCATTTCGAAGTCTTTTTTCAGGATAAGCATATTCTTCGGCACTGTCTTTTTTCACGTAAGCACGATTTCCCGTGCCTATAATTTTACCTTTAAATCTTTTCAATATCTCTGTTTTTGCGACCTTCATCATTTCTTGTACCGTTAATCCGTCAAAAAGATGTTGGTCAACATCTACGGAAACATAACGTTTACCGGCATCCGTTTCTTGTATACTGTAATTCGCCGCAGCCGGCTGATCCGCTTTCGCGTCGTTTGTTCCCGCCGCGTGCGCTCTGAACTCCTGTTCCGGCGTAAGTATGCGCTTATATTCCGGTTTGACGCCGGCGATATCATTTCCGCGCTTGCCCGCCTCATAATGCTCGATAAAAGCCCGGTAATAATCGTCCGTCGGCACATTCCCGTCATATGCGTTAACAAGGGCTTTTTGCCCGTATGTCCATCCCTGTTCTCCGAAATACTCATAAGCCTCGTTGAGCGCCGTGATGTCATATGGGCTTTTCGGCGCCGCCGCAACCGCCCCGCCGTATATTCCCGGATTTATCGCTTCGATTATCCGGACCGCGTCCGTCACATTGGGATCCGTGACAGCGCCCCTTTGAACATCGGCGACCAAGGCCCCGGTATCTTTGCGGTATGTCTCCGCGGCGCTTTTGTCCGGCAGATTATTCAGATAATGACCAATAAATCCGAAAGCAAAGGCGATCAGCAAATCTTTAACGATCTCTCTTTCTTCCGGCTCATATCCTTCGGGATAATCGAGATATTTCGCGAGTTCATTGACCCCGCCGACACCGCCGGCAAAGCCCCGTGTTCCGAGTGCAAGCCTTGAGCGTATGTACGGATAAAAAAACCGCCCCGAAGGGCGGCGGAAAGAAAACTGTAATTTTACTCATGACTTAAACTCAGGACTTATCCCGCGTTATTTAGCCTGTATGTTGCTCTTGACATTATCGCCCTGTGGTGTTATGTTGGTATCGGAAGGTAGTGCAGTTCGGAGTTTCCCCTCATTGAGGGCCTCCGTCTTGAATGACTGTGTACCTTCCTTATTTATTGTTAAAACCTCATGTACTTTATATCGTTGGGTTTTATTATTCTTAATTACAAGCGTGTTGACATAACAGGTTTCGTTTTCAATCCGCACAGGAGCGGCGATAAAATACGACTCATAACCGCGCCCTTGATAATTCGGATTATACTCAATGATTTTGCCCTGCGTCAGCACATCCGGAAGCGCCGCGAATGTTGCGGCCTTTAACTTGCCTACCCCGTGTCCGATACTGTCGCTTATTCCGGCTTCGTTAAGTTCGATAATCCCCAGATCAGGACGTGTTACTTTATTACCCAACGAACTGAAGAACTCTGAAATGCGCACGCTCAAAGGCTTGATTTCAGATTTTGTTTTTTGAAATTCTCGGCCCGTCAACTGTTTTACAGGGGGCATGTTTTCGATTTTTCCTATATGATTTCTGAGCGTATCAAGAACTTCTCCGTGATGTTCTTTTGTGTCAAACCCCATAGCCTCAAGCGTCATATCCGCGATGATATCGCTCGGGCTGCCGGCCTTGTTCCTCTCCGCCTCAATGAAGTCCGGTGCCTCATTGAGCGCCGTCCCCTGCTGCGCGTCGCCTTTCTTCGCGTTCATGTCATTTACGATATCGCTCAACACTGTCCCCTGCGGCGCGTTCTGTTGCGTTTTAAGCAACGTTTCGTTTTGGGGTATATCGACCCTCGTTTCCGCGTTGGAATATACCTTATGATCCGGATTGAGCTTATCGCCGTGCAGCGCGTTTTCCGCGTCCGTGAACAGGTTATTCGCGACGGATCGCGTCCTCGCCTCCCTGTAAGGAAACGGCGCGTCCATAGCCCCCGGCCCTCCGTTGTCGGCAAACTCGCTGTTGACAGACTCGGAAGGATGTGATATAAGAGAGTCGGAAAGATGTGATTCCCTATTCCCGGGGTGGAGACTTGTGTCGAAGGTCGGTGCGGGAGTCGCGTCTTTCATTGTATTTGCCACAAAGTGAAGTTTATTACCTTCCGGCAAAACATTAACGCGCATTTTTGCGGTTCCGGGTTTATTGCCGATTTTGGTCTCGGTTTCAAATAAATCCGTTCTTATCAATGCCGGTTTTTCATGAATACTCGGTTCGCTTGCAATGTATTTTGCGTTTTCGACAATATCATTCAAGCGCTCCAACAAAGCAAAGGTTTCGGCGCTTACCAGTTGTCGGGCAATATTTTCCCCTATGCCTTTTGACCCGATGTCAATTTGATATGCAATCTCATTTGCGACAGTGTTGACATTGGTAAATTTTTGCCCCATGAACAGATTTTTGATGATACGCTTATATTTCTTTTTGGCTTCGGGAACGCTCATGTTTTCAATATAGGCGTTTATTTCATCAAGTTTTGCCTGCGGAATTTCTACCACTTTGTATTCCGCATCAGCACGCCTGATCGGATAACCGCGTTCCGCCGCCGTTTCGGATATCTCCGGCAGCAGAAGCAGCGGCTCCCTCGTCTTATTTCTCTCCGCGTTCATCGTCTCAACAGCCTCAAGGAGTTTATTTCCCTGCGCGTCGCCTTTCTTCGCGTTCATGTCATTTACGATATCGCTCAATATAGTCCCCTGCGGCGCGTTCTGCTGCGTTTTAAGCGACGTTTCGTTTTGGGGTACATTTACCCTCGGTTGAGCGCCCGATTGCTTGGTTGCCTCTCTCGCTTCGGCGTACTGCACCCCCGCCGA
>Ga0082212_10008898_pt1 | contig 13020 bp, 13 predicted proteins | sample TergutNt197P3_FD_71548 | JGI IMG/M metagenome (GOLD analysis project Ga0082212, IMG submission 71548) | Neocapritermes taracua P3 segment gut microbial communities from Petit-Saut dam, French Guiana - Nt197 P3 | ecosystem: Host-associated > Arthropoda: Insects > Digestive system > Gut ... | reverse complement strand
GTATGAAACATTCGCTGTAATGAAACGCTCGGATGTTTTTGAATATTAAAAAAGAAGGTGAGTTATGTGCTTGAAACAGATCAGATTAAGTATGAGCTGAATAGTTTAAAAGAACCTTTAACTGAATTGAGGGATTCACTTTGACATTGCGCTCAAAGAAAAAAAGGTTGCAGAGTTAGAAAAGGATATGGAAGCATCGAACTTTTGGGAAGATGTTGAAAGGTCGAGCGAAGTTGTAAAACATCTGAAAAGTTTAAAAAGTGTCATAGAACAGTATCAAAACCTTTTTAGTGCATATGAAGATTTAGAGGTTATGCTCGAGATGGCAGAAGAAGAAAATGATGAAACGCTGCTTCCTGAGATTCAAGAAGAATTTCAGTCGTTTTCTTTGCAATTAGAACAATTAAGAATGAATACGCTGCTTTCCGGAGAGTTTGATAAAGACAATGCCGTGATTACGCTTCATTCGGGAGCCGGAGGCACGGAAGCTTGCGATTGGGTAAGCATGTTGTTTCGTATGTATACAAAATGGGCAGATAAAAAGGGATTTAAGACGGAAATCTTGGATTACCTGGATGGTGAAGAAGCGGGCATCAAATCAGTTACCGTACAAATTAACGGAGAAAATGCCTATGGTTATTTAAAATCTGAAAAGGGAGTGCACCGACTCGTGCGTATTTCACCTTTTAATGCGGCAGGGAAAAGACAAACTTCATTTGCTTCTTGTGATGTCATGCCGGATATGGAAGAAGAACTTGAAATTGATATTAGTGATGAAGACCTAAAAGTGGATACGTATCGCTCCAGTGGTGCAGGCGGGCAGCATGTAAATAAAACAGATTCGGCAATTCGAATCACGCATCTTCCGACAGGTATTGTGGTACAATGTCAAAATGAAAGATCGCAACATAGAAATAAGGACAAAGCAATGAAAATGCTGATATCCAAGCTATATCTGATGAAACAACAGGAAAATTTAGAACGAATATCCGACATCAGAGGCGAAGTAACAGATAATGCTTGGGGAAGTCAGATACGATCCTATGTTATGCAACCCTATACTATGGCAAAAGACCATCGTACAGGGGAAGAAGTCGGTAATATTATTTCCGTACTAGATGGGAATATAGATACATTTATAAATGCTTATTTAAAATGGAACAGATTAAACAAGGAGGGATAAAAATGGAAGATTTAAAGTATATCATTTTTAAATTAGGAGAAGAAAAGTACAGTATATTTTTACAATATATCAAAGGGATTGAAGACGATTACCGTATTGTTACTGTTCCGAATGCTCCGCCATGTATCAAAGGCATTATTAATCTAAGAGGTGACGTGATTCCTGTTTATAGTCTGTGTGCAAGATTTAATATGCCGGAAAAAACAGGGGAAAGCTTATTGATTGTCAATACGGACGATGGCTTATTGGGCTTTGAAGTGGATGCCGTAATCGGAATTGAAATGATGGAACCGCAAAATATCAAGCGTATGCCGAAGCTTGTAAAAAGTGCAGACAACGACTATATGGAAGAAGTTTTAAAAATAGGAAAAGAAATTATTATTTCCATTACGGTTGACGAATTATTATCTCCGGAAGAAAATGAGCAAATCAGGCAAATGACAGAAGAAATGAGTGAATAGGCGATTCGGTTTTTAGGGAGGAAGTAGGATATGATTCACATAGCGGTACTGGGATATGGAACAGTCGGCTCAGGGGTTGTTGAAGTATTAAATACCAACCAAGAAAGTATCAATAAAAAAGCAGGGCAAGAGATTAAACTAAAATATGTATTGGATATCAGAGATTTTGAAGGTGATCCCGTACAAGAAGTTCTAGTGCATGACTATGACGTTATTTTGAAAGATGAAGATGTAAAGATTATCGTAGAAGTCATGGGTGGCATTGGACCGGCATATACTTTTGTAAAACAAGCATTGCTTGCAGGCAAAAGTGTCGTGACTTCCAATAAAGAATTGGTTGCAAAGTATGGAGCTGAGCTTTTAGAAATTGCAAAGAAAAATAAGTTAAATTTCTTGTTTGAAGCTTCTGTCGGAGGCGGAATTCCCATTATCCGTCCTTTGAACAGTTCTCTCACGGCAGATGAAATTACCGAAATTACAGGCATATTAAATGGGACAACCAATTATATTTTAACAATGATGGAAGAGCAAGGCTTGGATTTTGACGTTGTATTAAAAGATGCGCAAGAAAAAGGGTATGCGGAGCGCAATCCCGAAGCTGATATAGAAGGTCATGATGCATGTCGTAAAATTGCCATTTTAACTTCTTTGGCATTTGGTATGCAGGTAGACTATGAAGACATTCATACAGAAGGTATTACGAAAATTACAGAAACAGATATAAAATATGCAAAGTCATTGCATGCGTCCATTAAATTAATCGGTACAAGCGTAAAAGAGGGGGATGTCGTTTATTCTATGGTAGCGCCTATGATGATTGATGACAAACATCCGTTAATTGGTGTAAAAGACGTATTTAACGGTATTTTTGTGCATGGCAATGTATTGGATAATATTATGTTTTATGGAAGAGGAGCAGGAAAGCTTCCTACGGCAAGTGCGGTAGTATCTGACGTGGTAGATGCCGCAAAGCATATGCATACCAATATTATGACAATTTGGTCATCAAAGAAATTAGAGCTTGGTGATTTTGGAGAAGCAAAGCATAAATTTTTAGTGAGATTGGTAGATAAGGGTTTAGATGAAAATCAGATGTTTACCATTAAAGAATGCTTTGGAAATGTACTCTATATAAATGCAGAAGGCGTAAAAGGAGAATTAGCATTTATTACGGAAGACATAAAAGAGTGTGATTTCGCAGAAGGCATCCAAAAACTAGAAGATGTTATTCACGCAATCAGAGTGGCATTCTAGGAGGCAAGCATGAAATATATAGTTGTATTGGGTGATGGCATGGCAGATTATCCGATTGAAGCAATCGGAGGAAAAACGCCGTTGGAATATGCCAATACGCCCATGATGGATGAAATGGCAAGATATTCAGAAATCGGATTGCTTCATACCATTCCAGAAGGGATGGATCCCGGAAGCGATACGGCAAATCTTTCTGTAATCGGATATGACCCCGAAAAATATTATTCAGGACGCTCTCCTTTGGAGGCGCTTAGCATTGGCGTGGATATGAAGTCTACGGATATATCTTTTCGTTGCAATCTTGTAACTTTAAGCGAAGCGGAATCATCTTATGAAAAGAAGATGATTCTTGATCATAGCGCAGGAGAAATCTCTAATGAAGAAGCAAAAGTGTTGATTGATGCAGTAAAAAAAGAAATGCAAAATAATACCTATCAATTTTACATAGGCACTAGTTATAGGCATTTATTGATATGGAGTCAGGGAAAGCAATTATCCCTTACCCCGCCTCATGATATATTAGGTAAGCAGATGGGCGAATATTTGCCGAAAGATTCTATTTTTAATGAAATGATGAAAAAAAGCTATGATATTCTTTCAAATCATCCGATTAACCTTGCTCGCAAAAAAGCAGGATTAAATCCTGCTAATTCTATTTGGTTTTGGGGAGCAGGCACGAAACCCTCCCTGCCTTCCTTCCAAGAGAAAACAGGAAAGAAAGGGGCTATGATTTCTGCGGTAGATTTATTAAAGGGAATCGCAGTCGGCATTGGCATCGATAATATTCACGTAACAGGAGCAAATGGCGGACTCAATACCAATTACGAAGGAAAGGCGACAGCGGCCGTTAATGCATTGACAAAAGAAGGATATGATTTTGTATATTTGCATGTAGAAGCACCTGATGAAATGGGTCATCAAGGGGAAATGAAAAAAAAGATACAGGCAATCGAATATTTAGATGCTAAGGTGATTCAGAATATAAAAGAAGGCTTGGATCAAGCAGGTGTAGATTATAGAATGTTGATATTGCCGGATCATTTTACCCCTATATCTCTGCGTACCCATGTGGGAGACCCTGTGCCATATATGTTGTATGATAGTGTAGTTCAAAAAGAATCAGATTTGTTATATAATGAATTATGTGCAAAAAAAAGCGGAATGGAAATCAAAAAAGGATATCAAATGATTGACCATTTGTTAAAATAGGAGGAAGTAAAATACATGTTAATCGTAAAAAAGTTTGGCGGTACTTCTGTAGCTGACAAGGAAAAACTCTACAATGTTGCAAACAGATGTATAGAGGACTACAAAAACGGAAATGACGTCATTTTAGTGTTATCCGCTATGGGGAAATACACAGATGAATTGGTGGCTATGGCAAAAGACATCAATCCAAACCCACCAAAACGTGAAATGGATATGCTTTTTACAATCGGCGAGCAGATGTCGGTTGCATTAATGGGAATGGTAATGAACGATTTAGGCGTTCCCGCTATTTCATTGAATGCGTTTCAAGTGCCAATGCGCACAACCAGCACATATGGAAATGCAAGGTTAAAAAGCATAGAGTGCGAGAGAATTCAAAACGAGCTGGAACAAAGAAAAATTGTAATTGTAACAGGCTTTCAAGGGATTAATAAATTTGATGATTATACGACATTAGGCAGGGGCGGTTCTGATACGACGGCGGTAGCACTGGCGGCGGCATTAAATGCGGATGCTTGTGAAATCTATACGGACGTAGACGGCATATATACCGCAGACCCCAGAAAAGTGCCAAAGGCGCGTAAGTTAGAGCAGATTACGTATGATGAAATGCTTGAACTTGCAACATTAGGTGCGGGTGTATTGCATAATCGTTCGGTAGAACTTGCGAAAAAACAAGGCATAAAATTGATTGTGCGTTCCAGTTTGAATAATACGGAAGGAACAATAGTAAAAGAGGAGGATATAAAAATGGAAAAAACGCTTGTAAGTGGAGTGGCGGCAGATAAGGACGTAACAAGGATTGCCTTGATTGGATTAAAAGATGAGCCGGGTGTTGCTTTTAGATTATTCAATCATCTTGCAAGGCATAATATCAATGTAGATATGATTACGCAAGCAAGGGGGCGTGACAATACAGAAGATGTTTCGTTTACGGTGTCAATTGACAATGCGGACGAAGCGGCAGAGATTGTGGAAAGACATTTTCGTGAATATGAAAAACTGGAAGTGGCAAAAAATATGTCAAAGGTTTCTATCGTTGGAGCCGGAATGGTGTCACATGCAGGTGTTGCGGCAAAGATGTTTGAAGCACTTTATGATGAAAGAATCAATATTCATTTGATTTCCACTTCGGAAATTCGCGTATCGGTATTAATTGATGAAAAACATACGGAAAGGGCGATGAATGCCATCCATGAAAAATTTAAATTGGGGGAATAGGATTTTATTGTAAATCACTTACCCCAATGATGAAAATAATGCCGCAATCTCGTCTGGTGCTAACTGCTTGTTGGGGTCATCGGATAAGGGTAGTGCTGTTTCTGGCTCGGTAGAAGATGTTGTGTTGATAGAAGCTTCTATATCAATAGAGGGTTCCGTGTCAATAGCAGACTCTGTTTCTTCTTCTGCAATAGATTCTTCTTCATTGACAACGGTAAAGGTTGGAGTAAAAGAATCAGATTCTTCCATGTTTTCATCCTGTCCATTTTCAGAAATATTTTTGAACTCCTGCGCCAATTTAATCGCATAGTCCGAATTGTGGGACTGCATTTGCAAATGGGATTTGATTTCTTGTAAAAGTTCCATAATCTCATCATCGCCGTTTGGTAGTTGTCTTAGGGCATTTGTAATAGAGCCTATCGTTTTGCTGCGATTATCTCGTATATCAGTAATGATTTTGTTGGTATTGCTATCATTATATTTCATGGATAGTTTAGTGGATTTGGTTTGAATACGTAAAAGAGACTCTATATTTTTCATTAAAGCTTCGTAGTTGTCATGATAATCAGTTGTATATGAAATTAATTCTTGTGCGAGAAATCTGCTGGTAATATAATTTGCTTTATTAATCTTTGTTTGTGCCGCATTAATTACTTCAAGTTGTCCGGAAATATCATCCATGCAATGCTTAATCTGCACGTTAAATGATTTATTTTTCATATTGGAAAATTGAATTAAATTTACAATAAAGAAGTACATGGAAACTAAGAAAATCAAACCGCTTCCTAAAACGACCAGCATAGAACCATGGTAATGTATGAAACAATAAAGCAATATAAGAAATGCACCTAGTATAGACATAGTTGAGAAAGTCAATTTTTTATCTTGTTTGTTCATCGTGGTAGTTCCTCCATTCGACATATATCACTATAAAGATATTATACAATAGGTTTGTGAAAACGTAAAGTTATTTGTTCAAGTAAGTTGCCGCTGGGTTGAAAAAGGAGAAAAAATGTATTATAATTTCCATATATTATTAAAAAGAAGTAAAGAGTGAAAAAAATCAGGAGGCAAACAATATGACGACATTATCTTTAAAACAAACCACATGGAAAACAAAATCCCTTACATTGGCAATTGCTGTTTTTGCCGCGGTTGCACTTCCGCAACTCTTTCATGCTATAGGCATTATCACAGGCACGGGTGCGTCGTTGGGGACGGCATTTTTGCCGATGCAAATACCTGTATTTCTTGCGGGATTGATAGGCGGACCCATAATCGGCTTGGCAGCAGGCATGATTAGCCCGCTTGTAAGTTTCTTGATCTCAGGTATGCCGACACAACTTATGCTGCCTTTTATTATGTTAGAACTTGCGGCTTATGGTTTGTCAGCGGGATTGCTGACAAAGAAAAACATGCCTGTATTTTTCAAACTGCTTACATCGCAGGTTGTAGGACGTATGGTACGTATTCTTGCTATTTTGATTGCCATTTATATGTTCCATAGCAGTATAGCAGTCACGCAGATTTGGGATATGATGATTGTAGGGCTTCCCGGAATTGCTTTGCAATGGGCGTTGATTCCATTGTTGATGAAAGGGTTCAATCAATATGACTGATATAGAACAGGCAAAAAAAATATTAGAAGAAAATGCATACAGTTGTGTCTTGGTAAAAAATGATATATCCTACACAAGTCATAAAAAAGGAATTGCACCCCTCATGGATTGGATAGCGGAAGGATTGGATATGCAAGGATTTTGTGTAGCGGATAAAACAGTCGGCAAGGCGGCGGCAATGCTATTTGTCTTTGCAGGGATTCAAGAAGTGCATGCTTCTATAATCAGCAAACATGCGCTAAACTTTCTTTTAAAATATGAAATCCAAACGACTTATGATTCCCTTGTTCCTGCAATTGTGAATCGTGACAACACAGGGCTTTGTCCAATGGAGCAGGCAGTAGTTGATGTGGAATCTACTGATGAGGCATTTTTAGTATTGAAAAATCAAATTGTTCGTATGCAGAATAGAAAGGATGAAATCAAAAAATGAAAAAATTAGGTTTTGGCTTAATGCGTTTGCCGCTTATGAAAGAAAAAAATGATTTTGCGAGTGTTGATATAGAACAAGCAAAGCAGATGGTAGATGCTTTTATAGAAAGAGGCTTTACTTATTTTGATACGGCATATGTATACCATCAAAGTAAGGGTGAAATGATTACAAAAGAAGTGTTGGTAAAAAGACATGCTCGCAACAGTTTTCAGTTGGCAACAAAAATGCCCATGTGGGAAATGCAAACAAAAGATGATATGGAGAGGATTTTTAATGAACAGCTTGACCAGTGCGGCGTTACGTATTTTGACTATTATTTGTTGCATTCTTTGAATCAAAACCATTATGCCATAGCAGAACAAGTGGATAGTTTTGACTTTGTGCAAAAAAAGAAAGCAGAAGGAAAAATCAAAAGAATCGGATTTTCATTTCATGATAAAGTCGAGTTGCTTGATGAGATTTTAGCTGCACATCCGGAAATGGAGTTCGTCCAACTGCAAATCAATTATTTGGATTGGGAAAATGAGGACGTGCAATCCAGGAAATGCTATGAAGTGGCAAGAAAGCATGGCAAAGACGTAATTGTGATGGAGCCTGTCAGAGGCGGTGCGTTGGCTGCCATACCTATAGAAGCAGAAAAATTGTTTCGGGATTATGCGCCTGAAAAAAGTATTGCTTCATGGGCAGTTCGTTTTGCCGCAAGCAAAGAAGGTGTTTTAGTGGTACTAAGCGGCATGAGCAATATGGAACAACTTTTGGATAATGCCTCATACATGCAGAATTTTATTCCGCTGAATGCAGAAGAAAAAGAAATCGTAAACAAGGTCAGTGACATTATGACTGTACATCTGGAAATACCTTGCACCGCTTGTAATTATTGCATTGATGATTGCCCGAATCATATTCCGATACCGAAATATTTTGCTTTATATAATGTTGGGAATCGGGCAGGTGCTACGGGATTCTTGGCGCAACAGGAAGATTATAATACCTATGCAAAAACAGAAGGAAAGGCGTCGGATTGTATTGCGTGTAATCAATGCGTATCTCATTGCCCGCAAAAGATTGAAATTGTTGAAATGTTGAAGAAGGTTGCAGGGGCTTTTGAGTGAGGAAATCATGACGATGAAAACAGGATTACCAAAGAAGAACTGTATATGAAATTGCAAAAGGGTTCGATATAGAAATGGAAAATGCGCAAAACTGGTTATTCATCCTATAAATCGTACCGTTTGTCTAAAAAATAAGTATTTTATACATAAATATGTTAAAACAAATTTAATAAATGAAGTGTCAAAACAATATTTTTTTTATATAATATAATGTTATAATTATTGACAAAAAAAAATTGTAGTGTTAGTATGTAAATATTATTAGCTTTAGGGGGGCAAAAACATGGTTGATACTAAAGGTTTGCTAGAATCATTGTGCATGACAGATAAGGAATATGAGGATTCACAATACGTAAATAATGATGACGAAAATTTTACTGAAATGATGAATTTGATACCTAAAAAACCCTATCGTATTAAATGCGAAGATGGTACATATGCTGAACCAGATTAATATTTAAAGGAGATACTAGAGATGCTAGAAACGGAATTCAGGTCATTGGCAGAAAACGTGATTTTTCCAGAAATACATAATATATTAGATAAAGAAGAGTATCTTGTAATGGCAGGAACAAAGATAACGGTACTTCAAGGTTTATATCAGAATTTTGAAAAATATTTTTCAAAAATTAAATTAAAAGGCAAATCACCGGATAGGCACAAATTAGCTGCTTGTATCTGTATGTCTATATTAGAGTCAGTTCCTTTGGTTTATGCAAAAAATATAGTTCAGCCAAATAAGAAATTACGTTATTTAAATGAATTTTTAGCAATTAATGTTGCACTTGAATTCATGCATCCTTATTTAATTTATGTAGAATATAAAAATGATGATTTAAGTCTTAAAAACGATGCATTACAAAGGTTTTGTATGAAGCTGCCTGAGAAAAAGATATGTGATAAAACTACTTATGGACAAAACCTAATTAGGGATTTTCATTCATCTTTTAATAAGTCATGTGGTAACAGGTGCGATATATTTGCATACTCCACAATATTCTATCATTTAGATAGATATAATCGGCGTAAATTAAAAGAATTTAGAGAGCAAGAACAAATGTAGAAAGTATTTAACAGGATGTTTTTAAAATTAGATAGTAAAATCTGAGTAGACAATGAGCTTTATAGAGATAATTTTATTATGCACCTCATATATAAATATGGGGTGCATTTTATGATTATCATAAACCGTAAAATTTTATATTTGACTTTCGGTATTATTCTAATGTTATTGTTTGCGATATTTTTTATAAAACGAAATCGTTCTAAATTGCATATTTACGCAGGGGGAATGATTCATCATCAAGAGCAAGCAAACTGCAACCAAAGTCAATCTGTTATGAAATTTGATATGATTCAGCAAACAAATGATGATAATGAAAAATACCAACGACCGTCAAAGCAATTGCCTCTTTCTAATCCGTTCACTTTTCAATCTTTTGAACAAAGCAACAATGCATATGTGTTTGAACAGCCGGAAGAAGTTATTTATGCATATTATGGAATCCTAAAAGAAGCGTCCAATATGTTAGGCTATTCGGGCGGATGCGGAACGATTGGCGATGCAGACTTGCCATATCCTTATGCGTATGCATTGTTGACGGCTGAAGCAAGAAAAAATATGTCACTCAAGCAATTTCAGCATTCATTTAAAGGAATCGGACATATTACATTTTTGCAGTGTTATCCTTTGCCAAACCCTCAAAATGTATCCGGAAATTTCAAGTATTTTCTCATTGAAATAGAAGTGATTACAGGTGAAAAAATAAAAAATGAAGCTGAAAGAGAACCCATCAGTTATTTTGCATATTACTATGGGATTGTGTCTATCGAAAGCAATCATAACAAATGGAAGATTCGTAAGATTGACTATTTTCCCGAAGAATTTCTATGCGCGCCTTATCATGGCTGGTTTTATCATTCTTCTGATGTAGTGCAAATCGTATATCAGGATAATTTGAAATTGATTGAGCGCATAACAGATATAGATGAGGTAAATGAATTGGTTTATATTTATGCAGAGGGAAAAGGAAACCAATATCGCTTTGATTTTGTAAGGCTTACAAATGGGCATGAGTTATTAATCAATGAAAGTATTATGAAAGATGGAAATTGGGTGCAAGCAGATTTGTTACCTGAAGATTGGAAGGGTTATAAAATAAGGGCAATAAGCCCATAAATAAATACGAACAAATATTCGATTTTCTATTGCATTTCTATATTTTCTATGCTATAATCATGATGGATTTTGTGTTTTGATTAAAACATGCCGCCCAACTTGCGAAAAGAGTAGGGAGGGTGAAAGCATGGTCAGGCAAAATGAATATATCCAATATTGCAATATGCTTGAAAAGTATTTTAATCATACATTAAAAAGTCATGAAAGTATAAAAATAGGAGTTACCCCAAATGCATTACAAATAGGCGGGGCTCCTGGGGTGGATTTGTACATTAACCAAAACATCATTAAAAAATGCATTGAAAAACATCAATTGACCAAAAATATTTTTATGGATATGTATGCGCAACTTCAAGACCCCATTATGATTTTTAAGGGCAATGATGGAAACTTTCAAGATAGGCGTTCTATTGTCATTGTTACTGCATTAAAAGATCAAAATGATGATATGCTCATATGTGCGATACAGCTTCATAGAAAAAAAGATCAAACCAAAGTCAATAATATAAGAAGCATCTATGGAAAGAAAAACATACACAACTACATAAGAAAACAAATTAGTCAAAGAAACTTAATAGCATATAACATACAAAAAACCGATAAATCATTTCAACTCATAGGGCTCTAATTGCCCAAGAGTAATGAAACTATTATCGGCTACGCTGACACTATATCATACATGAAGGAAATCGTCAATATGGATAATGCAAAAAAAATCAATTTTAATAAGAATCAATTCAAGCTCGTATCAGAGTTTCAGCCTACGGGCGATCAACCGTATGCCATAGATGAATTGGTAAAGGGATTTGAGGAGGGCAATCAGTTTCAAACCTTGCTTGGTGTTACAGGTTCCGGAAAGACTTTTACAATGGCAAACATTATACAGGCTTTGAATAAGCCGACATTGGTGGTTGCGCACAATAAAACATTGGCGGCGCAGTTGTATAGTGAGTTCAAGGAATTCTTCCCTGAAAATGCGGTAGAATACTTTGTCAGTTACTATGATTATTATCAGCCGGAGGCTTATGTGCCTTCTACGGATACCTATATTGAAAAAGATTCTTCGGTAAATGACGAGATTGACAAGCTTCGTCACAGTGCTACGGCGGCATTGATTGAAAGAAGAGATGTGATTGTAGTTGCTTCTGTATCTTGCATTTACGGCATTGGTTCGCCGGAAGATTATGAAGAAATGATGATTTGCTTGCGGCAGGGTATGCGGCGTGAGAGGGACGACGTTATCTTGGATTTAATCAATATCCAGTATACAAGGAATGAAATTGATTTTAAGCGTGGCAGTTTTCGGGTAAAAGGAGACGTGCTAGAGATTATTCCGGTATCTACCTTTGAAAATGCAATTCGAGTAGAGTTTTTTGGTGATGAACTTGATAGGATTACTGAATTTGACCCATTGACAGGTGAAGTCAAACGAAGCATTCAGTTTGCGTTTATATTTCCTGCTTCTCATTATGTGGTGGCACAGGAAAAAATCAATATTGCCATTGCGCAAATAGAAGAAGAACTCGAAAAAAGAATACAATATTTCAAAGAAAATGATAAGCTGATAGAAGCGCAACGCATTAAAGAGCGAACTAATTTTGACATGGAAATGCTTAGAGAAACCGGTTTTTGCTCCGGTATTGAAAATTATTCAAGGATATTGGCAGGTTTAGAGTCGGGAGCTACGCCAAATACTTTGTTAGGATTTTTTAAAAATGATTTTTTGATTATCATTGATGAATCTCATATTACCGTGCCGCAGGTGAGGGGCATGTACGCAGGAGATAGAGCAAGAAAGCAAACGCTTGTAGAGTATGGATTTCGTTTGCCTTCCGCAATGGACAACCGCCCTTTGAATTTTGAAGAATTCGAAAGTAAAATTGACCAAATGCTGTTTGTGTCGGCAACTCCGTCGGATTATGAAGCGGCGCATGAATTAAAGAGAGTGGAACAAATTATCAGGCCGACAGGGCTTTTAGACCCGAAAATTGATGTTCGACCTATTAAGGGACAGATTGATGACTTGGTATCAGAAGTGAATAAAGAAACTGCAAAAGGCAATAAAGTACTGGTCACTACATTGACAAAGAGAATGGCTGAGGATTTGACGGATTATATGCGAGAGATGGATATTCGGGTAAAATACTTACATTCAGATATTGACACTTTGGAAAGAATTGAGATTGTTAGGGATTTAAGAATGAATATATTTGATGTTTTGGTCGGTATCAACCTTTTGCGTGAAGGTTTGGACATTCCGGAAATTACATTGGTTGCCATTTTAGATGCAGACAAGGAGGGATTTTTGCGTTCCGAAACTTCTTTGGTGCAGACCGTAGGACGGGCAGC
>Ga0082212_10008897_pt1 | contig 13022 bp, 12 predicted proteins | sample TergutNt197P3_FD_71548 | JGI IMG/M metagenome (GOLD analysis project Ga0082212, IMG submission 71548) | Neocapritermes taracua P3 segment gut microbial communities from Petit-Saut dam, French Guiana - Nt197 P3 | ecosystem: Host-associated > Arthropoda: Insects > Digestive system > Gut ... | reverse complement strand
GGCTGTTTACCCGGGGGGAAATTCTTTTGCAGCAGGTCTTTCCCTGGCGGAAGCGGCTTTTCTTTGCGGGAAATCTGAAGAATATATTTTTATTTATGCCGATGAGGAAATACCCCATGAATACAAGGATATTTTTCAGGGAAATCATCCCCCGTTGGCTTTTGGTTTTCTGCTGTCACGTGATCCGGGTGTTCAGGACTCAACCCCTGCCCTTCAAATTCCGTTTTCTTCTGTGAAAGAGGGAATTGATTCCCCCGAAAGTTTTCTCAAACGCCTTATTGACGAACGGAGTCAGTACCGTGACCGTGCTACTCCGGAAACTTCGTTGAGCGCTGCACGGGCATGATATTCAACCACGGTAACAAGCACTTTTTTTTTCATTCAACTGAAACATCTATCTCCGCTTCCATAACCGTAAGTGTTCCTTCAAGCGCCTTTTTGCCATCAATAAAAATTTGTCCGTGGAAATTGTAAACCAAATCCATACAGTCCAATTCTTTTACTTTTATGACAGCCGTATTACCTGATTTTAGTATAGGGAGGAAAACCTGCATTTTTGAAATATTCAGGATAAAACCTCTCCGAGGTTTTTTACCTTTTTCACCTTTTTCGCGGTTTCTTATTCCCGAAAGGGCTGCAATTGCCTGTGCGATACATTCAAAACCAACCCAACCCGGAACCCCGCCGATCGCCGGATCAAAAAAAAGACAGTTTTCTGTTATGTGATATTCAGCTTCAAGTATCCGTTCTTCTAAATTATACCCTGTAATTTTGCTGAGGAGTAACATTTTGCCCCTGTGAGGCACTATGGAAGGCAGGTCTTTTGTTTCTATCATCATATTGTCCTGCCAATAATCAAACTGACATTGCATCCGCCAAAGGCGAAACTGTTACTCATGCAGATTGACGGTGTACCGTCTCTGATGTCCAGGGGAAGGGCAGGGAATTCCTCATCTCTTTCGCCGTCCCAACAGTGTACCGGCAACCCTTTTTTCTCCGTTAATATAATCCGGCAAATCGCGGATTCTATAGCGCCTGCCGCGCCGAGGGTATGGCCTGTTATGGGCTTGGTGGAACTTGCCGGGGGACATCCTGTGTTTGACAGGCACGCCGATGACAGGGGATTGAATACGGCGGTCATGGCAAGCGCTTCGGGTTTGTCGTTGTGGAGTGTACCGGTGCCGTGAAGATTCACATAGCCTATATCTTCCGGTTTAATTCCCGCGTCCAATATAGCGGCTTTCATTGCCCTTGCCGGTCCCGCACCGTCCTCTCCGGGCGCGGTCATGTGATAAGCGTCCGCGCTTTCGCCGGTTCCAAGCAGTTCAATACCGTCAACCGTTTCCGCAAAATCAAGAAGAAAAAATGCGGCCCCTTCACCAAGATTTATTCCTTTCCTGTTTTTGCTGAAAGGGTTGCAAAGGCTATCTGAAACAGCCCCCAGGGAATTAAAACCCGTGAGTACCGTGTCAGAAACAATATCAGCCCCGCCTGCGATTACCGCGGAACAAATACCCGCGCGCATCAATTCGGCCCCTTTTACAATGGCGCTTGCACTTGAAGCGCAGGCGGTGGCGATGGTAAAAACCGGACCTTTAAGGCAGAATTTATCAGTTATATATTCAGCGGGGAATGAAGCGCTCTGAAAACGGAGTTTGTAATCTTTCGGGAAAGCGCCTTTTTCAAGGAATTCTCTGTGGGCGGCAAGGGCTAATTCCGACCCGTTGTCGCATGAACCCAGGCAGACACCGATTTTTTCCGGACCGTATGCGGCAACGGCTTTTTCAATTTCAGGCCGTATCTGTTCCAGCGCCGCATCGATTATCCTGAAAATCCGCGGAGTTGCACGGTTCTCTCCATGCGACGTCTGCAAGAGCCCGCCCGGTGGATGGTTCCAGGTATTGTTTGCACAGACCGCCGGTTCCGGCAGAACGGCATCCGGGATTAGACCTACAGGAAACCCTTTATGGGAAATGATTCCGCCCCGGTATCCTTTAAGGCAGGATTCATATAATTCATCGCCGTTTTTTCCCGCACAGCAAATGAGTCCGGGAGTTGAAAGGAAAATTCTCTTTTTCAACTGAACCCCCCTTCCAAAATGATTTTTTCAACTTTTTCCGTTAAAGCCGGAGGGCATATAAAACAGGATTCACCTGCCTTGATATCAAAAGCCATTTGAATGGTCGTTCCCCTGGTGGTAAGAATACCGGTTTGTGCATTTCTAATTTCAAATTTTATCATTAAGCGGTTTTCGTATTCTTCAAGAACGGCCTTAATTCGGATCCGATCCATGTACCGGAGCGTGGCCAAATACTTTGCGGAAATTTCGATCACCGGAAAGGCATAACCCGATTTTTCCATCTCATAATAACCGTACCCGATTTTATCCAGAAGAACCCTGCGGCCGATTTCAAAATAATTAATGTAATTCCCGTGCCATACAATCTGCATGGGATCGAGATCAAAAAATTCAACGGTTGTTTCCGTTTCTATAAAAATATTGTACGGCCCGTTTCCCAGAGACTTGACTTGTTTCACAATGCTTCCGGTAATACAAGAATTCCTGCGGAATAAACGGTTTTTTCGTCCACAGAAATTATTTTAAAAGAAATAATTTTTTCTTTTTTTTCCATGTGTAATACCAGCGGAGTATCAGGCCGGATAATATTGGTAAATTTTGTCCGCTTTATTAATGAAAGCTCAGCGCTAATTCCAAAATAACTTGAAACAAATTGCATAATTATATAAATCTGGGCTACTGCCGGAAGAATGGGGTAACCGGGGAAATGTCCGTCAAAATAATCACTTGAATCGGGAACAGAGAATTCCAAAATGACGGCGCTATCTGTCTGTTTAATAATTTTTTCTTCGCTTATTTTGCTCATTCAGAAGATTCCCCGTTTGTTTTTTCACTAAAAAGCAGTATCATATCTTCTTTTCGTTTTTTCCCCTGCGTGTCAACCGGCAGCTCCGGCAGGTAGCTCCATTTTTTTGGTATAACAATATTTTCCAGATATTGGGATAGGTACTCCCTCCAGAATTTGTTAATTTCAATTTTTTTTAATCCATCGAATTGTTCTTTCCCTTTATTGTTGAAAACAATTGCTGCCGCAAGATACTGGCGCTTGCCTTTCATGGAGATCACACAAACATCGTCAGCAAGACCGGACTGCGAAATACGGTTTTCGATTTCAGTCAGGGATATCCGTTTTTCTTCGATTTTGACAACTGAATCGAGTCGTCCTTTAAGCAGGAAGCGGCCGTCAGGAAGAAGCTCGACAATATCGGCAATTTTAAACCCGGCCTGGTCCTTAATATACTGCGAACGGACAACAAGACAACCGTCTTCGGCCTGGCTCAATTGAACTGTATCAACCGGTGTCCATTCCGGACCGTTAAATGATTGTCTCCAGGCAATAGTGGATGTTTCAGTGCTCCCATAACCTTCCACAGGCCAGAAGCCCAAGACTTCGCTTGTTTTTTTTGCGATATCATAATCCAGAACTCCCCCTGAGGTGAATATCCACGGGGATTTGAGTTTTAACGCGGTAGTATTTTCAATTTTCACAACCCGCTTAAGGAAGGCCGGAACGGTGAAGATCGCATATTCGGAATCGGTTAAATTTTCCAGTTCTTCCGGAAAATCAATTTTTTTTCTTCTGAATGGAACTCCCGCAGTAAATGGCAGAAATATCGCAGAAAGAAGACCGTAAATATGATGCTGTGAGACAGTAGAACATATCTTCCGTTTGGTAAATTCTTCACCCCATTTGGAAATTTTAAACCGGTTGACATTTTCCAGTTCAGTCAGCCGATGCTTTATTGCTTTTGGTTGTCCTGTACTTCCGGATGTATACAGGATTATTGATGTTTCATCGGCATTGATCGTCGGCAGATCATGGACTGAAATATCTGTTTCCAAAATATTCTCAAATATGGCGGGTAAGTAAAAAGTATTTGCTTCTTTCTTCTGAAAAATCAAATCTGTGAGAAAAGGAGTGGCGGCATCTTCGTAACCGGTGCGGATTTCCGCGATATATGCGGGGCTTACATTCGAGCTTATAAGAATTTCTTTTTTACACTGTAATAACGCTGTAAATGCCAGAAAAAAGTACCAGCAGTCTTCGCAGTACAACAGCCATCTGTCGCACTGAACAGAATCTATCTGCCGGCGCAGCAGGGCTGTACCGGCAAGAAAATCTTCCCAGGTTTTATAAACACCGTCTTTCCATGCCCCTTCATAACAAAGAATCGTTGAAGCGGGGCGGGAATCTTCCTTAATTGCCGACAAAGGAACTGCGGTATTCAAAAGTTCATTGCTAATCAAGATTAAAATGCCGCCCCTTTATTAGTTCCAGCGTCTTGCGCAAATCACCCTCCATCTGACGATCCGCTTCTATAGGGGCGAAAAAGCCCGCTATTTCATCGTAAGTGGTTTTAACCTGTCCCAAATCCTCACTTTTTAATTCCCCTTTTTTAAGTCTAATATAGAGAGCCTGAAAAGAAGCAAGAAGCGAAGCGGCGGCAACCTGTGTAACCAGTCTGATAATTTTAACGCAGTCCAGGGCGGCAATGGTTCCCATGCTTACCTTATCCTGGTTGTGGCATTCGGTTGAGCGGGAAAAAACACTTGCGGGCATTGTATTTTTCAAAGCTTCAGCAGTCCAGGCGGAAACACCGACTTGCAATGCTTTAAAACCGTGATGACTGGGATCATTTTCCATTCCGGAAAGATTTGACGGTAACCCATTGCTAAATTTTGTATCAACCAGCAAGGCAAACTGGCGATCCATAAGGTCAGCCAAATTTGCAATTATATTTTTCAGACTGTCCATGGCAAAGCAAATATGACCGCCGTAGAAATGACCGCCGTGATATATTGATTGAGTTTCAGGATCAACAAGGGGGTTATCATTTGCGCTGTTCATTTCAGTCTCGATTAATACTTTAAGGGAATCGTGCATATCATAAAACAACCCAATAACATGAGGGGCGCATCGGATAGAATAAACATCCTGAAGGCGGCTTTGAGTATCAGGCTTCCCGGTTTTTTCCGGGGCAGTACCGCCGCGCAAGGCGGTTCTGATTTTTTCGGCAGCCAGAGCCTGTCCCGGATGAGGCTTTAATTCAAAGAGCCGTTTGTTAAAATGAAAGGCATTGCCTTTAAGAGCGACGGAATTCATTGCGGTGATTCTACAGGTTAGATCTGCAAGATATTCGGCATCAGAAAAGGCAAGAGCGGCTATGGCATTCATAACCGCAGTCCCGTTCATAACCGCCATAGCTTCCTTGGGACGTAACTGATAAGGCTGTTTACCAAATTCTGCCAAAACTTCAGCTGAATTTATTACATTTCCTTTGTAACGCACGTTTCTTTCGCCTATTAGTGAACCGGCAATGTAGGAAAGCGGGGTAAGATCTCCCGAAGCGCCTACCGAACCTTCCTGAGGAACAAGGGGCAGAATATCATGCTCAATAAAAAATTCGATGTACTGCAGCAATTCCATACTTACGCCGGAAAAACCATAGGCCAATGTATTCAGCCTTATAATCATCAATGCCCTGACAGTTTCATCGTTAAAATAATCACCCAAACCGCAGCCATGCATACGCGTTATATTGACAGAAATATCGCCGGATTTTTCATTACTGACTGCAACAGTACAGGAATCTCCAACACCGGTAGTAACACCGTATATATTTCCATATTTTTCCAGAGTTTGATTGAGTAAATTTACACCATTTTTAATTTTTGATTCAAATTCAGCGCTTTTACATAAACGCACAGAGATTCGTTTTTGTGATGCCTGTAATAAATTATCAATAGTTAGTTTGTCGAAGCCAATTGTCAGTAATTGCTGTTCACGGTTCATTATCAAAACGGTTATTATATTTTTCCGGCGGTTTTAATAAATTCCGCCAGGGTATCCACAGACGCAAAATGTTTTTTATCGTCTGCATTTTCCGCGGAGAGCTTTACCCCGAATTTCTTTTTTATCGCAAGCCCAAGTTCAAGTGCGTCTATGGAATCAAGGCCAAGACCTTCCCTGAACAAAGGCTCAGAATCAACGATATCGTCGACTTTAATGCTGTCAAGTTCAAGGGAGTTTATTATTAATTCCTTAATTTGCCGTTTTAATTCGTCCATAATAAAACCATATAAAAAAAGACTTTCTCTGTCAAGTTTCCGAACAATTAATTTTTAAGATAGTCTGTCTATAATGTGTCTATATTATAGACAGACACTAATTAACCCGCAATAAGCGGGCGGATAAATTTCCAGAACATACCGAAAGCCCAAACTAAAATTGCAGAGCAGGGCATTATATACGCATAGTAGAATTTCCAGCCGGCAGGCAGCTTCCAGCCTTTACCGGTGTTTACTTCCTTAATAAATTCGTCCCAACCCCAGCCTGCTTTGCGTGAACAGAAAACCATGTACATCGTTGCACCAATGGGCAAAATAAAATCACTGACAAGAAAAGGGATGAGTTGGGCAAAAGTATCGCCTTGCAGCAGAACTTTGCCGGCGGTGTTTTTGACACGCAGAATTTTGAAATTGCTTAATATGCCGCCGCTCTGACTGAGTGCGGCAGGCAGGGTCAGAACCAAAAGGGCCAGGAAGTTAATAATGGTTGATTTTTTTCTTGACAAGCCGGATTTGTCCATAATCCCCGCGACAAGGCCTTCAAAAATTGTAAAAAGGGTGGAAATCGCAATAAAAAAGAAACAAAGATAAAGTAAAATAGCCCAGAATGCGGTAACCGGCATTGCATTAAGGAGATCGGGCATCACAACAAATAGCAGGCGTGCGCCTAAAGTGACATCAATGTTAAAGGCTTTTGCTGCCGGGAGTATCAATAAAAGGCAAAGTAAGGAAACAGTCAAGTCAGCAAAACCGATCGGAAAGACATCTTTTGCAATAGTTCCGTCTTTTTTAAGATAACTTCCGAATACCTGCATGCCGCCTATTCCTACAGAAAGGGAAAAGAAAGCCTGACCAAGCGACTGGTGAAGCAGCCTGGGAAGACCGTGTTTTTCTATTACTTCGGTCCACTTGGGGATAAACATAAACCTTAAACCTTCCATTGCGCCGGGAAGAGTCAAAGAACGTATCGTCAATATGATAAGCAATACAAGGAATGAACTCATTATAATTTTACTAAAACGTTCAACCCCTTTTCTAAGACCGAGGAAACAAACAATAAAGGAAATGAGCAGAACTGCCCAGGTCCAGCCTACAGCTGTTACAGGATTGGCAGCAAGGGCGCTAAAAGCTTCCTCTGATGCCAGACCGGCAATTTGATTGGTAATTGCTTTCCAAAGATATGCAAGAGTGAAGCCGACCACTGTGGTGTAAAACATAATAAGTAAATAACTTCCAATCAAACCCATCCAGCCATGTACCGCCCATCCGGGTTTATCCGGACGTATGATTTTATGGCCGGCAATTACAGTCTGTTGGCTTCCCCTGCCGACAGCCAACTCACAAAAAAGAGCCGGCATGCCCATTACAATATAAAAAAAGATAAACATTATTAGATATACGCTTCCGCCAAATTCTCCTACCCTGTATGGCAGAAGCCATATATTCCCAAGACCAATTGCACAGGCAGCAATTACAAAAATGGAACCCATCCGTGAAGTAAAACTTTCTCTTTGCATATAATATTCTCCAACTTGCTGTTTTAGATCGTCTATCGTATATAAAATTGATCATAGTAAAAAAGGGTTTTTATTTCAATTAGGTATCCCCGCCAGCAATGCCTCAAGTTAACCTAAGGGTAGGCAAAAACAGCCGAAAAAAGTATAATGAGCATATTAAGTCCGGAGGAATAACTGATTATAATACCTGAAAAAAGGAATTTTTCGGTATAAGCTACTGACATGATTGAAAAGACAATACACTATGTTTGGCTTGGGAATAAGGAAATTCCTGAGAAGTATCAAGCTTTTATACAGGGTTGGCGTGAGCTTCATCCTGATTGGGAAATAATTAAGTGGAGTGAAGAAAATTTTAATTGTGAAGGTAATTCCTGGGTTAAAGCCGCAATTGAACAGGAAAATTGGGCGCTTGCTGCCGATGTTATACGAAGTTATGTTCTTTTAAACTACGGTGGTGTTTATCTTGATACCGACATTGAGCTTTTCAAACCATTTAATGAGTTAGTCGCCGAAAACGACTTTTTTATAGGATACGAAACGGATTTTTGGTTTGGTTGTGCTGTTTTGGGGGCGAAAAAAGGGCATAGAATAATCCGGGAAGTGTACGAGAGGTATCTTATACCCTGCGAAAAACTTGACACCAGTTCAAATATGCTATGCGTTTTGAATTTCAGTGCTTCAATTAAAAGGCTCTATAACCTCAAACTGGACGGAAAAACCAAAAAAGTACAGGATAATGTGTTGCTTCTTTCGACAGAATACTTCTTCCCCAAAAACTACATTACCCACAGAATAAAAATTACTGAAAATACAATGGCGTTACATCACCTTTCTTCAGAATGGTTTTCTTTCGGTAAGCGGATAGGAATAAAAATTGCAAAAGGTTTGCGGCTAATTCTTGGAAAATACTTATTTGGATGCTTTGAAAGACTTGCAAGGTTAAATATGCTTGGGAAACTCGACAGAGAATATAGAAAGAAATCCCGGAAGTAATAAATGGAAAATTATGCCAAAACCATCAAAGATAATATTAACGCGATAGTAAAATCCGGCAAAACATTAAAGGATGTTTACAGCGTTATATTTTCACATTCCGGCAATATTGCCTATGAAAGGCTTGTTGATTTTGAAATTGATGCGGTAACCTATGCGGCGCATGATTTGGAGATAAGGGCGTTTGCTTCGTATTTAAAACATATGCACCCCGATGCGGCAGGGGAGTATATAGGTATCGACCTTGGCAATACGCCGAATTTTTTAATTGCATTTTGGGGTGTTTTAATGAGCGGGAGCAAACCGTACTTAGTTAATTCATTTTATCCCCCGGAACTTAAAATAAGGCTCCTTAAAAAACTAAATGTCAAACTTGTAATAACGAATGCGACAGACTATATTGATTTTATAATTGTAAATATTAACGTTTTTGACAGAAAATGCCCGCACATTGCAGACGAATTTTGGCAAAACGAATTTGCACTTTCCTCTGCCCTGACAGGGCTTGAAGCAAAGATATGCGTGTTTGACGGCGAGGCTGTTGTAAATCAAATCTTGAATTCCAAAGATATCATAAGAACCAATAATTGGCTGAAAAACGATTACCAAAAAAGAATCAAGATTGCTATGATTTTGCCGCTTTTCCACATTTTCGGAATAATGGTAAGTTATTTTTGGTTTGCCTTTTTCGGGCGAACAATGGTTTTTCTGAAAGACAGTTCAACGGACACTATCAGGGGAACAATAAACAGGCACAAGGTAACTCATATTTTTGCACCCCCGATTCTGTTTCACAAGTTATATAAAGGTATAATAAACGGTATTTCGCAGGAAAGTGAAAAGCAGAAGAAAAAATTTAAAAAAGGGATAAAACTTGCTTTTACCTTGCAAAATATATTTCCTTCGTTCGGTGTTTTAGTTTCAAGAAGACTTTTTAAGGAAGTGCTTGCCGCCTCGTTCGGAATGTCACCGAGGTTTATGATTTCCGGTGGTGCATATATAGACGGCGAGGTGTTAAAAATCATTAATTGTATCGGCTACCCTCTTTTTAACGGATATGGCACGACGGAAACAGGGATTACAGGAGCAAATCTTGCATTGCGTATAAGCCAAAGAACCAACGGTTCAATCGGGAATCCCTTCAAAAATGTCAGCTACACCTATGACGAGGACGAAACTTTAATTGTTTCGGGCGGCTCAATCTGCAAACGAGTCATCCCGCTAAACAGCGAGTTATTTAACAAAGATTCGTTTAACGAAGAAGAAAGTGTCGGACATTGCATTAAAACAAACGATTTAGTAAAAACAATAAACGGTCAGCTTTTTGTTGTCGGACGAAAGAGTGACCTGTATACCGGCGAAAACGGCGAAAATATCAGTCCCGATACAATTCAAAACATGTTAAATATTAAAAGTGCAAACAGATTTTGTGTTTTGGAAATAAAGAGAAGGCTTTCCATTGTTTTAGAATACAATAAAATATTGCCGGGCGATATTGTTGCCAATGAAATTGAGAATATAAAAAATACATTGGCAAAAATTGCCTACGGGCATTATGTTAATGATATTTTCGTGACATACGAGCCCATTGCAAGCCCAAATGCGATAAAAGTCTCGCGCTCGCTTCTTAGAAAAAAAATTGATGAAGGCGAGGTTATGCTGATGGACTATAAAAAGCTACGCGCAGGCGGCGCCAGCTTCGCAGGCGGCGCCGGCTTCGCAAGCGGTGAAAAAGGACAAAATGAAGGGTATGAAAATGAAACAATGTCAGTAATCAAGCAAGCATTTAAAAAGGCAGCGGATACGGACGCAGATATTCAATCAAACGAAGACTTCTTTGTAGATTTGGGCGGGGATAGTCTTGGCTATTTCTCGCTTCTTTGTGAACTTGAAGGTATATTTAATATTCCATTTAATCCTGAAAAGAACAAAGGCTTGCGCACTCCTGATGCATTTTATAAGTATTTAAAGGAGATGCTATGATTACGATTATATATTATTTACATCTTATATTGGCATTACCCCTTCAAATATTGGTGTTCAAGACGAAAACATATTATGAAGATGACCACAGGCAAAATAAACGAATTAAAGACTGTGCCATAATTATATCAAATCATCGTTCCTTTTTGGACGGGCTTGTTATTGCGCTTAGGTTTTTTTTTAAAAGATTGCACTTTATAGCTACAGATTTTTACAAGCATGCTTTAAAAATAGTAAAGTTTATCGTATATATAGCAGGTGGAATTTTCGTTGATAGCAAAGTAAACAGCTTTGATTTTATTAAAAGAAGCAAGAGGATAGCTGCAAAAGGAAGGTCCATTATGGTTTTTCCCGAAGGCGGTTTTAAGCATACATTCGAGCCCTCACAATTTTCTGCAGGATATATAATGCTAGCAATTAAAATGGGAGCAAAAATTATTCCGATTGTAAACGATTTTAATTATGGATTCTTTAAGAGAGTACATTTAATGATTGGAAACAGTATAGATTTATCGGGCTATGCAAATGCAGAACTGACAAAAGCGAAGATTAAAGAAATAAATGAAGAAATATACAATAAATTTTTAATGCTTTTCTACGAATTAAAAAAGAAAAAGGCTGAAAGGTTATTGCATAAATACGAATTTAACTCGCCGAGACCGGGTGATGTCGTCCGCGTTAATGCAGGCTCTTACTACCATTACGGTGTATATTTAAATGCCAATGAGGTTATCCAATTTGGTTACGCTGTAAACAGAGCAGGCGAAAATGTGGTTGTTAATTCTGTTTCTTTGAATGAGTTTTGCGGTACTAAAATTCCAGAAGTCCGCACACTTAATAAACGATTTATCAGAAAAACAGATGAAATAGTGAAGTATGCCAAATCCTGTCTTGGACAAGGGAGATATAGCATGATAAACAACAATTGTTTTGATTTTGTAAATAGAGTCACTGTAAAAATTTAGAGAGGAAAAAGTCAATAACGGGATAATGCCGAAACTATGAATAAATTAATAACCGATACAATAAAAAATCCCTGGATAATTGCAGGTATTTATATAGTCATCTTCCTTGCGATTATCAGCGTACTAATATTCCTGCTTTTAGTTTTATTGATTTTTATAAACACCTCATACCGCAGCCCTCTGAAAAAAAGAACCAGGGAGTGCACTCAAAAAAAAGATGAGTCACAAATACGTATGTTTTCCGAAGGAGTAGCCTGGTCGGAAAATTTTAAGGATATAACGGAACAACTTCATATAGTAAATGACGGTCTTAATTTATACGGTGAATACATTAATTTCGGATTTGACAAATGTGCCGTAATCTTGCAGGGAAGGGGTGAATCACTGCTTTATTCTTACTATTTTGCCGATGTTTATGCTAAAAACAAACACAATATTTTGGTTATCGATGTTCGCTCTCATGGTCTTAGTGACGGAAAATATCAAACAGGAGGCATAAAGGAAAGTGATGATTTAATTTTATGGATTAAGCTGATAAACAAGAGATTTAATATAGCTGATTTTACAATTCATGGAATTTGCATTGGCGGTGCAACAGCGGTTTATGCATATAGTAAACTTAAAAGAGAAGGTAACCGTTTACTAAAGAGGATAGTGACTGACGGATTATTTAAAACTTATTATGAGTTATTCAAAGCCCACGCTAAAGTTTATAAACCAACCATGTTACCTGCTATTTATGTGGTTTTTTTCCTTATATTTATTCTTACCAAGGCAAGACCTTTTAAAGAAATTCCGATAAAAAATATGAAAGATATTGATATCCCGATTTTGTTTATCTGGAGTGCTATGGATAAATTTTCCGTTAAATCAAACAGCGAAGAACTTTTTGAAGCGTGTGCGTCGGAGCACAAAGAGATTTGCTTTTTTCCCAAAGGCAGACACTCACATGTCAGGGCTTCACAGAAAGTGGAATATGATGATTTAATTGCTAAATTTTTACAAAAGCATATATAATTAAAGAAAGTGTATCATTTTTGAGAAGTCAAACGAATGAAAGCAAATAAAAAAAAGATTCTTATATTAACCTGTGGGAAAGGAGGCGGGCACAGGAGCAGTTCTGACGCTGTTAAAAGCGCACTTTTAGAGATGAATTCCAGCGTTGATGTTAATGATTTTGATTCTAACGAATTGTTTTATGGATACAGCGGCGACGGTGGGGAAGAAGGCTACATTTCATTTACTACGCGTTATAGATTTTTTTGGAAATGCTTTTTTGAAATTACATCTTTTTTTAAGAGATTTTCCAACTTTATTCTTTATAAAGCTATTTTTAAACATTTTAGCAAACTAATCGATAATTATAAACCCGATATAATTTTATCGGTTCACCCATGCTTTGTCGGAAGCATTAAT
>Ga0082212_10008896_pt1 | contig 13024 bp, 12 predicted proteins | sample TergutNt197P3_FD_71548 | JGI IMG/M metagenome (GOLD analysis project Ga0082212, IMG submission 71548) | Neocapritermes taracua P3 segment gut microbial communities from Petit-Saut dam, French Guiana - Nt197 P3 | ecosystem: Host-associated > Arthropoda: Insects > Digestive system > Gut ... | reverse complement strand
GAGGGCGAGCGTCCCCGCGAGCCGCGAAGGCTGAAAGCCCTCAGGAATATCCAATAACCAACACGGAATATTCAACGCCCAAGTTAGATGCGCTACGGGGCAATGACCGGGCTGGAGGGCGAGCGTCCCCGCGAGCCGCGAAGGCTGAAAGCCCTCAGGAATATCCAATAACCAACAGGGAATGTCCAATGTCCAAGTGAAATGCGCCGTGAAACGGAGGGCAGGCTTTCCAGCCTGTCACCGCGAAGGCTGAAAGCCTTCGGGAATATCCAATAACCAACACGGAATATTCAACGCCCAAGTTAGATGCGCTACGGGGCAATGACCGGGCTGGAGGGCGAGCGTCCCCGCGAGCCGCGAAGGCTGAAAGCCTTCTATCAATAGCACAGGGTAACGCCCTGTGTACGGGGCGGATAGCGTTTGTAGGCTGTAGGCCTACCATCAAAAGGATACAAGCCCTTCAGCCTTGAAATACTATACGTACACCTTCATAGAGCGTTGCCCTGTGCTGCTGATATACCCCCCTTCGGGGCAAAGGGACTCATGGCGTTGCCCTTATTTTCGGGACGGGTTCTGATTACCGTTGGCTGCCATTTTGATTGCGGCTTTCATCAAGTCACATTTTGAACAGTCCTCCCTGCTACCTTCGCTTTTTAGAGCAGCACCGTCTTGCGCAGACGGTTTTATTTTCAATCCCAAAAGCCAATCTGCTGAACAATTTAACCGCTTGCAGATGTCATGTATCGTTGTCGCATTTAGCTCACGCTTGTTCGTCTCCCAGGCTTGCCAGCAAGGCTGGGAGACGCCCATGGTCTTCGCAATGCTCGCCTGACTGCTCTGACCTCTCAGCGATCTTAATTTGTCTCCAATTCTAACTTTCATGAAAATAACAATCTGCTATTGACATCAATCACGAAGCGTGATATTATCTGTTTTAATTGTCATAACCCATAGGGCTTATTGTAGGCTAAATAGGTGTGCAAGGCAAGAAAGAATTGTGCTATTGAGCACGCGCGAAGGAGGATAAGTATGTCAAATGCTGATACAGGAAGGAAACCTAGCGGTAGTATTAGTCGAAAGGTATTGCTGGGATGGGTTGTTTTTGTGGCGGTTGTAATAGTTGCAATTTGTGCAATCTACTTTTGTTTCTTTAGAAACACAAGCAATTATTACACCTACGACTACGGCCTCCTTTACGATTACGGTGTCTTTGACTCTAAAACAAACAACATCCCAGAAAGGAAGGAGTAGATATGGCACTTTATGAAGTAATCCCTGTGCCAGACGCTGGCGGTGGCGAGGGCGAGGGTTGTGCGCTGCTGTTCGGAATATTACTACTCGCCGTTATTGGGAGTTGCGCAGACAGGGCTTCAGGACAAAGGAGCCATACCCAAAGAGCTGAACCGCTCCCTATACGAGAGGAGGTGACTCGTCCTGCGGGAAAACAGGATGTTGAGTCGCAATATCCATCAGGTGTGCCTCCGAGGCAACAGTATCCACCAAGTGCGCCGCCTGAGTCTGTGGACGCGCCTCCTGGATATATAATACAGACATGTTCACAGTGTGGAGAAAAGGCTTTAGTTCCGCCCCCAGGAAGGGGAATAGATTCATGGGCATGTCGGAAGTGTGGAACGAGGCACTTTTTGAGTGTGCCTCCCGGATATACAATACAGACATGTTCACGATGTGGAGCGATGGGTTGTTTCCCTCCATTGTTGCCTCCAACAAGGGGGGGGGACAGCTTCATGGACATGCCGGAAGTGTGGAAATACGACGAAAGTGTATTAAAGAGTGCATAATCTTCGGCTTCTAGTTTACAGTTGGCAGTTTTCGTGGCATTGCTCTAAAAACTAAAAACTCTTTCTTCATAGTCCCATGTCCTCGTTGACGACGAGGACGTGGGTGTCGGTGAGGGGGGGCTTGCATTCGAGGGCGGTGGTGATGCGGCAGATGCGCTGGGGGGATTTGCAGTCGGCGCAGGTGCCGGTGAGGGCGCAGGGGGTCTGCTTGCTGAGGCGCATGGCGTTGGGGGGCGAGGCATGGGCCTTGACGCGGCGGAGGGCGGCGCAGAGGTCGCCGTCCACCAACTTGTTGCGCCCGGCCACGATGATGACCTTGGCGGGGCCGAACATCATGGCGGCGACGCGGTTGCCGTTGCCGTCGATGTTCACGAGCAGGCCGTCGAGGGTGAGGGCGTTGGTGCCGGTGAGGAAGAGGTCGCAGGTGAGTTGGCGGCGCATGATGCTGAGTTTCTGCTCGGGGGTGAGGTCGGGCAGTCCGTGGTTGAGGAGTTCCTTGCCCGTGCCCGCGAGGTGCGCGGCGATCTTGAGGTCGGCCACGGAGAGCGAGCCGCCGAAGCCGATGGTTTTCGCGCCTTCGGCGTGTCTGAGGATGTAGTCGGCGGCGGCTTGCGCGTCGGCGCAGTAGAGGGCGGTGAAGCCGCGCTTGGCGAGCGCATCGACGGCGCAGCGGCAGTGCTTCTCGGTTGTCCAGTTGATGAGTTCGGTGGTTCGCGGTTGCATGGTGTGTCCTTTCTTTTAGACAGGATTTTTTTAGACAGGATTGGTTGGGGTGTTTTTTTTGACAGGATTGACAGGATTTTTCAGATTGACAGGATTGGCTGGGGTGGTTTTTTGGACAGGATTAACAGGATTTTTCAGATTGACAGGATTGGTTGGGCGAGGGGATATGAACTTTCGTTTGATTTGGAGAGAAGGCGAGCCGAAGTTTAAGAGCAGTCCGGTGTCTTTTTGCAATGCGTTCAGGTAGTTGACGAGTTGCACCTCATGTTGGGTAACGAGTGATTGCGTGGCTTTTGTTTCAATGATTATTGTGTTTTCAACCAGCATATCTGCAAAAAAGTTTCCGACGGCGATATTATCATAATAAACCGTCAGCGGGGCTTCGCGAACGACAGACAGTCCTGCTTTTTGAATTTCATGCTCAAGCGATTTCTGATAGACAGATTCCAGAAAACCAGGTCCTAACGTATGATGCACTTTCATGGCGCATCCGATGATAACCGATGTCAATTTCTCATGTTCCATAGCAATCCTGTCAATCTGCAAAATCCTGTCTAAAAGCAATCCTGTTAATCTGAAAAATCCTGTCAATCCTGTCAAAAAAACAACATAGCCAATCCCGTTAATCCTGTCTAAGTCGATCCTACGTCCACCATGAGGTGGATGTCGCGGACGGTGGTGTCTTTGGCGAATGAGGTGACGGCGCGTTTGATGGTGTCGCGGGCGGTGCGGCGGATCTCGAAGAGGCGGGTGTGGGTGGCGACGGCGACGTAGAGGATGCCGTTGTCCCATTTGGCGGGGCGGGTGTCGCGGGCGATGTCGGGGGGGAGGAGGCGCACCCAGGCGGCGGCGAGGTCGTCGAGGAAGGGGCTGGCGGTGATGTCGAGGCGGCGGAGGGTCTGCTCGATGACGTGCGCGAAGGGCGTGGCGGGGACATGCAGTTGCGGCGCGTCGGTGTCGATGGGCAAGCCGGGGATGAGATTACCGAAGAGGCGCGAGACGCTGCGGTCGTAGGCGCGGTCGCTGGCGCGCGGGGGGATGCGCTTGCGCTCGCGCCGATACTCCTCCTTGCGCCTGTCGTGATAAGCGAGGTAGGCGGGCTCGTCCGGCGTGTACGCGGCATCGGCCGGCTCGTCACCGCTTTCGTTTTCCGTAAACTCTGGTTTGCCTTTTCGCATGGGGATAGTGTATCATAGTTGGCGATGAAAAGGGAAGGGATTAGTCTGGCGAGTTTCTAGTTGCTAGTTTCTAGTTTCTAGTTGCTAGTTTCTAGTAGCAATGAGACGAAGGGAATGATTCCGAAGCAATGTGCTAGCCACTAGAAACTAGAAACTAGCAACTAGAAACTGAAAAGGGAGGTGCAAGATGTCAAAGGGAAATATGCTGATCGCGCAGAGCGGCGGTCCGTCGATGGTGATCAATCAGAGCCTCGTGGGGGCGGTACTGGCGGCGCGGGAGAGTGCGGCGGTGGGGAAAATCTACGGGGCGCTGCACGGCATACAGGGCATCCTCGACGAGCGGTTCATCGACCTGCGTAAGGAGTCCCGCAAGACGCTGGAGGCGGTGGCGGTGACACCGTCGTCCGCGCTCGGGTCGGTGCGGCGCAAGCCCACGGCGGCGGACTGCGCGGCGATTTTCGCGGTGCTTCGCAAACTCGACGTGCGCTACTTCTTCTACATCGGCGGCAACGACTCCGCCGAGACCGTCCACATCATCAGCGAGGAGGCGGCGAAGGCGGGTCACGCCCTGCGCTGCTTCCACATCCCCAAGACCATCGACAACGACCTGCGCGAGAACGACCACACGCCCGGCTACGGCAGCGCGGCGCGGTTCGTCGCCTGCGCCGTGAAGGGCGACGACCTCGACAACCGCGCCCTCGGCGGCGTGAAGATCGACGTCATCATGGGGCGCAACGCGGGCTTCCTCACCGCCGCCGCCGCGCTGGCGCGTGACGCGGCGGACGACGGTCCGCACCTCGTCTACCTCCCCGAACGCGCGTTCAGCATCGACGGCTTCGTGCGCGACGTGAAAGCCGCCATGAAGCGATACGGGCGGTGCGTCGTCGCCGTCTCCGAAGGCATCGCGGACAAGGACGGCACACCCGTCATCGCGAAGTTCACGCAGGAGGTGGACTCGCATGGCAACGTGCAACTCAGCGGCACGGGCGCGCTCGGCGACCTGCTCGCGGGCGTGGTCAAGGAGAAGGCGGGCATCAAGCGCGTGCGGGCGGACACGTTCGGGTATCTGCAACGCTCGTTCCCCGGCATCGCGTCCGCGACCGACGCGCAAGAGGCGCGGCTCGTCGGCGCGGCGGCGGTGTGCGCCGCGCTGCGCGGCGACCTGCCCAGCGGCTCCGTCGCCATCAAGCGCAAGCCCGGCAAGAAATACGCCGTGGCTTTCGAGACCGTGCCGCTGCGCAGCGTCGCCAAAGAGACGCGCCATGTCCCCGCCGCGTTCATCAACAAAGCCGGCAACAACGTCACGCAAGCCTTCATCGACTACGCCCGCCCGCTGGTCGGCGCGTTGCCGAAGTGTGCGCGGCTGGCGCAATTGAAAAAGTAGTGAGGAGTGGAGGGTGGACGGCGTGGACTTTGTGGACAAAGTGGACGGTGTGGACAAGAGCGGCAAGGCATTTCCCTGTGAATCCTTTGTCCACCCAGTCCACAACGTCCACCATTGTCCACCGTCCACTCTGTCCACCTTGATCCCCAAAGAGAAAAGCGAAGGCTGTCCGCGATGAGGGTTCGGAAGAAACTGGCAGCCCTTTTCGCCGCGGGATGGTTTATCCCGTTCCCGATTGAGGGGAATTGGCAGGGGATTTGCCTCTGTGTTGATCACAACATCTTGCGGTTTGAGAATGGGAAAGTTCTCATCGTGGTGGAGCCGGATCCTCCCCCTGAATGGGTTGCCACGTATCGGAAAAAAGGCTGGGGATTGTATGAGTTTAATGGCAATGAGAATCTGTGGATACGTTCAACTTTCCTTCGCCTCATACCGCGTAATGATTCCAAGGATTTTCAGTTATCACAACTACGAGACCCGTTTATATTCGCTTCCAGAAAAATGCTGAACGACCCTAAGAACGACTGGATATATGACAGGCAAAGATACAATCGCCGTGTCATGGGGACGGCGGATGAAAGGCTGTTTGCGGGACACAGCGAGACGAACACGCCGCTGGAAATGGAAGCCATGCTGCGCAGGTCCGTGTACCCCGAGCCGATGCGAATCTACACGGCGAGCAATGAGGTGCCGCCTTGCGTCATTGAGGCGCTCGCGCAGAACGGGTTCGGTTGTCAGATACACGCCAACCAGCAATGGGTCGCAGATGAATGGGAAGAGTCCCCGTATTACGCGTATAACTGGAAACGAAGAAAAACGGGTGATGGCGAGACCGTCCCCGACTGGAATCCCGTTTGGACGAACAAGGGGTTCAAACTCATCATCCGCCCGCTGGCGGAGAATGACCCTGCGGAAGACCCGGACATCTATATCAGGGGGGAGCATAAGCACACGTTCAGCGCTTTCACAAACGGGCTTGCGTTTCTTCAGCGTCGTTGTGGAAACATAAGGACGAATTTCCACTTCTATGCCGAGGGCGGCGTGTTGCCCGAGGACGTGCGGCAGATGCTCGAGCCGCTGGGGATGGACTACCACGTCCACGACGAGCGGGTACTGTACCGGGGCAAGGGGAATGAAAAATGAGGGATAAAAAAAGGAACGCATGACGACGAACCCGCGCATGACGTGGAAGGGGCTGCTGACGGCGGCGGGGTTGATGGCTGCGGCCGGGAGCGTGCTGGGGTTCGGGGGCGCGTGGTGGTGGTTCCTCGACCTCTTCGCGCATTTCCGCATCCAATACTTCTGGGGGCTGCTGGCCATCGGGGTGTGGCTTCTCGCCCAGCGCAAACGTGCGTGGGCGGCGACGTTCCTCGCCCTATCGGCAGTGAACCTCGCGCTCATCCTGCCGTTTTACCTCAATGCGCCCAATCCCTTCAATCACGGTACCGCGCCGTACCGAGCCATGCTTTTCAACGTCAACTACGGCAACGGCAAGCATCTGAAAGTCCTTGATGCCATTCGTGCCTACGACCCCGATGTCATCGTGCTGGAGGAAATCGGCATGACATGGTTTAACGCCGTCAACCCCGCGCTCGCCGAAAGCCATCCCTACCACGTGGAGGAATTGCGCAGCGACAATTTCGGCATCGGGCTCTGGAGCAAGCGCCCCTTTGCCGCGACGAACATACTCCATAGCCAGAACGCCGCCGTGCCGTCCATCCTCGCCGAAATCGACGGCCCGTGCGGCAGGTATGCCGTCCTCGCCACGCACCCTGTGCCGCCGATCACCCCTTTCTATTCCGAATACCGCGATGCGCAGCTCGCCGAGCTCGCCCTCCTCGCGCGCGACACGCAGCGCCCCCTGCTGTTCATCGGCGACCTCAACGCCACACTGTGGTGCGCCGCGTTCAAACGCCTCCGGCGCGACGGCGGCCTGCTCAACGCCTCGCAGGGCCGCGGCCTGTTCCCCACATGGCCGGCCTGCTTCCCCGCCTTCCTGCGGATCCCGATCGACCACGTCCTGCACACGCCCGGCATCGAGATTGCCTCGCGCAAGACCGGCCCCCGCGTAGGCTCCGACCACCTGCCCGTCATCGTTGATTTCCATCTTCAACCATTTGACAAAAATTAGCGTGTCATTCAGAGCGCCTTTGTGATAAACTGTTTCCCAATTCTGTGAGGAGGTGTTATGAAAATCGGATGCTTTGCGTGTGTTGAGCCGTTCGCGCCGCTGGCGCGGCAGCTGAAGGCGATTCAGGAGATGGGGTTCACGTTCGCGGACGTGACGGATAATCATGACGGGGGGGCGCTGGGGGAGGAGTTCGGCTTCGCGCCGACCGTGAGCCTGGACAGCCACCCGTCGCATTTGCGCGCGCTCGCGAAGGACGCGGGCATCAGGCTGAGCGCGTTCTGCGCCCACGCGAACCTGCTGGACCCGTCGTCGCCCGCGACCTACGGGACGGCGCAGATCGTCAAGGCCGTGCGCCTCGCGAGCGACCTGGGCATCCGGGAGGTCATCACCTGCGACGGCGAGCCGCACACCGCGTTCGGCAAAAGCCTGAAACCGAAGGAGCGCGTCCTGATCGCTTGCGAGAAGTTGCAGTTCCCCGTCCAGTGGGCGGAGGAACTGGGCGTGAGGCTGCTCATCGAGACGCACGGGCCTGTCACCGACAACCTCACGCTGATGGGCGACCTGCTCGAACGGCTGGGGCATGAGAAGACCGTGGGCATCTGCCTCGACACGGGCAACTGCTGGCTGGGCGGCGGTGACCCGCTGGCGTACATCAAGACGTTCGGCAAGCGTATCGGCCACGTGCATTGGAAGGACATGCCGACGGAGATGGAGAAGCAGCGCGGGAAGATTTTCGGCTGCGGCATGGCGCTCATCGCCGCAGGTGACGGCGTGGTCGGCATCGAGGGCATCGTGAAGGCGCTGAAGGCCGCGAAAATCGACGTGCCGACGACGCTGGAGATTGCGGGCGCAGAGGCGGTGATGCTCTCCGCCAAGCGGTTGAAACAGTGGGAGCGGAGGGTTGACGCATGAGAACGTTTGCGGTTGCTTTTCTTGCCGTGATGGCGGTGTCGTCTATTCATGCGGAAAAGCATGAATTGCAGATAACGCCGACGGATGTGTTTACCGTTGAGGACACCGATGATTGGGGCGTGACCATTGAGCGCAACCGGGCTTTGTATTATGCGGATGTGGCAATCCGCCCTAAGAAAGGCAAGTCGTTTAGCTTGAAGCTGTTTTTCAAGGCGGACTTGCGGTTCTTCATGGATCACAACCGTTTTAACACGCCCGAAACCATGAAGGTGAGGGTGGTCGAATCTTCCGAAAGTTACTTGCCGCACACGGTCGAAAAGAGCATCGAGGTGGAGGAAATCACCAATAAGGGCTGGTACGGTTTCAAGACCACGCTCACGGATGCGGATCTGGCGGGCAAGCCGGTCCCGAAGGGCGAGTTCCTCTACATAATCCGCGGCATGATCCGTTTGTCGGATAGGGCGGCGTTGGGGTTCAGCCTGATGACCAACGACCCCAAATCCCCCGAGACCAAAAAAATCATGGATTACGTTTACGGTTTTGCGAAAGAGCGGGAGACCGCTCCAAAAGAGAAATGAATCTGTTTATTGGAAGGAGAAGCATGATGAAACGGGATGTGCCTCGTAGAGGTTTTTTGAAGGCCGCGCTGGCGGCGGGCGCGGCGCCGATGGTGGTGCCGTCGTCGCTGCTGTATGGCGAGGCGGCGCCGTCGAACCGCGTGAACATCGCGAGCGTCGGCGTGGGGGGGCAGGGCAGCGGGCTGTTCGGCACGTTGCTCCAGCCGGATTGGATTCGCGTGGTGGCGGTGGCGGACTGCTTCAAGGATCGCCGCGAGTCGCGCACCGCGCAGGCGAATGAGCGTTACAAGGGGGACGTGTGCAAGGCGTACCGCGATTTCCGCGAAATCCTCGCGCGGTCGGATGTGGACGGCGTCGTGTGCGCGACGCCAGATCATTGGCATCACCACGTCGCGGTATTGGCGATGCAAGCGGGCAAGGATGTGTATGTCGAGAAGCCGCTGACGCTGAGCATCGACGACAACAAGCACGTGCGCGAGACCGTCCAAAAACTCGGGCGCGTGTTCCAGTACGGGACGCAGCAGCGCTCGTCCTCGCACATCCGCACGGGGTGCGAACTGGTGCGCTCCGGGGTGCTGGGCAAAATCAGCCGCGTGGAGGTGGACGCGCCCGGCGGCGTGCTGGGCGGCGGAAGCCTCGAGCCGATACCCGTGCCGGAGGGGCTGGACTACGATATGTGGCTGGGGCCCTCGCGTGAGCGCCCGTACACGAAAGACCGCTGCACGCCGAACGGCGCGTACCACAGTTCGGACTGCTCCATCGGCTTCCTCGGCGGGTGGGGCGCGCACCCGCTCGACGTGATGTGCTGGGCGATGGACGACGCGCCCGCCTCCGTGCCAATCGAGATCGAGGGCGCGGGCGAGCGCGGCCAAGGGCTGTTCGACACGTTCGAGCGGTGGGACTTGCGCGGGCGTTTCGCGGACGGCGTGGAGTTCGTGTTCAAGCACGGCGGCGACCGCACCACGTTCATCGGCGAGAACGGCAGCATCAGCATCGCGCGCGGCTACCTCAAAGCCGACCCCGTGGACATCCTGCGCACCCCCCTACCCCAGCGACTGAACCCGCTCCGCGCAAACACCACGGGCTTTCACCACACCGCCGACTTCGCGCAATGCATCAAGACGCGCGAAGTCCCGTGCAGCGGCATCGAGGCCGCCTACCACTCCGACAACATCAGCCACCTCGCGAACATCGCCTGCCACACCGGGCGCAAGATTAAATGGGACATCGCGAAGCAGACCGTCATCGGCGACGACGAGGCGCAGAAGATGATGCTCCGCAAAATCTCCCGCCCCCCGTATGTGGCGTGAGGGGGGGGCAGGGATTAACGAAGAGAGGAATGAGGACTTATGAAAAAATGGATTTTTGCTTCACTACTAACGCTGGCGTGTGCGCCGGTCATCGCGGCGGTTGACGTGGGGGCGGTGAGGGCCGACCCCGCGCTTGTGCCGGAGGCGTTGGCGGCCCTGACCAAGGAGGGCGATGAGAACGGGAACGCGCGGATTATCGTCGCGCTCACGCCTCACGCGGCGCGGGCGGATGTGAAACAGGCGTTGCGCTCGGCGTTGACGCATGAGGGCGAACTGGTGCGGGTCGTGGCGGCTCGCGCCGCCGTGATGGCGCGGGACCCGCTGGCGTTGCCAGTGCTGTTCGACCTGTGTTCGTCGAGGGGCGAGGACGGGCGTTGCGCGGCGCTCGCGATGGCGGTGCTGACGACGGAGGGTGCGGATGCGTTCCTGTTCGAGCGGATGAAGCAGGAGGGCGCGGCGCGCGCGAAAGCAATCGAGTTGCTGGCGGCGCGCGGGAATCCCATGCTCGTCACGCGGCTCTGCGATGCGTCGCTCTACACGGAGCGGGGCGTGAGCCAGGCGGCGGCGGGCGCGTTCCGCGCGTGTCTGCGGGAAGCGCATTTCGCGGAGGCGATGGCGTTCGTTTTCGGGTCGCTGTCCGCCGAACAGCGCGAGCCGCTGGTGGCGGCGCTGGGGTCGGTCGTGCAGCAGTTGCCGGATCAGGCGCGCGTCGTGGATGAGGTCAGCGCATGCGCGGAGAAGGTCGCGGCGGAGGCTCGGGCGGGGGTGCTGGGGCTGCTCGCGGGGATTCAGACGGAGAAGGCTTGCGGGGTGCTGGTGCGTTTCGGGAAAACGGAGGATGTGGAACTGCGTAAAGCCGTCGTGCGGACTTTCGCGAAGTGGAACTCTCCGCTCGCGCTCATGCCGCTGGTGCATTCGGCGGGGAATGACGCGGATGCGGGTGTGAAGGTGCTGGCGTTGCGCAGTGCGCTGGCAATGATGGAGAAGCCCGGCGTCGCATCTACGGATGAGAAGTTGAAGGCGTTGACGGTGCTGGCGGAGGTCGCCGAGCGGAAGGAGGAGCGGAAGATGCTGCTTGCCACGCTCAAGTCGCTGCCCAGCGCGGAGGCGGCGGCGTTGCGGCTGGCGCTTACGGAGCGGTTCGACATTCAGGACAACGAGGTGCCAGTCGCCTCCGTCAACATCGGCGGCAAGGAGGTCGGCACGTTCACGTCGGATGCGCGGGTTCAGGGCGGTAACGTGTATGCGGTGAACAACCCGATTGATGTGTCGGGTGCCGCCGATGCCGCGCCCGAGGCGGTGTACCAGAGCAGCCGTTTCCAGAACATGACGTGCCGCTTCGACAGCCTGAAGCCCAACGCGCCGTACCTGCTGCGCCTCCACTTCGCGGAGCTTTACCACCAGAGCGCGGGGCAGCGCATCTGCGACGTGATTGCCAACGGCGTGAAGGTCTTGGAGAATTACGACATCGTCGAGCGGGCGGGCAAAGGGCTCAAGGCCATCACGGAGACAAGGTCGGTCACGTCGGACACGGAAGGGAAAATCCTCGTCGAGTTCAAGACCGTACGCGACCATGTGCTGGTCAACGGTGTCGAGTTGCTGGAGGAGATTGCCGCGCCGCCAGCGGGCGGCGCGGTGGCGGACAAAATCCGTGTCCTGATTCTGTCCGGCGCGAACAACCACGACTGGAAATCCACGACCGCCGCGTTGCGGACGACCCTCGCCGCGAACCCGCGCTTCGCCGTGTCCGTCACGGAAACGCCGTGGGCGATGAAGCCTGCCGACCTCGCGGGCTACGACGTGCTGATCTCCAACTGGAACACCTTTGGCATGAAGCCCGAGGACGTCAAGAAACACGAATGGAACGACGAGATGAAAGCGGCGTTCCTCGCGTGGTTCACGAACGGCGGCGGGTTCTTCGTCCTGCACTCAGGGAGTTGCATCTTCTACGATTGGGACGACTTCCAACGGCTGGCGGGCGGCGCGTGGGGCGAAGGGACGTTCCACCCGCACAACCAGAAATTCACGCTCAACATCATCGACAAAGAGCATCCCGTCACCAAGGGCATGACCGACTTCGAGACCTTCGACGAGCCGTGGCAGAAACTCACCAACCCCAACCCGAAACGCCGCGTGCTGGTTTCGGGCATCGTCAGCAAAGAGAACAAAGGCAGCGGCGAACCCGAGCCCTTCGTGTTCGTGACCGAGACCGGCAAAGGGCGCAACTTCACGCTCATGCTCGGGCACGACGCACAGACGATCCTCAGCAGCCTCGGCTGCAAAAAACTCATCCTGCGCGGCACCGAATGGGCGGCCACGGGTGCGGTGAAGGAATAAGCTTTTTACCACGATAGGCGTAATGGCAATGACACACCATCTTGAAAAACGAGACAACCCCGAAACCTTTTAGGCGTGGAGCGTCAGGCATGATACGACGGTTGGTGATGATAGGGCTTGTGATCGCGGCGGAGGGGGTTGCGCAAGCGGCGCAGGCGGAGACGGACATCGTTGTGAAAGCGAAGGTGTCCCTTATCGACGGGTCGCAATTCTTAGGGAGCCCGCGCTTCGCGTTGGTCACGCTCGCCTTGGATTATGGGAAGCTGGAGATACCGCTGTCGCACGTCGCCTCACTCAGCTTCACCAAAGACGTGGCCAAGGTGGGGTTCTACAACAAGGATGTCCTGTCCGGGAGGCTGGAGGGCGTTCCGCTGGCGTTCGACACGGCATTCGGCGAGGTGAGCCTGACGCATACGCAGATCAAGTCTGTCACCTTCTCCAAACAGCGCGACATCGCGCGGCATGTGGGCGAGCCGGGGCTGCTGCTCTACGCCCCGCTTGACACGGAGCAGTCCAGCCTTGAGGCGTTCGGCGCGCGGATGGAGTCAACGAAGGCCCGTATCGTCGAGGGCCCCTTCGGGAACGCCATGCTGTTCGACTCGCCGGACGCGAGGCTCACCATCCACCTGCCGTTCTCGCCGCACACGATGTCCGAGGGTACCATCGCGTTCT
>Ga0082212_10008895_pt1 | contig 13026 bp, 12 predicted proteins | sample TergutNt197P3_FD_71548 | JGI IMG/M metagenome (GOLD analysis project Ga0082212, IMG submission 71548) | Neocapritermes taracua P3 segment gut microbial communities from Petit-Saut dam, French Guiana - Nt197 P3 | ecosystem: Host-associated > Arthropoda: Insects > Digestive system > Gut ... | reverse complement strand
ATGGGATGGTAGCGGAACGGCAACCAGTCCATACCTTATTGCAGACGCAACGGATTTGGCAAAACTCGCAACGGATGTAAATAGCGGAAACGATTATGCCAATACATATTTCAAACTCACATCCGACATCGACCTTACCGCTTATAATCAAGACAACAACAGCTGGACTCCCATCGGTAATGACATGACCCCATTCAGAGGCAATCTGGACGGGAATAGTTTTGTCATCAAGAATCTAAACATAAACATGCCCAGCACGACATGTGTCGGTTTGTTTGGCTTGATTGAAATTAGCATTATCAAGAATCTCGGCATTGCCAGCGGAATAATAAATGGTGATATAACTGTTGGCTCTATTGCCGGAATTAACTTCCTCGGCACAATTGAAAACTGTTATAACACGTGTACAATCAACGGATTTACGTCACTTGGAGGCATCGCTGGCGCCAACTATCTTGGCACAATCGAAAACTGCCATAACACAGGCTCACTCAATGGGACAGCTGCCTTGGGAGGTATTGCCGGAATTAATGCCGGGGCAATCAAGAATTGCTATAGCTTGGGCACAATAAACGGCTTTAAAAGCATAGGCGGAATTGTCGGGTTCAACTACACCACTATTGAAAACAGTTACAACTCAGGGGCAATCAGCGGAGACAGCATTGTCGGTGGAATAGCCGGTTTCAACGGCGACAGAGTGGAAAACTGCTTCAATTGCGGCAATATATCAGGCAATGAAAATATAGGCGGCGTGGTAGGAGTAAACGATGAGTCTATTGAGAGCCTTATTTATGGGACAGATACCATAAGCATAGTTCGAAATTGTTACAACAGCGGCGCAATATCCGGAAAGGAAGCCTTGGGCGGTATTGTCGGCGGCAACTATGTAGCCAGCCTTACCGAAAACTGCTATAACGCCGGCTCAGTAGATGGTAACTCTGAAGTCGGAGGCGTGGCCGGTGTTAACTACCGCGGCACTGTCACAAACTGTTACTACAATAGCGAAGCATTTAGCGGTGCTGGAATTGGAATCGGTACAGTCGGTACCGTACAGGGCAAGACAACAGCCGAAATGACAACCACCGGCTTTGCTGCTTCTCTCGGCTCTGCATTTGAAAAAAGAGCGGCTGATGCCGACTATTGCTACTATCCTGAACTGAAAGTATTCAAGACTGACGGCAATTCTGCGGCTCAGACAGCCTCACAAATAAGCACTGCGGTCGCAAGAAGAACACCTATCATAACATCCATTCCCTCCACAACTGCCATCACTTACGGGCAGGCTATCAATTCATCCGCACTAAGCGGCGGCAGTGCCATTGACCCTGCCACTGGCACTGCTATCACAGGCTCTTTCTCGTGGAATAACCCCTCCTCAACTTTCCCTACTGTTGCCAACAGCAATTCCGCCGATTTCGCTCTGACTTTTACATCAGGACTTGACCTTTACAAGCCTGCCTCAGGTACCGCAAAGATAACCGTAAACAAAGCCAACCTGACCGCAGTCGCCGATAACCAATTCAAAACTTACGGCGAGAACAACCCGTCCCTATCCATATCCTACAACGGTCTGGTCAACAACGACTCTGCCGCCAGTTTCTCCTCACCTCCAACTATCTCCACTTCTGCCAACAGCAACTCGGATGTTGGCACTTATCCCGTTACTATCTCAGGCGGCACTTTCGACAACTACAACGTTACATACATCCCGGGTATTCTAACCGTATCCAAAGCCACCATCACTGTCACGCCTGACGATAAATCCAAAACATACTATGACGACAACCCTTCCCTTTCCTTCCAGTACAGCGGTTTCGTCAACGGCGAGAATGAAAATGTCTTATCCTCCAAACCCTCAGCTTCTACCACGGCTGATAAACTCTCAGATGCCGGTACTTACCCCATCACACTCTCAGGTGGCTCATCTGATAACTACACCTTCAACTACGTTTCAGGAGTTCTAACTGTCAACAAAGCCACTCTCACCATCACGGCGGACGATAAGGTCAAGACTGTCGGCAAAGACAACCCTTCCCTTTCTTTCCAATACAGCGGCTTCCTTAATGGTGAAGACGAAAGTGTCCTATCATCCAAGCCTTCAGCCTCAACCGATGCAGACAAGGATTCCCCTGTCGGGTCATACTCCATCACCATATCAGGTGGCTCTGCAGATAACTACACCTTTGACTATGTTTCGGGCACTTTGACTGTTAAAAAGGCTTTCCCAATCCTATGGCTTATCATTGGTGTGATCGCCATTGTGGTCATTGCCGGTGCAGGGGCATTTATTCTGCTCAGAAAACGTCGCGGGAAGACCACGGGGTAAATTGCATATACACAGACAACAGCATCATTGCTAAGCTTTGTTGTTTTTGCAAAAACACAAACAGACGTTATAATAGCGTGGGTATACACAAAAACCATGTAGGATATGTTGGTGTATAGCAATGTATGGAATGACACAATGCACGTCAGATGAAAAAGATTTCGGGGTGTTTCTAATTCACCGCCTCGCAGAGAGGTGGAATAAACCAGTACCGGAAATATACTCCATTCTCAACGATACAGATATATTGGATGGCTACGTCATCAAATGCTATGACGCACTGCATACATTGGGAGCGGAGTATCTAGTCGAGGACTTAACCGAGTTCACACGAGAAAAAGGCATCGCCGTATGATAGTCTATCACGGCTCGACAGTTGAAATACGCCATCCGGATGTCGCACATTCCAAAAGAAATCTTGATTTTGGTCCCGGGTTTTATACGACAACTTTCAAGGAACAGGCAGAAAGTTGGGCATTAAGAAAAGCACTGCGGCTAAGGGAGCCTGCAATTGTTAATGTTTATGCCCTAAACGATAAACTTGATGATTTTCGTAAAAAGGAGTTCACGAAAAACAATCGAGACTGGGTGGAGTTCGTTTGCGCCTGCAGGCGCGGCGGCGAAGTGTTCAAACAATACGACTTGGTAAAAGGCGGGGTAGCAAATGACAAGGTATATGTCGTCGTTGACATGTATTATCGCGGCATTTGGGATATGGAGAGGACACTATCTGAGTTGCGGTTTTATGAGCATAGCGACCAAATCTGCCTGTTGAGCCAAGAGCTGGTTGATAAGCATTTGATATTCACAGAATCCTATGAGGTTGCATGAAAATGAGCATGCACACGGATGAAAAACTGCTTGAATCAATGCTGAAAGAATCTTTGGAGAAAGACATCATCAGCTTGCTTTCTGAGCGCACCTGCATCACACAACGGGAAGCTATGGACGTCTTTTATAAAAGTGAGTTATCCAAGCAAATTGACAGCGGGACCTACGGCATCCAGTATCTTGACGCAGCATATCTGGTTAATGACCTGCTTGAGAACGAACAAACCATCGTCGGCATGTATGCAATTAACAGGTCATGAATAAAAAGTTTGGGCACTCAAAAATGCCGCTGAGCAAAAGGAGTAGGGAATGAGCACGCGAACAAAAGCTAAGGGGAAAATCCTATCCATATTTCTTCCATTGCTACTCGTAGCAGGTTTGGCATTTACCGGCATCTTTGCAGGAAACTACCCCTTAAGTGCCGCAAATGGTGTGTGGGCAGGAAACGGCACGGAGCAATCCCCATATCTCATCTCTGACACAGCGGATTTATCCAAACTCGCAGCTGATGTAAATGGCGGCAAAGGTTACGCCAACACATACTTCGAGCTCACTGCAGATATTGACCTAGCTAATTATAATTCTGGAGGGGGATGGACGCCTATTGGAAACATCGCACATTCATTTTATGGAAATTTCAACGGCGATGGTCATATTATTCACAACCTGACTATTAACAGAGCGACTTCTAATGATGAGGTAGGGTTATTTGGTTGCATTGACAACAGTACAATTATGAATCTTGGCATTGAAAACAGTGTGGTAATAGGTAACTCCGATGTCGGCGGAGTAGTTGGGCTCAGCTATATCAGCACAGTCTTGAACTGCTATAACACAGGGAAAGTAAGCGGAAATGCTGCAGTAGGAGGTGTAGTCGGTTTTAATGAAAACAGTATCGTTGAAAACTGTTACAACACTGGCAGTGTAAGCGGCACCAACGCTGTCGGTGGAGTTGTTGGAAATAATTTCGGCGGCACAATCAATAATTGCTATAACAGCGGCGCAATTACAGGAATAGGCTCATTCGCTGGTGGAGTGGCAGGGATTAATTACGCAGGCACAGCCACAAATTGCTATAACACGGGAGCACTAACTGGGGTTGAAATTGTAGGCGGTGTTGTAGGAGGGCACGTCGGATATTATGTTATCTCACGGCCGGGTATTGAAGAACACAAAAGCATAACTGAAAACTGCTATAGCACAGGAGTTATTGCAGGAATATCTCAAGTTGGCGGAGTGTCTGGATATAACTCCATCAGTAGTCCTAGATAGTGTGGACATGAGTTCATACTAATACTTTCAACCATAGTGCAATACAACGGATTTGTACAGCGGCGATAAAAGAGTCTGTGTTTTTAGCATAGCGTGTAGCGATGCCTCTCCAGCGCTTGAGATGCAGAAAGGCATTTTCCACCAAATGCCGTAACTTGTAAAGATACTCATCATAGGTTCGCTTTTCCTTACGGTTTTTCTTAGGCGGGATGACTACTTGCATATCGTCCTTGATAGCATACTCAACAATGGCATTACTGTCATAACCCCTATCAGCAAGCAGGACTTCGGCATTAATCCCTTCAATCAAGGGGATGGCTTGTTTACAATCCGCTGTGGTACCTGCTGTAACAATAGCTCTGACTGGCATACCATGCGCATCCACGGCCAGATGTATCTTGGTGTTAAGCCCCCTTTTGTACGTTCCATGGCTTGATTGCCACCTACCGCTCCTGCAGCATGAGGGTGAACCTTAACATGACTTGCGTCAATCATCAACCATTCAAAATCAGGTTCGTCTATCAATAATTCAAGCAGACGCTCCCAAGTGCCTTCCTTTACCCACCTCCTAAAGCGTTTTGCGACACTATTCCAATTGCCATATACAGGAGGTAAGTCTCTCCATGGTGCTCCGGTGCGAAGAATCCAAAATACAGCGTCTATAAACTTTCTATTGTCCTCTGCTATGCCACCCCACTGCCCTGCTTGACCCGGTAGATGGGGCTCCAGTAATTTCCATGTTTCGTCGGAAATATCATGCCTGTGTTGTGCGCTTTTCATTTGTTAGCTACTCCAATATGTGATACCTTGGAGTATACTACTGTTTTTATCACGTGTCCACACTATCTAGTGGTTGGAACTGCTACGACCGTCTTTTCGTGACGGAAGTCTTTGCAGATCCAAGCACTCCATGTGTTATTTACAATCAAAGAGATTATGGGGACAATTCAAAAGCAGATGTTTATTGGGTATATTATACATACTATTCTGGGACAACTCTTAATAAAGGTATTATAGTATATAACAGAACAACAACTGCTAAAGTCGTGAAAATTCAATTCAGGAGATGGGTAGACTAAAGGAGGATTATCAATGTATTGCTATGTAACTTATAACTCTGACGGAATAATCAATAGTGTGTCACGCCAAGACGAGCCGCGAAACGATGAACTGGACAATATTTTGTTGCCCGACGGCTGTTCTGTGCTGAATATCAGTGGACAAAAAGAATTCGACGACATGAAAATCCTTGATATCCACAACAACTACACCGTGAACGTCAAAACGAAAAAACTAGTTAAGCGCAAATAGGCTTTATCTTGAAATGGCTGAAAAGTGCAAGCTTTATTGACTGTAATAAAGCTTGCACTTTTCAGCGCGTATTCATTTTGGCAAGCAATACGACAGGTATTGCGTTTGGCTAATTCTAAAATTGGATTGAGTCTTGCCATTAGCATATAGCCAACTTCCGAGTTTGGCACACTATCCGGCGAGCAGAGCATATTTTGAAAATTTTTTGCCACAGTTCTGCATCATTTTCACATGAGCGTGAAAACACTTTTTTTCAGCATTGCACAGTCCCTATACTCCATTCTCCCCTCACCCGTAATGAACCCTTTCATCATCATGATAAATCAGTTCAATTAGGCATCATTGCACCACGCTCGTGTTCCCTCATCAAAACGCCATTTTTTAAGCCAAAAACGCGCATTTGACCACAGCCACATACCTTGCTATAATTACCTTTCGTCAATCGGAGGTGCTATTATTTACGCAATAATTGAAACTGGCGGAAAACAATACAAGGTCACTCCCGGCAAAAGTGTTCGGGTTGAGGCGCTGGCAGTTGATGACGGCGACAACGTAGAACTTGATCGTGTGCTGGCTATCGGCGACGGCGACAAACTGATTGTTGGCAAGCCCGTTATTGAGGGTGCCAAGGTAGTCGCTATTTCCAATGGCAACGGCTTAGGTACAAAAGTCTATGGCATGAAATACAAAGCCAAGACGCGCTACAGTCGCCGCATCGGACATCGTCAGGTATTCACCGAGCTCACAATCAACAGCATCATCGGTGCCGACATGCAGTCCGGTGCAGAAACCAAGGCGGAAAAGCCCGCTGCGAATGAAGAGGTAACTGAAAATGGCTCATAAGAAAGGTGCGGGGACTTCCCGTAACGGACGCGACAGCAAGCCTAAGATGCTCGGCGTAAAACGTTTTGGCAGTGAAGCTGTTACATCCGGCACTATTTTGGTACGTCAAATGGGTACCCACATCAAACCGGGCAACAATGTGGGCATCGGTCGCGACCATACCATCTATGCCACAATCGACGGCGAGGTCAAGTTTGAGCCTGCCGGCAAAAATCGCAAAAAGGTCAGCGTTTACGCTGCTGAGAATTAAGCCATGAAAGATACGATTCATCCGAAGTATTATGAAGATGCCAAGGTAAGTTGCTCCTGCGGAGCAACTTTCACGACAGGTTCAACCAGAAAAGAACTTCGTGTGGAGCTTTGCAGTGCCTGCCATCCTTTTTACACAGGCAACAAACGCATCGTAGACACCGCTGGACGCGTTGAGCGCTTCAATCAGCGCTATTCCAAGAACGTCCAGAAATAAGGCAACTCAACAGGATTATTACCAGAAAGGAGCGGGGCATTTAACCGCTCTTTTTTGTTTAGGGGACTTCACTATGGCAGAAAAATTCAGATACGGCGGACAGGCGGTAATGGATGGGGTCATGATGCGCGGAGCCAAAACCATCGCCACTGTAGTACGCCATCCCAACGGCACTTTAGCCAAAAAGGTACATCCTCTGCACTCCATCTATACAGGCCGCTGGCGCAGGATACCGTTCACACGCGGTGTTATTGCCATGCTTGAGGCTATGATTTTGGGCATGGAGGCTATTTTCTTCTCCACCAATGTTGCGCTTGAGGATGCCGAGAGTACAGATAGCCCTGATGCGCAAAAAGAGGGCTCTTCCATCAGCAAGCCGCTGCTGTGGGTTATGATGCTTATATCATTGGGCTTGGCTGTCGCATTGTTCTCCATCCTGCCTCTGTTTCTGTCAAATTTGATTCTGCGGGGACAGGGCGGCAGTTTGCTCTTCAACCTTATGGAAGGTGTCATACGTCTGCTGATATTCCTGACTTATCTTTGGGGCGTCAGCTTCATGCCGGATATCCGCCGCGTGTTCTCATACCACGGCGCAGAACACAAAACCATCCATGCCTATGAAGCCGGTGATGAACTCACGCCGGCTAACGTGCAGAAGCACACAACGGCTCACGTGCGCTGCGGTACTGCTTTCCTGCTGGCCGTCATGCTAATCGCCATACTAATTTTCGGGCTGGTAGGCAAGCAGGTGCTTTGGCTGTTGATATCATCCCGCATACTGCTTATGCCCGTGATTGCCGGCATAGCCTTTGAAATCACGCAGTATGGTGCGCGCCATATGGACAACATTCTTTTGCGCTGGATGGCAGCCCCGGGGCTTTGGCTGCAGAAACTCACCACGCGCCAGCCAGATGACCAGATGGTAGAGGTGGCCATTGCCGCTCTTAAAGAGGTTCTGATTGCCGACGGGGTCGTTCCTGCTGAGCCTGCGGTGGTTGTTATTTCAGCTGAGCCACAACTATAGCCGGCAAATCAAAAACCAAATCCCACCCCTATTTTTGCGACAGGGGTGGGATTTTTGTATTTACCCGGGTTATAACAAACTTGACATAGCCGCGCAATTACGCCAGATCTGCTACGGTGAGGCGGCGGTAGAAGCAGCTGCGCTCACCTGTGTGGCATGATGGTCCCTTGGGGCTTGCTTTCACAAGTACGGCATCAATATCGCAGTCATACCATACGTCGGTAACCTCAAGGAAATTCCCGGAGGTTGCGCCTTTATGCCACAACTCCTGACGGCTACGGCTCCAAAACCATGCGTGTCCGCTTTCCAAAGTAAGCTTGAGAGACTCGGCATTCATATATCCAAGCATCAGCACGTCACCTGAGGCGGCGTCCTGAATGATGGCAGGTACAAGACCTTTTTCATCCCATTTTACAGCAAGCATAGCACCTTCCTTACGTTATTTTGATAGTAGAATGACTGTTTTTAGCACGTTAAAAGGACCAAGACCAAAGCGCCGGACTAATTTTGTGCCGCCGAGAGTGCTTGTGCCAAATTAATATCACCGGTATAAAGCGCACGTCCAATAATCACTCCCTCAACCCCCAGTTTCTTCAAAAGCTTAATATGCAGAACGGAAGAAACCCCACCTGAGGCAATAACCGGAAATTTCGTGGTATCAGTAAGCTCAAAAAGGGAGGCAAAATTTGGCTCTGTAAGTGTGCCGTCGCGCCCGATGTCGGTATAGACAAAGCGTCGCACTCCCAAATCCACCATAGAGAGGGCGAAGCTTACCACAGGCAACTCCGTAGTTTTCTGCCAGCCATGCGTTGCCACAAAACCGCCTTTTGCATCAATTGAAACAACAACAGCTTGACCGAACCTGCGGCATGCCTCTTGAACAATTTCAGGGCGGCTCACAGCTGAGGTGCCCAATATCACGCGGTCCACGCCAATTCCTATGTATTTCTGCATCGTCTCCATAGTGCGAATGCCGCCTCCGACCTCAATGGGAACAACTACTGAGGAGACAAGACGCTGAATGACATCCAAATTGCCAACATCCCCCGTTGCGGCACCATCCAGATCCACAATATGAAGCCGCGTAGCGCCAATTGACTGCCATCGCAAAGCCATTTCCAACGGGTCGTCGGCAAAGACAGTCTCCTTATTGAAATCGCCCTGATATAGGCGCACACACCTGCCGCCACGAATGTCTATAGCCGGAATAATCTCTATCGGTTCCACCTCAAAACGTAATGTCAGACATTATAACACCACAGACCCAAAAGTGTCATTGAGACGTGAGAGAACTACATCAAAACAGGATAAGTCCGTTGACGCACAAGCCTTTAGTTTGTCAAAAAAGTCATTTCGTCAAGGCTAAACATTTGTATTACACTAATGTTTTAACAACCTCATGGAAAATTTTAGGCACAAAATGCACAAAATAATTTGAGCAAATATTTCAGTAAACATATATTGACATTAGTGTTACTTTATCGTTTATGCTATGCCAAGATAACCTTTGATAGGTAAACCATAAAGGTTCTTGTCAAATGGAACGTCGATATTACTAGAAGCTATGAAAGGAAACACTACTATGGGAAACAAAAATGTTATGGCATCCAGGAAAGTCACAAGGTCCATTTTCACATGGGCTCTCCTATGTGTTATGGCTGCCGGCTTGTTTTTGTCAGGGTTTGTGGCAAGTCAGGCATCTGTTTCGGCAGCAGATGCAAGTGTTTCAACCGAAAAGGAACTCCTTGATGCTGTTGTCCTCGCTCCAACAACCGCACCAGGTAACACCATCCCATTCGTAATAGAGTTTGCAGGAGACATTTCCTTGTCGTCCGGTACTACTCTTGATATCCCTGCGGGTGCGAATGTCACACTGACGGGGAATTACAATCTGGTCGGAGCGAACGGACAACCTACCATTACCGTGCCAAGCGGCGCAGTCGCGACAATTGACGGCATCACCGTAACGCATGCCCCTGGCGCAACAGGCAACAGCCGTGGTATTACCATAGGCAATGGTGGTGCACTCAGACTAACGAGTGGAAGTATTTCAGGTAATGCGGCATCCGACGGCGGCGGCGTATTTAATGACGGCGGTACTTTTACCATGTCAGGCGGCAGCATTTCAGGTAATGCCGCAAACAGGGGCGGCGGCATATTCAACGATGGTACCTTCACACTGACCGGCGGAACCATTGGCGGAAGCCCTGTTACTAAAAACAGCGCAAGAAGTGACGGTGGCGGCATTTATAATGCCGGGTCCTTTGCCCAAATGACCATGTCAGGTGGAACGATTTCCTACAATAGTGCCACAGGTGGCGGCGGTGTATGTAACAGCGGTATATACGAAATGACCGCAGGAACAATCAGCGGCAATTACGCATCAGGCGGCGGCGGCGTTCTGAACTACAACTCCTTCAGCATGTCAGGCACTGCCGCAATCACGGATAACTTCGCTGAACGCTACGGCGGCGGCGTGGAAAACAATGGCTCTGGTGCAGGCAGCAACACCATATTCAACATGAGCAGTGGAAGCATTTCAGGTAATACGTCCGGCTATTCCGGCGGCGGTATGTACAACGCTTATCGAGCCGAGCTCAATATGTCCGGAACCGCTGTCATCTCAGGAAATAGCGCTAACACATTCGGAGGCGGCGTATCCAACTGGGATAACAGTCTTTTTAACATGTCTGGTGGTGCAATTTTCTCCAATGACGCCGCTTACGGCGGCGGAGTATTCAGCTACTACGGCATAAGCGTCAACATGTCGGGTGGTGCAATTTATGTCAACAATGCCACCAATTCCGGCGGAGGTGTATTTAACTGGGAAAACAGCACGTTCAATATGTCGGGCGATGCCTCCATATACAACAATGATGCCGCAGCAAGCGGCGGCGGTGTGGCTAACTGGGCAAACAGTGCATCAGCCGCAATCACTTTCACCATGTCAAACAACGCCAGCATCACGGGTAATTGTGCCAGCAATGGCGGGGGAATTTTCATTAATGACGTGGCGCCCCATAACATCTCAATAATCAGCGGCGTCATCTCAGGCAATAGTGCCACAATTAACGGCGGCGGAATCTGGATTGCACACGACAGCCTGGCTCAACTCAACATAGGTGCAGGCGTCAGATTTTCCAACAATGGCGCTGCCACAATGCATAACATAGCCGACAGCGACAAGCCCACATACAACGCGCACGTCCTTTGCACCAACTGGAGCGTGCCATTTGAGCAGGGCTATAACAACTACGACGTCAGCTATACCAACACACCTGAGTTAAAAACCGTAACCTTTATACAAAACCACGAAGACACTGACAACACCATCATCGCCAGTGTCTTCGTAGGCGAGGGCACTGCTATCGGCTCTCTGTTCCCCAATCCGTCAAGGACAGGCTACAACCTAAGCGGTTGGAATACAACAAGAGACGGCTCGGGAATAACATATAGCGCCACCTCACCCGTAATCACGGGGAATTTAACCCTCTATGCACAATGGGAAGAGTTTGAAGAGACTAAAGAGTTCACCCTAACCTATGACGCAAATGGCGCAACAGGCACGATGGAACCCTCTCTCGTGACCTATGGCGTGAATTTCACCCTGCCAGCGAATGCCTTTACACGCCCGGGCTTCACCTTCAGCCACTGGAACACCAGAGCCAACGGAACAGGCACCTCCTGGCAGAATGAATGGGAGTTCAGTCCATGGGAATATGCATCCGACATGACTTTCTATGCCCAGTGGGTTCCTGACAATAAATTCTCTGTCATATATGACGGCAACGGCAATACCTCGGGCACTGCACCAATTGATATCAATAGCCTCTACCTTGGCGGTAGCATGGTTACCGTACTGGGTCAGGGTAATCTGGCAAGAACCGGTTATACCTTCCTTGGTTGGTCAACCAGTGCCACGGCAACGTCTGCCACATACACTGCAGGAGCTACATTCACAATCAACTCCAATGTTACCCTCTATGCCGTGTGGCAGGCTCTTCCCACCTATAGAGTTACCTATAACGGCAACGGTAATACCTCGGGTACTGCGCCTGTTGATGCTAACAACCCATATCCTGCCGGTAGCACTGTAACAGTACTGGGTCAGGGTAATCTGGCAAGAACAGGTTATACCTTACTCGGCTGGGCAACCAGTGCCACGGCAATGTCTGCTTCGTATACTGCAGGCTCAACGTTCACAATCTACTCCAATGTTACCCTCTATGCCGTGTGGCGCATCATACCTCCTACCACCTATACGGTGACAGTTGATGACAGCGCAGCCAGCCCGAATGGTTCGGGAAGCTATGAGGCAGGGGCCTCAGTTACCATTCGAGCCGGAAGCAAAGCAGGTTATACATTCACCGGTTGGACTGTTGTTTCAGGCGGTGTGAACGTTGCGGGCACCGCAACAGCCGACTTTACCATGCCAGCAAGAGACGTGGTTGTGAGAGCTAACTGGGAAGAAATTCCTACTCAGCCAGCCAACTTCAGAGTTGATGTAGAAAACAGTTATGCTGATCAGAATGGTTCTGGCACTTATGATGTAGATGCCACAGTAACCATTCATGCCGGCACACGAGATGACGGCTATGTCTTTGTTGGCTGGACGGTAACATCCGGCGGCGTAACGCTGGCTGATTCACGCAGCCCGTCAACTACATTCATCATGCCAGAATGTGACGTTGTTATCCAAGCCATCTGGGAATATTCCAATGTAGATACTGGCAGAGACTCCACAGATGCCAAATGGGCACTACTCAACCTAATCCTCTGCTGCATCGGTGCCATGGTTGCCGTGTTTATCTTGGTTCGTGCTTCCATCCTGAGGCACAAGAAAACCAACCTGTTGTGGTTACTGCTTGCCGTAGTTGCCGGCATTGCCGGTGTCGTGGTATTCCTCATAACCGAGAATATGCGCAATCCTATGACGTTCGTTGACTGGTGGAC
>Ga0082212_10008894_pt1 | contig 13027 bp, 15 predicted proteins | sample TergutNt197P3_FD_71548 | JGI IMG/M metagenome (GOLD analysis project Ga0082212, IMG submission 71548) | Neocapritermes taracua P3 segment gut microbial communities from Petit-Saut dam, French Guiana - Nt197 P3 | ecosystem: Host-associated > Arthropoda: Insects > Digestive system > Gut ... | reverse complement strand
GCGCCCTGGCCGCCCTGCGCAAGCGAAGCTAGGCAAACTGCCGCCCGGCCCGGCTCCCGGCCTGCCCCAGTGTCAACGCGGCGTCCCAGTGTCAACGCGGCGTCCCAGTGTCAACGCGGCGTCCCAGTGTCAACGCGGCGTCCCAGTGTCAACGCGGCGTCCCAGTGTCAACGTGACGTCCCAGGAAAGGATAGGCAGGCTGCACCACCGGTGACCGGATGCCGGACACGCCGCGTCACCACCCCATCAAGCACCGGTAGGATGCCGTGCTTGGCCTCAGAACGAGGCATGAGGCGTATACCTAACCAAAAGGAAACCATGAAGAAGAGACTTGGCCTGGCTGCGCTCGCGGCCGCCCTGCTGGCCACCACCCTGACCGGCTGCGGCGGGTCCGAGAACGACGCCTTCTGCACCGCCCTGCGCGATGCCGGCAGCCCGTCAACCGACCCGACCGCCGCCGTGGCCCGCCTGGAGACCCTGCTGGACGCCGCCCCGGCGGACGGCGACCTGGCCGACGCCCTCCAGGTGCAGATCGACTACTGGAGCCAGGGCTCCCCCGACCTCAGCACCCTGCAGAGCCCTCGCTTCATGGCGAGTGCCAACCTGATCGACTGGGAATCGGCCCAGTGCCCCGGCGTGACCATCCTCGGCGCCCCCTCCGAGCGCCCCGAGTGGCCGGTTGCCGCCGCCGAGCCGGAGCCGGAGGAAACCCCTGAGCCCGAGGAGACGCCAACGGAGGAGCCGACCGAGGAACCTGAACCGACGGAGGAGCCCACCCCCGAGCCCACCGAGGCCGCCACCGGCAACGCCGACGTGGACGCCCTGATCGGCACCTGGTACTTCCTGGGCAGCCCTTGGTACACCTTCAACGCCGACGGCACCGGCGAGTCCGAGACCGCCCGCCAGGCGGGCGATGGAACCATGACCTGGCACATCGACGACGACGGCATCCTGATGATCTCCGAAATCATGGGCATCTACGCGCCCTACTCTTTCTCGATCGACGGCGACACGTTGACCATCAACTGGCTGACCCCCGGCATGGAGTCAACCTGGACCTACACGCGCGGCTAGCGCGACAGGCTCCGTCACCACCGTGACGGCGAGTCCGTAACTGAGACAGCGGACAAAGGAGGCCCCGGCGGGCAAACCCGCCGGGGCCTCGTCGTCTGTGTGCAATCCCCTTGGGGCGGGCAAACCCGCCGGGGCCTCGTCGTCTGTATGCAATCCCCTTGGGGCGGGCAAACCCGCCGGGGCCTCGTCGTCGTCGCTAGGTCGTCGTCTCTGCGTGCGTTGTTGAGCCGTCTTTGCCTTCGCTGACCTTGCTCGACGCCTTGCTACTCGCCCTTGGGCGCGCCCTCCGCCTGGCCGCCGGCCAGGGAGGCCAGCAGGTTCCCCAGGTCCAGCCCGGGAAGCAACGAGCCCAGGACGCCGGTCCCCTGCGAGACGGTGTTGGCCACCGTCTTGGTCAGGGCATTGGCCCCGTCGGTGGACACCACGGTGAGGCTGTCGATGTCACCAATCGGCTTGGCCGCGGCCTCGACCACCTGCGGCAGAGCCGCGATCAACTGCTGCAGCAGGACCCCCTCACCCTGGTTGGCCAGGGCCTTGGCCTGCTCCTCCAGGGCCCTCGCCTTGGCGATGCCCTCCGCCTCCAGGGCGAAGGCCTCGGCCTCACCCTGGGCGCGGCGCACAGAGGCGAGCGCCTCACCCTCGGCCCGCTTGGCCTGGGCATCGGCCTCGGCCGCCTTCTGGTTGGCCTCGGCAACCTTCATCCGGCGGAAGGCGTCGGCCTCCGCCGCCGCATTGGCGGTCTCCCGGTCGGCCTCGGCCTTCTGGATGGCGGCATACTTCTCCGCCTCGGCGGGGCGGCGCACATCCACGTCGAGCTGCGCATCGGTGGCCTTGGCCTTCTCCACGAGGGCCTTCTGCTCCTCGATGGCAATCATGCGATCCTGCTCCGCGGCCGCCAGGCGGCCGGCGGCATTGGCCTTGGCCTGCGCCGCATCGGTCTCCACCTTGATCTGCGCCTGCTTCAGCGCCAGGTCACGCTCGCGGGCGGCAATCTCCTCGGTGGTGTTGATCTTCTCCGTCTCCGAAATGAGCGTGGCCTTGGCCTCCGCCACTGCGGCCTTCTGCGCGGCCTGCGCGGCCTCGGCACGCCCCAGGTCGGCCAGGTACGTGGAGCCTGGGGTGGTGACCCCAGAGAACTTGATCAGGTCAATCTGGAATCCCTGCTCGGCCAGGTCGTCCTTGACCGCCTCGGTGGTCTTCTCGTGCAGGGTAGCGCGGTCCGAGATCAGACCCTGGACGGTCATGGAGCCGATGATGGGACGAAGGGCCCCGTCAAAGACCTGGGTCATCGAGTTGGAGATGTTGCCCTGCTGGGCCAAGAAGCGCTGCGCGGCTCGGCGCACGCTCGACTCGTCGCCGCGCACCTTGAACTGCACGGTCGCATTGAGGGACACGGGCACGAAGTTCTCGTCCACCGCATCGATGCGGATGTCCACCGAACGCTGCGAGAGGTCGAGCGGGTAGGCCTTCTGCAGGATGGGCCAGACGAAGGTGCGGCCACCCACGATCACCTTCTGCCCCTCGGTCATGTCCTGGCTCTTGCGCCCGGCTCCCCGCCCCACCACGATCAGGGCCTCATTGGGAGAGACCGTCCGCACTCGGGAGGCGATGAACAGGGCGAGTGCCAGCAGCACCACCAGAACAACTGCAACTGCGATCAGGATCGCCATCTATCTTCCTTTCGGTTTGGTGCGCTAGAGCGAGGTGACCAGCAGTTTGCCGTCCTCGTCTTGTGATCGCACAATGATTCGGGTCCCCACGGCGAGGGGCTCCTGCTCGGGGCGTCCCAGCAGGGAGTCGATCTCGTCTTGCCCGCCGATGCGAGCCAGGTACGTCTCCACCTCGCGCCTGTCGTCTAGGCGCACCTCCCCGACCGTGACGGAGACGGGCGAGGTGACCGTGCCCAGCAGGCCGACAACCGAGCGGTTGGCCCGGCCCTTGTCCACGTCCGCGGCCGATATCAGCCGATGAGACACCACCGCCATGACGGCCGCCGCCACCACCGCGATGACGGCAGCAAGCCACGCGCTATCGGTGGACATCCAGGCTATGGTGCCCGCCGCCCCAAAGATCGCCATGGCCACGGCGAGCGCCGCAGAGGAAATCCCGACGTGCAGGAAGTCCAGGCAAGAGTCGACGCCCTGGGCGATGCTGCCCAGGAAGGCCGAGAGCAGCAGGAGGACTACCCCGGCGGAGCCGACGACGATGAAGACGCTAAGCATGCCCAACACCGGCCAGGCTATCGGCCCGGCTCTCGATCAGGGCCGGAGGCCTGCCCTCGTCCGTCATGCCTGCACCTTGGTCGATGCACCGGAGGCCAGGTGGAGAACCTCTCCGGCGGCGATGCGGGACAGCGCCTCCAGGTCCACCCGGGCCAGGCTGGAGGCGGTGGAAAGTAGCGGGCTGGCGGGCAATGGCACGTGGGACTCGACGCCCAGCACCCTGGCGCCGGCCGCCATCGCGGAGGCGATTCCAGTGTCTGAGTCTTCGATGGCCACACAGCGCTCGGCGGGCACCCCCAGGCGGGCGGCGGCGGTGAGATAGGGCTCGGGGTGGGGCTTGCCGTGGGTCACCTCATCACCGGTGACCACCACCTGCAGCGCCCCGCCGGAGCGTTCCACCACAATCTCGGCGAACTGCCGATACGAGGCGGTGACCAGCGCACAGGGCACCTGCGCAGCAACCAGGGCGGAGAGCAGCTCGCGTGCGCCCGCCAGCCACGGGGTGTGGGCCTTCACCTGGGCGACCACTCGCTCCAGCAGGAAGTCGATGATCGCGGCTTCGGTAAGGTCTACCCCCGCCTGCTGCAGGATCTTGGCCGAGGTGGGCAGGGAGTTTCCCACCATCTGCAGGGCCTGTTCCTCCGTCCAGGTTCCCCCATGGGATTCCACGAGTTCGGTTTCCGCGGCCATCCAATAGGGCTCGGAGTCGATCAGGGTTCCATCCATGTCCCAAAGGACGGCGGCAGGCAGCGGTGGCACCGCGTCAATCTATCACGCCGCCGCCACGGCAGCTGCGGTGCCTGTCTCTCGGCCGAAAACCCGACAATGGCGTCGACGAGAGCGATGACGCCACTGGTTCTGGCGTGCTGTTCGGGCCGTGTTAGCGTCGCGGCATGTCGGATGCTAGTCGTGCCCGGGGAGCCTCTGGGGTACGTCGGGGTCTGGGCGTTTTGGCAGGGATTTTCACGTTTGTGTTGGTGTTGGCTTGGCTGTTAGGAGGTGCTCGGATGCCGGAGAGGATTCCGGATACGGCGACGTTGGAGGAGGTGCAGGTTCGCGCCGAGGAATTTGGTACGGAGCTGCTGGTGCTGTTGGAGGATGTACCGCGGCGCGAACTTGACTTGGCTGAGGAGATCGCGCGGCTCCGCGAGTTCGCACCGAATGCCATCACGCGGCTAGATGGGCGTTGGCAGTCCATTGAGGAGCTGGAGGCGCTGCTCGTTGACTTGGGTCCAGGGGCGAGTTTCGTACGGGATGACTCGGTAGGGAGTGAGAGGTCTGCGCCGACGCGGTATCGGTTTGGGCCGGGTTGGGATGAGCGGTGGCGGCGCTGGACGTGGGACCTGAACCTGCAGATGGCTGGTGAGGAGTCGACTGAGCAGGGGTCGTTCAATGTGGAGTTGGCGCAGCGGGTGGTTGATGTGTTGGTGGAGCGTGGTTGGCGGGCCTCGTTTACTGACAGGCCCAGGATGCAGTGGACGTTGTTGAGGGAGGATGTGGGTGGGGTGTGGCGAATGACAATCAACTTCCGTGACCGGCCGTCCATGACCTTCCGGATTGATAGCCCGGAGGTGTTCAGCGAGCGGTGAGATTGTCAGTAACTCGGGGGCTGTTTCGGGGCGGTGTGCGGCGTTGCGGGGCCTGTTGGCTGGTGATGATCGGGCGCGGATGGACTACTTTTCAGTGGCGACTGAGGCTTTGTGTCTGATGGACGGGTTGGCGGTCGCAGAGGCGGAGCGGGCTACGTCAGGGGCTGCTAAGGCGGTCTCAGCGATGGTGGCGGCGCTGGGCGGGTTGTCGCGTTTCATAGATGGAGCCGCTACCGATCTAGATGAGGCTGACACGGCGGCGGCCGGCGCCTGGCAGGGCGGTGCGCGCCTCCGGCCTGTCGCCGATGAAGCCGACCTCCTGACCCGCCTCGCCCAGGCAATCCGGGACTCGTTCTGCCCCAACACCGGCGCCCTCAACCTAGCCGCCCTGTTCACCGGACTCACAACCATAGGCTCCCAAACAGACCTGCTAGCCGGACTGAACGCTGCCCAGATCGCCCATCTCCTAACCGAGATGGACAGCTACGAGGCGGTCCGCGCCCTGTGGGACACCCTGACCCCAGACCTACGCGACACCCTCATAGAAGGACACCCTGAGGTCATCGGGAACCTCGACGGCGTCCCCATCATGTACCGCGCCCAGGCCAACGTCCTGAACATGAGGGCCGAACTGGGTGAGGTCGAGGCCCGCCTCAAGGCCCTCGACCTGCAACTCAAGGCCTTCGAAGCATCACCGATCAACTCCTTTGGTCACCTAGAGGTGCTACGAGACATCGCCGAACTCACAGCCTGGCGAGACTCCCTCAACCAGCTACTCACCGCACCGATTCGACGTTTCGACCGCTACGGCAACTTCGCTTACGAACCAGGCACGCATGTGATCGCCTTCTGCCCGAATACTGGGTCGATCATCACCTACCACGGCCCGTTCAACGCAGCAGGAGACGTGCCTGACTGGGTAGTCAACGTCGGGGTAGTCGTGCCCGGCACCGGCACCAACATGCGAGGCTTCCGCGAAGGGACGGATCAACGCGCCCGCAACTTCTTCCTGGCAGCCAACGAGGAAGGTGGGCCGACGGCGATGTTTGCCTTCGGCGGCGGGGCGTTCCCGCAAAGCATTCCTTTCGATGCGCCGAACCGTGATTTTTCCGTCGCGATGGGCCCGGACTTGGCCCGGTTTGTCTCCTCGGTCTACCGGCCCCCACGCCAGCAGAACCTAACCATCATCGGACACTCCTACGGCAGCCCCACCGTGGGGGCCGCGTTGATGAACGGGATGCCCGCCACCAAGGTCATCCACGTCGCCTCACCAGGCCTAAGTCACAAGGTGCGCGGCATCGACTGCTTCCCGCCCGGCCCCAACCACTTTGCGATCATGGCAGGCCGCGACTTCATCCAGGCGGTCCCCGGCGCCAGCGGCGTGTTGAACTTCATGTCTCGCGTCACTCCGCTTCCGCCCATCATCCACGACCCCAGGCAACGCCCCTGGGAAGGCCCCATCGGGCACGGTCCCTCCACCACCACAGGCGGAGACATAACCCGCCTAAGAGCCGGCGACCGCACCGTCCACGACGACGACCGCCCAGACACCGTCTGGGACCCCTTCCAAGCCCACACCTACCCCATGGACCCCGGCTCAGAATCTTTCGACAACATCATCGCCGTCATCACCGGCGGCACCCCAACACTCCACGGGCCAATAGACATCGCCCCCGGCCCCGACTGGTTCCAACCCCAACCACAGGATGGACGCAAACAAGTCTGACACGAGCGATGGCGGCCGAAGCGTCCGCAGGCGGGCGAGGGGCTACGCACCGATCCCGCGCTCCCGCAAGGCCTCCACGATCACCAACACGTGGGTGTGATCGGTGTCTCGGCCGGCAAAGACCAGCGTGACATCGTCCTTGTCCCTGATCAGGTCAGCGAACGCCTCCAGCGCCGGGCCGTCTTCCAGTTCGGCTCGGTATCGGGCCGAGAATGAGTCCCAGTCGAGCCGCCCGCCGTGGTAGTCCTGCCGCAGCTCGGTGCTGGGGGTGATCTCCTTTTCCCACAGGTCGATGCCCGCCCGCTCCTTTGATATCCCCCGCGGCCACAGCCGATCCACCAGCACGCGGAAACCATCGCCGGGATCAACCGGCTCGTAAACGCGCTTCATCTGAATGTGCGTCATTCGGACACTAACTCCTCGGCCAGCAGGTCCATGAGCAGGCCATCGTGCCAGGTGCCGTCGGCGGCCCGCTCGTAGCGGCGCATGACACCGACGGGCTGGAACCCAATCGACTCGTAGGTGGCAATTGCCCGGCTGTTGGCGACGGCCGGGTCGATGGTCAGGCGGTGGTGGCCGCGCTCGGTGAACAGCCAGCGGGCCGCGAGGATCAGCGCCTCACGGCCCAGGCCGCGGCCGTGAAACTCGGGAGCCAGGAACACGTCCAGGCCGCCGTGACGGTAGTCCGGGTCGGTCTCCTCGTGCCAGCCGATCCAGCCAGCCACCTCCTCGCCAATGAGGATCGTGAAGGCCTCGCCCTCGTCGACGGTGAAGTCGGTGGCATCCCACCACCTGGCAACCTCGGGGGCACGCACTATCTCATTCAACACCGCGGCGTCCTCGGCCCGCATCGGGCGCAGCCGCACCCGCTCCCCCAACAACGCTGAATCGGCGACGGGCCTGGCAACGGCGCTCATACTTCCGCATTCTAGCGGCTGGACTGGCTTCCGGGCGGCCGATCAGAAGAGGCGGGCCGAGGCCGTAACTCTCGAACGTAACATGTGACAAGTCATGAAACAAGAGCGAAAGCGTTGTTAACATGTGACTTGTGGTAGGTAACGGTCATGATCAGGGATGTGACCGAGGTGCTTGCCCCCCTGGGTGAGCAGGTACGCGAACTGCGGATTCATGCTGGATGGACCCAGCAAGTCTTGGCGGACAGGGCCTCCGTCGGCACCCAGGCCCTTTCCCGCCTGGAAAATGGCCAGCCGGTCTCCCTGCCCGTCCTGGTTGCCGTAGTGCGTGAACTCGGGCGAGAAGAATGGTTCAACCAGCTGGCGCCCAGCGGCCAGGGGCCATCACCAATGGAACTGCTCCGCCAGCAGGCAAACAAGCCCGCCAGGCCGCGAAGGGTACGCTCCCGATGACCTACCAACCGGTCCAACTGGTCCAGGTCAACGCCTGGGGGCACCTGGTCGGCGCCGTCACGGCAGGCGGCGGCCGCGCCCACTTCATGTCCCGCCGTTTCGATAGAACCACAGACGGCACAAAGCTTCACATGCAATCGCTATGCGCGCTGTATCAAGTGGACTTCAACCTGCGCGGCACCAACGACTACGCCCAACTGATCCAGGCCATCAACACTAGCCCGCCCCCGAACAGGCAGCCGAACCCCAGAGCCACTTCCCCCTGCGCCCCCTCAGAAGCCGCCCGCAACCCGGCAGACGACACAAGTAGGCGACACACCGAGATGATCGTCCTCGCCGCACGAAGCCTCCACGCCTCCCACCCAGCCCCCGCTATTGCGGAGCGAGTTCCGCGCCTAGGTCACGGCGCGCAGTCGGAAGATGCGCAGCTTCCGCCCCGAGGCCACCTCATACTCTCGATACTTTGGCCACTGGGCCTGGAGCACCTCCCAGACCCGCTCGCGTTCGACGTCAGGCACCGGCACGGCGGTCACCTTGAAGCGATGGCCGCGATAGTCGATCTCGGCGGCCGGGGTGGCGAGCAGGTTGTAGGTCCAACCCGGATGGTTGACGCCGGCGAAATTGGAGCCCGTGATCAGTAGGGTCTGACTCCCGTCGGCGGCAACATCGGGAACGCACATTAGCTCCGTGACGCGGCGGTGCCCACTCTTCGCCCCCACGGTGTACAACACCAACGATGGCATGATCAGGCCCGATGTCACCATTCGGCCGCGCGTGAGCCAGCCCAAGAACCGCTCCAGGCCGGGCATGAGGCGCGGGCCCACCCGGCGGAACCAGGCCGTGCGGGAGCACCAGCCAATCAGCCGTCGCACAGGCAACGGCGCCAGCCAGGCCCTGCCGAACCCCGCCTCGGCTCCCGCCATCACCGCAGGAAGCGAACGTGCGTGATCTGATCTTCCTCCACCCGGTAGACGGCCACCACATGCCCCTCGCCCTCGATGCCGGCGCGGCCGGTGACGCGCTCCTCGTCGAGCACATACTCGTCGAGCACGATGCGAGAAACCACGCGACAGTGCAGGTCAGGCGAGGCGGCGAACATCTTGCCGTAAGACTCCCGCATCGCCTCCCGCCCTCGCATCAACTCCCGGCCGGCGCCGTCCTCTATCAGGCAGTCGGCCGAGAAGTTCTCCACAAAGGCGGCAACGTCCCGGCGGTTGTAGGCCACCAGCTGACGTTCAACGGGTTCAGTAAGCGCAGTCACAGGCCAGGAGTCTAGCCGTCGGACATCTCCTCCAGCTGCCGACCCTTGGTCTCACGCACCAGTGCCAGCACAAAGAAGAAGCTGAGGGCGGCAAAGGCGGCGTACATGAAGTAGGCGAACGACGGGCCGGGGCCGGCCAAGATTGGCGGGAACGTCATGGTGATGGCGAAGTTGGCGATCCACTGGAAGGCGGCGGCCACGCCGAGGGCGGCGGCCCGGATCGCGTTGGGGAACATCTCGCCGAGCAACACCCACACCACCGGCCCCCAGGTGGCGCCGAAGAACACGACAAACAGGTTCGCCGCCACCAGCGCGATCAGGCCCCAGGCCGACCCCGAGGGAAGCACGCGACTGCCATCGGTGCCCACCGTGGATTGCAGGAAGGCCAGCGCCATCGCCGCCAGGGAGACGGTCATGCCCGCCGACCCGATCAGCAACAGCGGTTTGCGGCCGATCTTGTCAACCAGGGCGATGGCCACAAAGGTGACCACCACATTGGTCACCGAGGTCAGGGTGGAGATCATGAAGGCATCGCTCTCGGTGAAGCCGACCGCGCTCCACAGCGTGGTGGAGTAGTAGAAGATCACGTTGATGCCCACAAACTGCTGGAACACCGACAGGCCGATGCCGATCCACACGATCCGCCGCAAGCCCAAGAAACCATGCCTGCCCGGGCGGTTCTCCCGCAGCGGGTGCTTGGCGCCGGCCAGGTCCAGGTCGGCTCCGATGGCGTTTTCGATCTCAGTGAACTGCCGCTGGACCTCGGCGGGGTCACCGATCACCTCTGCCAGCACCTCGCGCGCCTTGCCGACCTCGCCCTTGGCCATCAGGTAGCGCGGACTCTCCGGCATCCGCCATGCCAAGACCCCGTAGACGGTGGCGGGGATGATGCAGACCAGGAACATCCAGCGCCAGGCGGCCAGCCCGAGGATGGTGCCCGCCGCCAACGGGGTTGCCGCGGGATGAGGCAGGTGCGCCAGCACCTGGTCGGAGAGGAGGGCGGCGAAGATGCCGAGGGTGATGGCCAGTTGCTGCAGCGAGGCCAGGCGGCCGCGCATCGCGGCGGGGGCGATCTCTGCGATGTAGGCAGGAACCACCGCGGAGGCGATACCGATGCCGACACCGGCCATGAAGCGCCACAGCGCCAGGTCCCATGAGCTGAAGGCGAAGGCGGCCATCACCGAGGAAATGAAGAACACCACCGCAGCGGCAACCATCACCTTGGTGCGACCCCACCGGTCGGCGAAGCGTCCGGACAGCCACGCGCCGAGCGCACAGCCCAGCAGGGCGATGGCCACCACAAATCCCGTAACGGCGGCGCTGATGGCAAAGCGCTTTTCGATCGCGTCGACGGCCCCATTGATCACCGAGGAGTCGAAGCCGAACAGGAAGCCCCCGACCGCCGCCGAGACGGCCAGTCCGATCGCCTTGCGATGCGCCTTCTGGCTGAGGCGAGACATTTGCTGCGGCGCCGTTTGATCACTCATGTGTCCCATTTTGATCCTCGCGGGGGCGGCGTGCGCGGCGAGGCGCCCAAGGTGTCGCTGTAAGTTCAGTACGCTCCCGCCCATGGCTGATCGTTACGGGTCCGACGTGCTCACCGGAACCCCCTCGGCGCACCACCGTTCGCGGCCGACCTCGCGGCCGGTTCCCGCCACCACCGGCCGGGTGGTCGAAGAGGTGCAGAGCGGGTTTGTCGGCGCCGTGGTGCGGGTCGAGAAGAGCGGCGGCGTCCACCTGGTGGTGCTGGAGGGGCGCGGCGGCGCCCTGCGCTCCTTCCCCCTCGGGCCGGGTTTCTGGATCGACGGCCAGCCCGTCACCCTCACGCCCCCGCTCAAGGCCTCGGCACCGGCGGCCACCCACTCGGCCTCGGGCTCCCGCCTGGCCGCGGCACCCGCCCCGGCGCGCACCGCCCGCGCCTCGCGCATCTGGGTGGAGGGACGCCACGACGCCGAACTCATCGAGAAGGTGTGGGGAGACGACCTGCGCGAGGTGGGGGTGGTGGTCGAAATGCTCGATGGCGTCGACAACCTGGCCGAGCGGCTCGCGGAGTTCGCCCCCTCGCAGGGCCGGCGCGTGGGCGTGCTCGTCGATCACCTGGTGCCCGGTTCCAAGGAGCGGCGCGTCGCCGACGCGGTTCTGGCCTCGGTGCCGGCAGGGTCGGTCGAAATCCTGGGGCATCCCTACGTGGATGTGTGGGAGGCGGTGAAGCCGGCGCGGCTGGGGCTGGCCGCCTGGCCGGTGATCCCGCGAGGGACCGACGTGAAGGTGGGCACGCTGCGCGCCCTGGGTTGGCCGGCGGCCACCCAGGCGGATGTGGCCGCCGGCTGGCGGCGAATCCTGGGGGCCGTCACGTCGTACCGCGACCTGGAACCCGCGCTGTTATCCCGCGTCGAGGCCCTGATCGACTTTGTCACCGCGTAGGGCATCCCTACGCCCAGGCCTCAACGCTCGGACTCCCTCACCCAAGCACCCGCAGGTGGGTTCGATCCGTCCGCCCCAGCGAACCCGCCAGCTTGCGGTCCAGCGTGACCAGAGTCCCACCCCTCCCAGCGGCCAGGTTGAGCAGATGCAGGTCGGTCATCTGCCGGAATCCTCGGATAGACGAGGTGTCAACCAGAGGAGCCTGCAACGAGGACAGGTCAGGCCAGAACTCCCAACGCTCGTCGGCTCTCAGCCTAGACAGTGCCGCCGCGGCGTCGGCATAGGTGAGGTCGGCGTCGGTGACGGCCGGGTTCATCAGCAAGCGGATCAGGCCGACCTCTGTGATGGGGGTGGTGCCAAATGTCCCAACGGCGTCGAACCACTGCCGGGCAAGGCCGTGGTGTTCGTGATCGGTGTAGCACAATGCGACCAGAACGTTCACGTCCGGCAGTTCACTCCTCATTTTGGGCGTCCAGCACCGCCTGCGTGGTCAGGGTTCTACCCGACCTGGACGAGAAGGTGAGCAGGCGCTCGGAGGGGCGAACCTGCTGGGCGACGACATCCGCTCCCTCGGCGGCCAGCCGCGCTATCAGCACGCTGGCGCGACTCTCGTCCGGCCAGCGGGTGTGGGCCACCTGAAGGGCGCGCTCGACGTCCGGGGTGTGGGTCACCTGGGTGCGCGGCAAGGTGGTGGGCATGCCTCAAGTGTACCACCGAAGAGACTGTCCTGTTGCACCGAGTGGCTTCGGGACGGCAATCGCCGTCCGAGTTCCCGAGTTGCCAGCAACCCTCACCCAGTCAACTCGTGGGTGACCGCATCGGCCAGAAGGCGGCCCCGGCGGGTGAGGACTATTCGGTGCCCGGGGCCGCCGGTGCCGTCTGCGCCTGCGACGGCGGGGTCATCGATTGGGCCCAGAGTGATCAGGCCCTGCGCGATCAGGTCGGGGATCGCCGCGCGGCCCGCCTCCGACAACGCCTCCACCGGCAGTCCCTCACGCAGCCGCAGCCGCAGCATCACCCGCTCTAGGGCGTCATCGGCGGCGGTGAGGGTCTCCCGGCCCTCTATCGGCAGTTCCCCCGCCGTCAGCAGGGCGGCGTAACGGCGCGGGTGCTTGACGTTCCACCAGCGGGAGCCCGTGGCGGCTTGGGTGCGGGTCTTTGGAGGGCTCTTGGTTTCGAGACGCGATCCTGCGGATCGCTCCTCAACCAGCGAGGCGGGGGCTGCATCAACCGGCGAGGTGGGAGCACCTCCAGCCGGCGGGGCGGGTGGCGGGGATACCGGGCCACGGAGGTAGGAGTGCGCGCCGGGGCCGATCCCCCACCAATCGTCGCCCCGCCAATAGTGCAGGTTGTGGCGGGACTCG